>Ga0194132_10007305_pt1 | contig 16554 bp, 14 predicted proteins | sample TA2KigOf80mmetaG_FD_148612 | JGI IMG/M metagenome (GOLD analysis project Ga0194132, IMG submission 148612) | Freshwater microbial communities from Lake Tanganyika, Tanzania - TA2015054 Kigoma Offshore 80m | ecosystem: Environmental > Aquatic > Freshwater > Lake | place: Tanzania: Lake...
GCCCAACGACCGCTTGTCGTGCTGACCAGCAACGCCAACCGAAACCTGTCCGAAGCCCTGCGCCGTCGGTGTCTGTATCTGTACATCGATTATCCCTCGGCAGAACAGGAAGTGCGCATCGTATTGCGCAAATCGCCGGATATCGACACCGAACTGGCCAATCAGGTCGTGCGTTTCGTGCAAAAGATACGCACGCTCAACGTCCGCAAACCGCCCAGTATCAGCGAGACCATAGACTGGGCGCTGGCGCTTGTCGTGCTCAACGCGCCCCATCTGTCACGCGAGGTGCTGTCCTCTACGCTCAACGTGCTCATGAAGGATAAGGAGGATATCGAGCGTATCATGCGAGAAGGCGTCCGATGACCGAACGGATGGTGACGTTTGTCCGGACCCTGCGCGATGCCGGCGTACGGGTGTCGATGGCCGAAACCATGGACGCCGCCGAAGCGCTTCGGCATACGCCCGTGTCGGAGCGACCTGTATTCAAGATGAGCCTCCAGGCGGCACTGATCAAAGAACATACGGACATCCCCACGTTTGACGCGCTGTTCGAGCGGTTTTTCATGGTGCAGCTCAAAGATGCCGAGCAACCTGCCGGACCGGAAACGGAAGCGCAGGAAGGCGAACCGGAAAACGCACAAAAAGCCGATCCCGACGCAGAACAGGATCAAACCGGCGAAACCGGCTATGAAGAGGGAGAACAACAAGCTCAACAGGAGGAAGGGGAAGGAGAAGAAGCTGCGGGCGAGGAGGAAGAAGGCGAAATAGAAGAGATGCTTTCGAGGATTCAGGTCGGAGAAGACACCGCGCCTACTGCCCCGGAGCCGGGTCGGCAACCGCATCGGGCAAAGGAAGAAAACATCGACCTGTATCAAGAATTGCCCCCCGGACAAGTAGAAGACCTTTATGAAGCCGTAGAAGAACTGGCCGCTAGCTTGGTCACACGGCGTTCGATCCGCTACCACCGAGCGCGGCGCGGTCAGGTGGACATCAAGCGGACCCTTCAGAAGAGCTTCCGTACCGGCAACATGCCCTTTCACATCATCCTAAAACGCCGAAAAATCAACAAACACGAACTGGTCGTGCTCTGCGACATCTCGGGTTCAGTATGGGAAGTAGCCCGTTTTTTTCTCAAACTGGTTCAGGAAATGCAAATCCAGTTTAGCCGCGCGCGTAGCTTTCTTTTCGTGGACCGGATCAACGAGGTGACCGATACCTTTGACGGACGCCCGTTCGAGGAAATCATCGAACAACTCAAGGACGATCCTTCGCTCAACTTTTTCGGACTGAGCGATTTCGGACGCGCCTTCTACCAGTTTTACGCGGAACATCTCAAGTCGCTTTCACGTACCACCGTGCTCGTGATCCTCGGAGACGCCCGCACCAACTGGTTCGACCCGATGGAGTGGACGCTGGACGAGATGAAACTTCGTACGCATCAAGTCATCTGGCTCAACCCCGAACCCATGCAATATTGGGATACGGACGATTCGGTCATGTCCAAGTATGCACCACACTGTCATCATGTGCTCGAATGCCGAAATCTGGATCAGCTTAAACGGGTTGGAGAGTTGATCTTGCAGACATGACTGGAGCCTTCCATGAAACGATTTCCCAAATGGATGGTTTTGGCGATCGCCGGCACCGGCTTGCTGGCGACCGTCTCGATCGGGCTGGCAAACGGCCCGAACCGGCTAAACAATTTTACTTTTGCACGGGTGGTCTATCACGGAGGGGGCTTTTTTGGACGCTTTGGAGGGTTTGGCGGCTTTGGCCAGTGGGCGATGGACTTCCCGTCCGCCGATCTGAATATCATCCGGGTGCTGGGGCTGATGACCACGCTAAAGATCAACGAGCCGGAGTCGGTCGAACTTACCGACGAAAAACTGTTCGAAATCCCCTTTCTTTACATCCTCGAAGTGGGCGGGCTGGAGTTTGACGATGACGAAGCCAAAAGTCTGCGCGAATACCTGTTGCGCGGCGGATTTATGATGGTGGACGACTTTCACGGAACCTATGAATGGCAAAACTGGGAGTCGCAGATCAAAAAAGTATTCCCTGATTGCTCCATGGAAGAGTTACCGATGGACCATCCGGTGTTTCACTGTTACTACGACTTCAAGGAGTTCCCGCAGGTGCCCGGCATCCGGGCGCTCAGCGGCGGACGCACCTACGAGCGCGACGGCGTGGTTCCGCGCTGTCTCGGCATCTTTGACGACAAACGCCGACTGATGGTGCTCGTCAACTGGAATACCGATATCGGTGACGGTTGGGAAGAAGCGGCAACGCCGGGGTACGAACGCATCTGGGCGGAGACGGCATATCGGCTGGGGGTCAACTATGCCGTATACGCAATGACACACTGAAGAGAGAGTTATCCTTCGACAAGACTTTTTAGCGCAACGGTCAGCGCGTCGATGGCCCTGCCGTATTCTTCCAGCGACAGATGTTCATTGGGGGTGTGATCCAGCCGTGAATCCCCCGGTCCGTACGCCACGATGGGACATCCCCAGACCGGACCGACTACGCACATATCCGACGTACCGGTTTTCTTTTTGAACGTCGGTTTTCCTCCCGCTGACCGAATCCCTTTGAGCATGGCGCGGACCAGCGGCGTATTCTTGTCCGCCAGCACCCCTTCGAGCCGTTGATCGCACACGACCTCGCCACCCCCGGCGTTTGTCTCTACAAAGGCGATTAGACCGTCGATGTCAAACCCCGGCGGGATACGCATCGCAAAATACGCCTCGGCCACATCGGCAATGCCATCGTCGGAAGCATGAAACCGGCGCAATTCGAGCCGAGGCGAATCGAATTCGCCGACTCCGGCGCGTGCTGCCGCGTATTCCGCCATCGCGTTGTACAGCCGCAACCCCTTCTCGCCCGCGCGTACGTTGTCTCCGGCAAAATGCGCGTTGGCTTGCTCCATCCGGAACCGAAACCCTGCGATGCCTTTGTAACCGATGGTGACGCTGTCCCATCCGCTCGGTTCACCGATAATCGTATAATCGGGACGTATTCGGCCTGCCAGATGCCACGCACCGGCCGAGGTGGGACACTCCTCTTCTACGGCTCCGGCAAGCGTTATACGAAAATTTTTGGGATGCCCGAGTCGGGTCGCGGCACAGATAAATGTAGCAAAAGAACCTTTGGCGTCCACACTGCCGCGTCCGGAGAGCAGACCGTTTTCTTCACGGACCGGCACAACACCGGGCGCGGTGTCGATATGACCCACCAAGGCGATATGGCGTTCGCCCTCGCCGGCTTCTCCAATGGCGTTTCCCGCGTCGTCTCGATAGCCGTGAAAACCACGTCGGCGCATCTCTTCGACCAGAAACGCGGAGATTTCGGCTTCTTCTTTTGCCGGGCTGTAGCGTTCGACCATGCCACGCAACAGGGCGATCTCATCCGAAGTCATATCTTCTCCGGTACGTCAAAACAGCGATAAGACGCTTGGCCGTTGCAGAGTCGGCGAGGTATGGGAAACACCCCGCCCTTTATCCCTCATCCTTCCCGCCGTCGTCGTCTTTCGCCTCCCGAAGCGCAGCGGCGGTCTGTTCGACTACGATATCTATTTCTTCTTTTGAGATGACCAAAGGAGGGAGAAAACGGACCACCGTATTGCCGGCGGGAAGCGCCAGCACGCCGCGTGCCATGAGACTTCGGAGCACCGGGGTAGATTTCCCCTTGAGTTCCACACCGATCAAAAGCCCCATTCCGCGGATTTCTCGTACGTTGGGCGTACGGATTTTTTCCAACTGCGCCCGAAAATAAACACCGTTTTCCTGCGCGTGTTTGGCCAGCCTTTCTTCGCGGATCACTCCAATGGAGGCAAGTGCCGCCGCGCAGAGAACGGGATTGCCGCCGAATGTGCTGCCGTGCGACATGGTGGGTACGGCTGCGGCGGCGGCGGTACACAGCGTCGCGCCCATAGGAAGCCCGCCGGCCAGCGCCTTGGCGATACACAGCAGGTCGGGTTTCAAATCGTAGTGATCGCAGGCAAAAAGACGACCGGTTCTGCCAAGCCCGGTCTGTACCTCGTCTACGATAAACCGAGCGCCCCGCAAACGGCACAGCGCCTGCACACCGGCGAGATAGTCGCCGTCTCCGGGACGTACACCGCCTTCGCCCTGTACCACCTCAAGCAAGACACCCGCCGTCTTGTCCGTAATCGCCGCGTCCATCGCCCCAAGATCGTTGTACTTGACATGCGAAAACCCGGGAACCAGCGGCTCGAACGGCTCTCGGTATTTGGGGTTCCACGTGGCGCTCAACGCGCCAAAGGTACGACCGTGAAACCCTCGCATCGCGGCCACGATCTCGGTGCGACCTGTGCTGGCGCGCGAGTTGCACAGATAGACGTGTACCAACCCTTCTGGCGCGATCTGCACAAGCGTTTCGAGCAATTTGGCACGCACGTCGTTGTGAAAAACTTCGGGACATACCGACAGACGACTTGCCTGTTCGGCTATCGCCGAGACCAGCGCGGGATGACAGTGGCCGATGTTGGCCGTTCCTTGCCCCCCCACACAGTCGATGTACTCGCGACCCTGCTCGTCCCAGACACGCGCGCCCAGCCCACGCACGATCACTACTTCACGTTTGGGAATGACACCCGTCGAATATCGGTCTTCCGTAGCAAGATAATCCATAACCACCCCACCCTACCCTTCCTTCGTCGCTTTTATCACGGTTCCCTGCCCGCCCAGGGCGGCGGTGATACAACCCGGAGTACGTCCGTCGGCCAACACGACCTCCTTTACTCCTTCGTCGAGCGCTTCCTGCGCTCCTAAGAGTTTCTTTTTCATCCGCCCCTGCGCATAGGTTTCGATGGCTTGGGCAATCCCCTCTCGGCTCAACTCGCGGACCAGCGAGGACTCGTCGTTTACGTCCTTGAGAAATCCCGGTGTGTTGGACAGGATGATAAGGCGGTCCGCACCCAGCGCATTAGCGATCACCGCTGCGGCGCGGTCGCCGTCCACATTGATGGCCTCGCGCTCATGACTGATGGCCAGTGGGCTGATCACCGGCAGATACCCGGCATCCAGCAGAAGACGAAGCAAACCGGCATTGGCCTTCTCGACCTTTCCGGTAAAGTCGTCGTGTAGCACTTTGGTTTTTCCCTCTTCGACGATACGGATCGAGGGTTTTCGCCTGCCTTCGAGCAGACGACCGTCCACACCGCTCAGCCCCACCGCGTTGACCCCAAACTGCTGGAGTTTTTCGACGATACGGGTATTGAGTTTTCCGCAGTAGACCATGGCAAAGATGTCGAGCGTTTCCCGATCCGTGTACCGGCTGGTATAGCCCGATGGCGAAGTGACCATGCGCGGCGGTTTGCCAAGCTGTTCCGATATCCGGTTGAGCTCGTCCGACGCGCCATGTACGAGTACCACCGGTTCGGTCTGACGCGCCAGATCTTCGAGCACATAATCGAGGTTGATGCCTCGGCTGCCGCCGATTTTTACGACGAACACGGAAATTCCTTTCGACCGTTAAGGATTTCCACGAGGTCCGTACGCGAAACCGTCTGCTGGACGCTATCGGCCATGCGCCGAATCGTCACGGTTCCGGCGGCGATTTCGTCGGTGCCGAGGATAAGCGTAAAATCGGTGCCGAGACGGTCCGCATTTTTCATCTGGGCCTTCAGACTCCGGTTTTCCCACAGTGCCGTCGTGCCGATGTTCTGTCCCCTAAGTTCCTGTGTAAGGGCCACGGCGGCGGCTTTGGCCTCCCGGCCGAGATAGGCTACGCACACGCGCGGGCCGGACAGCGCAGGCGGCGTTATGCCCTCGCTTTTCATGGTCAAAATGATCCGCTCGATACCCGAAGCAAAACCGATCGCCGGGGTGGACGGACCACCGATCATCTCGATGAGTCCGTCATAGCGGCCACCGCCGCACACGGCGTTTTGCGCGCCGATGCCCTGCGCCCAGACCTCGAAGACCGTCTTGGTGTAGTAGTCCAGCCCGCGCACCAGACGGTGATTGACCCGGTAGGGCCGCGCAAGCGCGTCGAGATAGGACCGCAGTTCGGCAAAATGTCCGTCGCATTCGGGGCAAAGAAAATCGAGTATACGCGGCGCGGCCTCGATCAGCGGTTGACAGGATTCGTTTTTGCAGTCGAGCAACCGAAGCGGGTTTCGGTGGAGCCTGCGCCGACATTCTTCGCAAAGCGTGTCGACCCGATCGGCGTAATACGACTTCAAACGGTCGAGATAACCGGGGCGACAGACGGGACACCCGGTGCTGTTTACCTGAAACGAAAGCCCCCTGATTCCCATGTCCTCGTACAGATGCCATGCCACGAGCATCACCTCGAGATCGATTGCGGGGTCCTGACTGCCGACCACTTCCACGTCGATCTGGAAAAACTGCCGGAACCGTCCGGCCTGCGGACGTTCGTAGCGGAAAGCCGGACCAATGGCGTAAAAACGCATCGGCTGCGGGCGACCGTGCAGACCGTGTTCCGCGTATGCCCGGCAGATGCCGGCCGTAAACTCCGGTCGAAGCGTCATACTGTCGCCCCCGCGATCGGGAAACGTATACATTTCCTTTTCGACGATATCGGTCGTATCGCCTACCCCTCGTTCGAACAAGGCCGTTTCTTCGAATACGGGCACTTCGATCTGCTCATATCCGTAAAGCTGGCAGACATGGTGCGTCCGGGCCACCACATGCCGCCAATAGGCTTGCTCTTCAGGGAGAATATCGTATGTACCCTTGGGGGCCTGAAATTTCATACCCATCCTCGTTCCGATAATCCTACGGATGCAATCCGGGGAATTCGAGACCGGTACGCTCGTCCCACCCAAACATGATGTTGAGGTTCTGGACCGCCTGACCTGCGGCGCCTTTTACCAGATTGTCGAGCGCGCCCATCACCACCAACCGGTCGGTGTGCGGATCGCGTTCGAACCCGATGTCGCAGTAATTGGTTCCGGCCAAGGTCTTGGGTTCGGGATAACGATAAATACCCTGCTGTTCTTTAATGATCCGGATAAACGGCTCTTTGTCGTAGGCTTTGCGATAAATGCCCCAAATATCCTTTTCCGTCTGTCCACCCGTTACAAAAGTATGCGCCGTAATCAGGATGCCCCGGACCAGCTCGATGGCCGTACCTGAAAAATGAATCTCCGGTCGCGTACCGAAATCGAGTTCCTGAAGCATTTCGGCCGTATGTCGGTGACCGGTAGGTTTGAACGACCGGACCGCTCCGCTCCGCTCCGGGTGGTGCGACGACTGGTCTGCCTTGTTGCCACCGGCGGATGAGCCTATCTTGCCTTCGATAAAGATGCGTGACGGATCGACCGCTCCGGCTCTGAGCAGTGGGGCCAGGGACAGGATAGACGCGGCGGCTAGACATCCGGTACAGGCGATATGACGCGCCGTGCGGATTTCCTCTCGATTCAATTCGGCCAGACCGTAGACAAACCGCCCAAGCCACTCCGGATGCGGATGGTCGTGTCCGTACCAGATCGGGTAATCCGCGGGGTTTCTGAGCCGGAAATCGGCGCTCAGGTCGAGGATACGCTCGCCAAGCCCTAACAGTTCGCCACATCGCTCCATGGCCGCGCCGTGCGGAAGACAAAGACACAGCACGTCACAGGGTTTCAAATCGGCCATGGACGAAAATTTGAGACCCGTAATCTTTCGAAGGTTGGGGTGCGCGCGACCAACCAACTTGCCGGCAAGGCTTTCGGACGTTACCTGCTGGATTTTTACATGGGGATGAAACAGCAAAAGACGAAGCAGTTCACCTCCGCCATATCCGGAGGCGCCTACGATGGAAACAGTAATCATGATTCGGCCACCCTGATCAGATAATCTACGATCTTACCCGGAATGTCTACGCCGGTAGGCTCTATGGAGTTCCGGAACTCCATGGTGTAGTTGACTTCATTGACGACGATGCGGCCATCCATTTCGAAAAGGTCTATGGCCACCACACCGCCACCTACCGCCGCAGCCGCGCGGTTCGAAGCATCGGCGATTTCATCGGTAACTTCGCATTTGGAGGCTTTTCCGCCCCGCGCCGTATTCGTCTTCCAATGTTCGGACGTCCGGTAAATGGCGCAAATCGTCTCTCCGTCCACCACAAACGAGCGGATGTCGCGTCCGGGCTTGCGGACATACTCCTGAATGTAGAATACGGAATGGTGATACGAGCCGAGCGTTTCCTTGTGTTCGAGCAACGACTCGGCCGCATTGCGGTCGTCTATACGGGCGATAAGCCTTCCCCATGAGCCTATGGCCGGCTTGACCACGGCGGGGTAGCCCATCTCTTCGATCGCATCGAGCGCCGATTCGGCGGTAAAGGCGATACGCACCTTCGGTGTCGGAACACCGTTTTCCAGCAACGCCATGGTCGTCAGAAACTTGTTGCCGCAGACACGCGCCACTTCGTAAGTGTTGACGGTTTTGATCCCGCGTCCGTTGAGTAGCTTGAGCGCGTACAGCGCCCGTGAATGGTTGATACATCGCTCCAGCACCACGGAACACTGATACCGGTCGCTTTCAAGATCGAATATGATCTCGCGGTCGTCCAAACGTTCAAAAGTGATGCCCCGACGCGCTGCCGCATCGAAAAGCAGTTTCTGTTCCTTTGTAACGATGGAGAGCAACATTCCGAATTTCATCCGCCGCCTCCGGCGTTTACCGTGTCCCGAACATAATCGATGATTTTCTCCGCTATATCCACCCCGCAGAGCCGCGAAACTTCACCCAAGTCTCTGGCGTCTCCGATCTCGACGACATGCCAACCGTCTCTGGTCAAAATCATGTCGACCGCGGCTACCCCCCCGCCAAGCGCGGCAACGGCCCGCACCGCCATCTCGCCGAGCTCGGGGCTTACCGGATACGGTTGCACCAACCCGCCTTCTTCTACCGGTCGAATCCAGTGATGTGTCTGTACCGACAACGCCGCAACCGTCTCGTTGCCTACGACATACGCGCGTATGTCGTGACCCGGCGCTTCGATATGCTTCTGGATATAGAAAATCGAGTGATGATAGGTGCCCAGAATACGTTTGTGTTCGAGTACGGTTTCGGCGGTATACTTGTCCTGAATACGCGAAATCAACTGCTCTTTCGGGCCTTCCACAGGTTTCATCACCACCGGATAGCCCAACTCCTGCATGGCCTTGAGCGCGGATTCGGGCGTGAATGCCACCCGAACCGGCGGAATCGTTACACCATGCTGCTCAAGTGCCATCGAAGCAAGCAGTCGATTGGCATAGTTTTCTACAACCGACGCCCGGTTTACCGTCGGGATGCCCCAACTGCCCAGCGTGGTCAGCGCATATACCGCGCGGTGATGATCTACACTTCGCTCGATAGCTACGTCTACGTCGATATGTCGGTGTTCCAGCCGAAAAACAAGCTGGGTATTGTCGATCGGAACGACAGTTAGACCCTGACGGGAAGCCGCATCGATGAGCAGTTTCTCGTCCGTACGAACACGCGAATACACGATCCCTACCCGCATAGACGGTCCAGTCTGAAGGGCACTATCTTCCTTTCCGGTGTCATACAGGACATTCCGGCGAAAGCTGGCAACCCCCACCTAAATAAAAAGGGGAGCGTTCTTTCCGGATGGTCATTCCGGTAAAAGAGCCGAACTCCCCATGCGCATCGCCGACAGCATGACCCATCGGCAAGCCGTTCAATCGGTTATTCGCCCCAATCCTCTTCTTCATCGGGCGCTACGTCCAGTTCGAGCGGATTAACATTGACCACTTCCAATTCCGCACCGCACTCTTCGCACTCGACGATTTCCCCTTCGACCACATCGTAATCGAGTTCGATCGCCCCCCCACACTCCGGGCAGATTGCCATAGTTCTCAGTCCTCCCTTATGCGCCGGTGACGTTGTATATCCTGACCTGACAGCCGCTTAACTACGCCGTCCGCAATCTGGAACGCGGAAATATAAAACCCGCAATAGGTATGTCAAGCGGTTTTTACGACCTATCTTAAATGTCGCGCACCGGTTTATCGGTCAAAACCTGTCGGTGAAGGCACGAGCCAAATGCTGGCCGATATGCTATGGGTGATCTCGTTTATCGCCGATAAAAGCTCACTACCCGGTTCTCGTATCAGACCGGATGGGAGTGTCGAGACACCAAAGTCACCGCTCTCCTGCTCGACACGATAGACCTCGATGTTGCACCCCCGCTCGATCCGAAGCAAAAGCCCAGGAGATGGACCCGGCTCCCACTGTATGCCCGTGACCGTCACCGGCCCAAGCAAGGCGGAGATATCCAGCGCCTTTTCGGGAGTGGCGCCGATCGCGGTGTCGAGGAGACGCAAGGTCCCTGACGCCTCTACGTACGCCACCTTGGCGCCGTCGAAGGACAACGCCGCCACCCTTACCCGTGTGTCCGCGAGCAAACGCGGCGTTTGCTCCACATCGACCAGCGTGTCGGGTACGTCAAGCGAAAAACCACCGTAAAGCGGACCGTCCTCCAGATAGACAACCGCCGTTCCCGATGTGTTGCGGATCGCAGGATGGCCGTCGAGTACGACCGCCGAAGGCGCGGCAATGGCGATATGCGCCCTCGGCGAGGTGACACCGTCGGTCCGTACACCGGGAATCCGAACCAACCGGAGCACATTGGGAGTACCGTCGGGATCAAAGCGAATCATATAGACTGCCATTTCTTCAAATTGTGTGGAAGGCCCTCCCTCCCCCGAGGCCAATATCGCCCATTGCGTAGGACGAGTGGCATAGTAGAAATGCCGGATAAACGCCAAACGCTCTCCCGGAAAAGGACTGTCCGGTCGAATCACCGGATGATACCGCGCCGAAGCAAGGTTCTGGCTGGCGTCGACGACCGGCCCGACATCCCGGTCCGGATAGACCGCCCTACAACCGCATAGCAACAACAGAAGTCCTATCCTGCATATCTTCCAGTTCCCCATCTCCCCTGCCCCCCAAAATCTAAATGAATCCCGCCGCCCACTCAGGAAATTCTACCAATTTACCCCCAATCCCGCCCACAACGAACGTGACGGACCGTAAGAACGCTGTCGCTGGTCGAGCAACGGATTGTCGGGCTGTCCGGAAGTCTCGTAATAGCGTGGGTCTTGGATGCGGTAAATATTGGCTCTGTCGAGCAGGTTTTTTGCTTCGACAAACACGCTAAGAACAGCCGCCTCGGTGGATTTCCAACGCAGAGGATCGTCTATCCGGCCATCCAACGCCACATTCCACGGCCCAAAGCGGATCGTCGTATCCTCCGCATGCGGGGCGTATCGCCGGTATGGAGCGCCGCTTTGCGCATGAAAAACACCGGTCAGCGTCGCACCCGAAACAAGACGCAAAGCCGCTACAGCCGAAATCCAGTTTCGGCGATTCCAGAAGAAATCGACATACGGGTCGAAGGCGGTAAAATCGATCGGTTCAAGATCGGCCCTCGGCTGCTGCGGACGGTCTGACGGAGAGACAGGGCCGATTTCTCCGAGCCGCATATAGGCAAGTCTTCCCGACAGCCGAAGACGGGTATTCAGAAAAGGACGCATCGGACGCGCAACGAGGATGGTAATTCCGTGTTGTCGGCGAAACCCGGCATCCACACGGCCCCAGTACCCAGCGTAGCCGGAAAGCGTTTGCGGTAGGATATCCGGTCCGAATACCGGAACATGGCGCTCTGCATTTCCGTAAAAGAGGGTTATGTCTAACACGTATCGACTCCGGTTTACGCCAAGTCCGGCTTCCAGCCGCGTCACCCGCATAGGACGCTCGCTGACGACGGATCGATCCGTAAAAACCGAAGGAGCCGGTTCCGAACGGTTATAGAAGTCTTCAAGCAAGGGAAAACGGCGCATGACGTCATAGGTCAGATGCGCAGTAAAACGGCTATGAGGATAAGATACCAAAAAGGACGGGCTGGCCATCCACGCGTCTTGGGTATCCGCGCCTGCTTCGAGCAACAACCGACGCACCATGTCGTTCACAAGGGTACGGTCGCCGGGAGTTTGGTATACGTCCCGCCAGCGCGTATGGCGGAGTCGGTAAGTATCGTAGCGGATTCCCATTTGCATGGTCAGCGCACCAAATCGGAGGCGGTCGTATGCGTAGACCGCGTATTCTGCGGGGCAACCGTCAGGTCGTATGCGTAGACTATCTCCAGCGGACGCCAAGACTGACGCCGATGGAATCTGTGAAAGGCAGTTTCGACGCCGACGGTAATGTGATGAATCTTACGCCAAGCAAACCCAATATCCCCGCCCGCCGAGAGCGTCCGAAACACGCTATCGGCCGTAAAAAAGGCACGCATCGAAGCGGGAAGAACACCGCTTATAAAGGGGGGATGAACCTGTGCTGCAACCCGGATCGAGTCGGGTGCGCTCGCCCATTGATCAGAAACAAGACGCACATAGCCTCGATGGAACGCTCCTGCGCCTCGTTTTCCTTCTACGGCCAGTTCTATACCATCGGTTTTGGCACGCCATCGGTTGAGGTCTTCAAGTATATATCGCGCTCGGTCCGTATACACACGGTTTCGGTCTCCCAAATACCGCCATCATCGGAGGCAAGAAGCTTTAGCGTGGCACTGTGGCGGGTTTTCAAAGGTAAGGATACGGTGGAAAAGGTTTCTATTCGTGTCGTTTTTTGGTTGGGATATGGCCCCTGCTGTTCCTTATAGCGGGCGAGCGTCTGGAATCCGAAGACATGCGTCGGTGTCGGACCGTATTCGAGACGCAAAGAGGCGCGCTGCGAATTTTTTGTCGCGCCGTTTGCGTCATAGCGATACGTGGTGGAGGGATTGGGGCGAAAAGGATGCCATTGCGGAGCCTCTTTGATCTGACGGAGCAGGTCGCGCAACAGAGCATCCTGAAAAAACGGGCGGTAGATGTTTTCGCCGGGATGATTCAGCGGGGTAAGGGTGCGGGTGTATTCGAACGATCCTTTAAAGCGGTCACCCGACAAAAGCGTTTGGGGCTGGCCGGACAGATCGGCGTACCGAGTGAACAGCGAATCGGCCAGCAGCCACATTTCGCCTGTGGAGAGCGTATCCGGAGGAAGCGGATGAGACGTTGCGGCGGATACGGGACAAAGAAACGCACAGACAAGAACGAGACGTCGAAAATTCATACGTTTTCCAGCGATGGACACCCCGTCCGCTTGCTGCGGGGTAGTAGTTAATACGCCGGACGATCCTGAGAAACACGTATCGAAAACCTGTTCAATAAACAAAACCGGTCGAGTTGCCTCGACCGGTCGGGTGGGGTCTGCGTGGGGAGCGCGGTTTATTCGGTTTCCGGCGACCCCGTGTCTTCCATGTCTTGGGCGTCCAGCATGCCGCCTACGTCCTCTTGGGTTTCGTCGTCTTCCTCTTGGACCGCGATACGGGCTACATCGACGACCTTGTCGCCTTCGCTCACGTTGATCAAACGAACGCCCTGCGTATTTCTGCCTATGGTCCGCACCTGACGGATGGGAAGTCGGATGACCACGCCCTTTGCGGTAATGATCATAAGTTCGTCATCATCTACGACTTCCCGGATCGAGACGACCTGACCGTTGCGTTCGCTCGTTTTGACGTTGATTACGCCTTTGGCGGCGCGGCGGGTCAGGCGATAGTCTCCGATTTCGGTACGTTTTCCGAATCCGTTTTCGGTTACGCACAGCAACGTGCCGTCGCGCCGCACCACGACCATGCCGACTGCGATGTCGTCGTCGCTCAGGTTGATCCCCCGAACACCTTGGGTATCTCTTCCCATGTCGCGGACGTCGCTTTCGTGAAACCGTATGGCCAGTCCGTTTCGGGTAGCGATGACGATGTCGTTGTTACCGTCTGTAAGACGGGCGTCAATAAGTTCGTCTCCCTCGCGGATCGCGATCGCGGCGATACCGGTACGCCGCGGGTTTCCGTATGCGGACAGCACCGTCTTTTTTACGTTGCCTTCCCGGGTGATCATCATGACGTAGTGCTGGTCGTCAAACTCACGGATGGGCAAAAACGCGGCGATCTTTTCGCCTTGTTCGAGTTCGAGCAGGTTGACGATGGCCTTTCCGCGTGCGGCCCGGCCTCCTTCGGGTATTTCGTATACTTTGAGCCAGTAGCATTTGCCGCGATTGGTAAAAAAGAGGATATAGGTATGCGTCGAAGCGATAAAGAGATGTTCGACAAAATCCTCTTCTTTGGTGGTCATTCCGGTAACACCCTTGCCACCGCGTCCCTGTCGGCGATAGGTATCCACGCGAAGCCGCTTGATATAGCCGGTGTGTGAAATGGTAATGACCATATCTTCGTCGGCGATGAGGTCTTCGATGCTGAACTCTTCGCTTTCGTCCATGATCTGGGTGCGGCGGTCGTCGCCAAAGCGGTTTTTGAGGTCGATCATCTCATCTTTGATGATCTGCATCCGGCGCGGCTGGTTGCCCAGGATGTCGCGAAGATCGCCGATTTGGGCGACAAGCCCGGTGTATTCCTCTTCGAGTTTGGTGCGTTCCATGCCGGTCAACCGCTGGAGACGCATGTCGAGGATGGCATCGACCTGAAGTTGCGACAGATTGAACTCTCCGGTCAAAATGGAGGCTGCCTCGTCACCGTCTGCGGCGGCGCGCAGAATCGCGATCACGCGGTCTACGTTCTGAAGCGCGATACGTAGCCCTTCAACGATATGGGCGCGATGTTCGGCTCGGTCGAGGTCGAATTGCGTTCTGCGGACCACGACCTCGTGCCGATGGTCTATAAAATGCTGAATACACTCTTTGAGGCTCAGTACACGCGGACGACCGTCCACCAGCGCAAGCATGATGACCCCAAAGGTCGTTTCCATCTGGGTCATTTTGTAAAGTTGGTTGAGGACGATATGGGCGGGCACGTCGCGCCGTACTTCGATAGCGACCCGAAGACCGTCGCGGTCGGACTCATCCCGCAGATCGGTGATCCCTTGAATTTTTTTGTCCCTGACCAGTTCGGCGATTTTTTCGATCAGGCTGGATTTGTTGACCTGATAGGGGATTTCGGTAATGACGATGGTTTCCTTGTCGCCTTTTTGATGTTTTTCGATATTGGCACGCGCACGTACTTTTACTTTGCCCCGGCCTGTGCGGAAATACTCGTAGATTTCGCGTCTTCCGTGGATGATCGCCCCTGTGGGAAAGTCTGGCCCTTGGATATGCCGTGCCAATTCCGGCAGATCGATGTCGGGGCGGTCGATGACGGCCGCGATGGCGTCTACCACTTCGCGCAGGTTGTGCGAGGGCAGGTTGGCGGCCATCCCCACGCCGATGCCGAGCGAACCGTTGCACAACAGGCTGGGAAATTTGGCGGGCAAGACCGTCGGTTCGTCTTTTGACTCGTCGTAGTTGGGCATGAAATCGACGGTATTTTTTTCGATGTCTTCCAGCATTTCCATGGCGATCCGAGACAGCCGTGCTTCGGTGTAACGCATGGCACCGGGCGGGTCGCCGTCTACCGAGCCAAAATTGCCCTGCCCGGTGATTTGGGGATAACGCATGCTGAAGCTCTGGACCATGTGGCTCAGCGTGTCGTAGACGGCCAGATCTCCATGGGGGTGGTAATCGCCGATGGTCTGCCCGACGATCTTGGCGCATTTGCGCGTTGGCCGACCGGGGGTAAGATTGAGATCGCGCATGGCGGTCAGAATGCGGCGCTGAGACGGCTTGAGACCGTCGCGCACGTCCGGAATGGCACGTGAGACGATTACACTCATGGAATAATCAAGATACGAGACCCGCATCTCGTCTTCGATATAGACCGGCTCGATATGGTCGCGTTGTTCTACTGCCATAGTTTCCCCTTATAGTTTTTCGAAGGACGGGAGGTCCGTCTTAGACGGACGGCCGTCTAATGAAGATCGAGGTTTTTGACAAAGAGCGCGTTGCGTTCGATAAAGGTACGTCGCGCCTCTACGTTATCTCCCATGAGCACCGTAAATATCTGGTCGGCGGCCACAGTATCTTCGAGGGTGACGCGCAGCAGGGTACGGCGCTCCGGATCCATGGTGGTCTTCCAGAGTTCTTCGGCGTCCATCTCGGCCAGCCCTTTGTAGCGGGAAACGGTCAACCCATCCTTGCCCACATCCAGCACGGCGTCGACAAGAGCCTTGCTACCGGTCACGATCTTTTCGAATTTGTCGGTTTTGACTTTCACGGGTTCGAACAAGGTGGAACGGAGACGCAGAAAAGTGCTTCTCAGGTTATCATAGGTCACCGGATCAAAAAGTTCTTCTACGGTAGGTGCGGTGGGTTGTCCGTTTTTGCCGTTTTTGCCGTTTTCTTCGTGCGTCTTGAATTCGTCGGTATCGAATAGCGTTGGGGGGTTTTGCTGATTCTGCTCGTCGCGGGCTGTCTGCGCTCGGTCGAGAACTTCCTGTCGATAGGCTTCGTAGCGGGAACGGTCTTCGAGCAGACGTAGGATCGTATCGCGGCTAATCCCCATCTTGGCCAGTCGGTCCACATGCTCATCGAAATCCATCATACCGCGCAGATGCTGAGCCAGTGGTTCGTTGGAAAGGCTTCGTCCACCGTTGAGTTCAAGGGTAACGCGGTTTACGCTCAAACCAAGCAGGTATTCACT
>Ga0194132_10007307_pt1 | contig 16548 bp, 13 predicted proteins | sample TA2KigOf80mmetaG_FD_148612 | JGI IMG/M metagenome (GOLD analysis project Ga0194132, IMG submission 148612) | Freshwater microbial communities from Lake Tanganyika, Tanzania - TA2015054 Kigoma Offshore 80m | ecosystem: Environmental > Aquatic > Freshwater > Lake | place: Tanzania: Lake...
GAACCATCGTCGGAGTTTGTGAAGAGAGTCCAGAACCCGGATGTCGGAATGTTGATCCAGCCGCGGAAGACGGCGCCCACCTCGTCGGCGCGTCCACTGGTCGCAAAGTTGCCGCCCGTGCTGGCAAAGTTGATGTCGTTCAGGATGCCACCTGCGTACTGCGTCAGTGTCGTGAAATCAGGAAGGACTTGTGGTGCCACGAGTTGGTAGTAGCTGACGATGACCCCAGGTGCGGAGTTGCCGGGGTTCTCTGGGTAGCGTAAGGCGGCCACGTCGACCGTGATGTTGGCGGAGTTGCTCAGTCCGCTTGCTTCCACGACGGTGTATGCGAAGGTGAGTGAGGTGGTGGTGCCGCCTGGAGCAGTGAACCGCACGATGCTGCGTCCATTGGGTCCTGCGCCTGGTACGACGACTGCGGATGCACCGCCGCCGGGCTGCGCGACCGAGATGGAAGTGATCGGATCGCAGTTGAGTGCGAGGTCGTTTGCGAGCACATCGATGTCGATGACCGCTCCTGTCAAGCACGTGGCGTAGTCCGGAAGCGCTGCGGGTGGCTGCACGGACGGCGAGAAGTTGCATGCGCCTCCGCCGATATACGAAGTGATCGAGCCGATGCTCATCGGATGGAAACGCATGTCCACATTCGACATGCCCCCATCGCAGATGTGGCAGTAGCTCATGATGGTGCCCTCATCGTTGTTTGCAGCGGTGCAGTCCTGGGGGTCCGATCCGCAGCCGTCCGCGGGGGGGGTGTAGCTGTGCGTGTGCGGTGCGCCGTAGTTGTGACCGAGTTCGTGGGCCACAACCATGATGTCCCAGTTGTCCCAGCTGTTGTCGACCAGCGGATAGGGGAACCAACCGCCGAGATTTGCGGACAAGGAGTACGCGAAACTGCCACAGCCTGCATTGAGCCATGCGACGCCGCCACCGAGTCCACGACCCGAGAGGAAGGTGGCGGAGTTGCGCTGCACGGCTGGAGGCGTTGCTTCCCAAACAGATCGGAACTGGGAGAGCTGCGCACCGGTGCCTGTCGCATCCCACGGGTCTTTTGCCGTTGGCCAAAGTCGAATCAGGCAGGGGCTTGGGCGAAGTCCAACATCGCGCGAATAGATGTCAGTCAGTGCGCTGAACAGCGTCGCGACGTAGGCAGCCGCTGCGCCCTGATTGCCACCGAAGAGCAGAAGGAACTCATGGTCGGTTTCAACGGCGATCCGCGATTGCCGACAGGTGCCAGATCCTGCGATGCTGCCCTCATCGCCGCCACCATCCCCACGCCCTGCACCACCTGCGTTGCCGCGATCGTCGGGGGGCAGCAGGGTCTCGCAGCTCCAGTCTCGAGTTCGCAGCGTTCCTGGCGGAAGCGCGCTGTGGCGAAATGCGACGATCGGTCCATTCTGGTCGGCCGCGCCGCTTGAGATGATCCAGCGTCCTTCCGCAGTGATCACGAATCCAATCAGAAAGCTCTCATGCCTGGCGATCATGACCCGCGAGGATGGATCGCCAACGAGCGAACCACCGAAACAGGTGAGCGCTGGCAACGCGAGCGGAACATCCACGATCTGCCCGTTGGCATCGAGCGATGCCGAAACCACCTGTGTGCCCTCGAGCGGAGTTCGGCGGTGCAGCAGGGCATCCACAGTCTGTCCAGGCGCAATCGGAAGGCCCACCAACAGCGCATCCTCCACCGCAGCGAGTGTCTGCCAACTCTTCTCGTCCACCTCAAGGAGGGCAACGATGCCTTGCAAATGTCCGGGTACTGCGCCAGGTGCGCCGAGCTCCTGCGCAGGGACCTCACGAAGAGGCGACTCCAGACGCACGAAAGAACGGATGGGTGGCTGCGGGATGGGGCTCGGCTGCTGTGCCAGAGCCGGACCGGTCAGAAGAACGACCGTCGCTGTTGCCAGTGAACCAGCCAAGTGGGGGAGTCGCATCATTTGAGTAGACACCGAAATGATGCCGCAGTCAAAGCAAACGCAAGGAGTTTCTGCAGGTACGAGAGGATTTTGGTGCGCCCAGGGCACCGCACGGGGTCTCGTGCTCGATTCAGATACGAAGCGGCGCCCGATCGTGCTGCTTCCGAAGTGCCTGTACCGCCGCCCACGCGCTCGGCTCGCGTGCGGTGAAGCGCGCCAGTTGCGTGGCCGTCACCTGCAAGATGGCCGCGGCTCGCTTCCCATCGCCGAGGGCAATGTTCCATGCGTCGAGTGCCTCGGCGAGCATCGATGGAAAGTCGGCGTGCTCTGTCGCACAGCGAATGCGCCCACCAGCGCACCGCGAGAGCCACAACGCACTCGCGCCACGAGACACCGCGTGCGGCTGCTGCGAAGAAGCGGATCGAACCTGGACTGCCAGAGCGATGCGCAGTCGATGCAGTGCAACCGCGCGATTTTCGGCGAGGCTCCGACGCTCGCTCGCCTGTGCGCGAACCCCAGTGGGTGTGTGGGTCAGGAAGCACGCGGTCTCCACTTTGTTCCTGTGCTGACCGCCTGGCCCGCCAACTCTGCCTGTCCGCGTCTCGCAGAGTGCCAGCAAATCCACAGTCGGCATGCACGCGGGATGATCGATGCCACGCAGTGGTTCCACGGCACTTCACCCTGTGCGTCGACGCTCACCGCGGCGACCGCGCGCGAGCGAGGAGAGCGGTTCCGCGACCGTCTCCCAACCATCGCGTTCGCCTCGCTGGAGCCGCAGCGCTCCAGTTGCCGCGATCATCGCGGCGTTGTCCGTGCAATAGCGCGGCTCGCTCAGCCGCAGATCGATGCCCCGCATCTCGCATCCGCGCGTCAGTTCGCGCCGCAGCAGCGCATTCGCAGCGACGCCGCCGCCGATGAGCAGTGTTCGCGCGGCAATCTCTTCACTCGCCTTCCAAGTGCGGTCGAGGAGCTGGTCGACCACGGCAAAGCGAAATGACGCAGCAAGCGCGTCCGTTTCATTTGGTGAACGCTGATGCGCCAGTGCAAGCGCTGTCTTGAGACCGCTGAAGGAGAAGTCATGCCCGCGGAGGCGGGTGCGCGGCAGGGGAATGAGCGCTGGATCGCCGCGCTCTGCAGCCGCATCGAGCCGTGCGCCGCCCGGGTAGCCCACGCCAAGGATCGCAGCCGCCTTGTCGAATGCCTCGCCCGCAGCGTCGTCGATGGTCGCGCCGAGCAGGACAGGTTCAAGCGGACTGTGCATGGAAAAGAGACTCGTATGTCCGCCTGAAACCACAAGACCGAGCGCGGGCCACGCAACGGGCGGGCGATCAAGCAGGCATGCCACGAGATGTGCGGCGACATGATCGACGCCCACGAACGGTCGTGCGCTTGCCCACGCGATGGCCTTTGCCGCGCTCGTTCCGACAAGGAGCGAACCGATCAGCCCCGGTCGCGTTCCACTGGCGATGCCATCGATGGACTCCAGCGTTGCGTCCGCTGCACGAAGTGCGGCGCGCACAACGGGCACGATGCACTCCAGATGTGCGCGACTGGCAATCTCGGGGACGACGCCGCGGTACTCCTCATGCAGTGCGTCTTGACTTGCGGTCACACATGAGCGGACATGCAGCCCATCGCCTGCGATCTCGACGACCGCCGCAGATGTCTCGTCACAACTGCTTTCGATGCCAAGCACCTTCATCGCAGGTGGAGCGTAGCCCTCGCTGCCTAGACTGCGGGGAATGGAAACAGGACTTCGTGGCGGATCGATCCAAGCCGAGCGGGCAGTGCTCGCTGCGGTGGTGCTTGGCGGATCCGATGCGCGCAGCGGCAGCGATGACCCGCTGGCGGAACTTCGTGCGCTCGCGCAGACAGCAGCCGTGGAGACGGTCGGTCAGCTGATCCAGAACCGGGCTGATATGGACCCGCGAACATGCCTGGGCAAGGGGAAGATCGCTGAACTGAAGGCGATGGTGGAAGAACTCGGCGCCGGTGTCGTCATCTTTGATCACGAACTCAGCCCAAGCCAACTCCGCAACATTGAGGAAGCGGTGTGCCAAAAGGTGATCGATCGGAGCGAACTGATCCTTGACATCTTCGCCAATCGCGCGACATCACGCGCAGCCCAGCTGCAAGTTGAGATCGCACAACTGCAGTACACCGCGCCTCGGCTCCGCGCGATGTGGTCGCACCTCGGACAGGTCACGGGCGGATCGCCAGTCGGCGTTGGAACGCGCGGTCCCGGCGAGCAGCAACTCGAGATCGACCGCCGTCTGGTGTCTCGGCGGATTGTCGCGCTGAAGCGGGAACTCGCGGAGGTTCAGGCGCGCAAGACCCGCGAGGTTCAGGCGCGCCGCGCAGAGCACTTCACCGTCGGGCTGGTGGGCTACACGAATGCCGGCAAGAGCACGCTCTTCAATGCGCTCACCGCTGGGGGCGCGTTTGCCAATGACCAGCTCTTCGCCACGCTCCAGACACGGACGGAAGCCTGGAATCTCGGCGGCGGGAACACGGCGCTGCTGTCGGACACGGTCGGGTTCATTCAGCGACTGCCGCACCATCTCGTCGCCAGTTTCCGCGCGACGCTTGAGGAGACCGTTCATGCGCACCTGCTGCTGGTCGTGGTGGATGTGGCTGATCCACGGGCTCCGCAGCAGTTGGAGACCGTGCGGACCGTGCTCAGCGAGATCGGTGCCACCGAGCAGCCGCGAATTGTGGTCCTGAACCAAGTGGATCGCTTGTCGAAGTTCCCACGCGAATGGGCACTGCCGGCGTGGACGACTGCAGAGGCGTCCACCGTTGCCGTTTCCGCGCGCACGGGCTTTGGTTTGGAACGTCTGACGGAGTGCGTGCGGGAAACGATTCTCGGGCACGTGCATGAAGTGACCATCTGTCTTCCGCTGCGCGAGGCCAAAGCCGTCGACTTTTTGGAGTCACGGACGAAGGTCCTCTCGCGCGACTGGGATGAGACGCAGTCGATTCTCCGAACGTGCGTGGCGCGGCGACATATCGAACACCTGCTCGCGGGCGGCGTTCGATTCACCGTCGACGGAGAACCACCCCATGCCGCGCTTGCGCGCCTGTGGCCGTCTGCGAATGACGGTGCGCGTGAACGCGTCCCGCCGCACGAGCGACTCTTCGGCGCGGGCGAGTGAGGCGCGCCTCACTCCACTTCAGTACAGCGGTCGAAGAGTGCTCGGCAGACGCCGCGCATGCCGTTTGTGCCGCAGTCACGCAGCCATGCGAAGGATGGTGCGCGGGATGAGTCGATCGACTGCCATGCGGCGATGCGACTGGTGAGGTCGCGTCCGGGCTTCCAGAATCCGTCCGAAGCGCGCCCGATGGCGATTCGCTCGCCGCGGCGAGGAAGGCGATCCCAGCGCTCGATCGGCGTCCCAAGCAGTGCCTGCGCAAAGAGCCACTGCAGGCGTTCCTCACCCATGAGGACGATGACGTTCTCACCGCCCGTGAGGAACTGCGCGCGCGCCTTGCGCATCAGTCGGTCCATCCTCTCGATGATCTCGGCGCGGTCATCCGCGATGCCGATGTGGAGGCGAATGCATGATCCGTCATGTGCGCAGCGCACACGGCAGCGACCCTGCGTTCGCCCATCCCTCCCCGAGAATGAGTGCTCGTCACCGATGCTTGCGCGCGTGAGAAAGTCCGCGAAGTTCAGCGACAACGCCCTCAGCGATGATGCCGAGAGACCGCTGCGCCAGACGATCTCCACCTCCAGTCGCCGCTCGATGCTCTCGAGCGCCTTGATCGCGCGTGGCATACGCATGGACCGCGAAAGAGGCAGGTGTTCGTCTTCGATGCTCTTGACATGGAAGTGAAGCAGCACGTCACCCTTGCGGGCCACCAGATCACACGCGCGACCCATTGGCGTCGGCACTTCACTGCCGACATCGAAGCCGGCGCGGATCAGCGTGCGTGCGAGCCGAGCTTCCGATGCGAGGGCCATCTGCAATCGTGGATTGCCCGTGGCGCGTTCGATTCGTCGCGCCATGGGGCGCAGGGAGCAGGCCTGCCGTGTCGAGAGCCACCGTAGGGCCCGTGTCGCATGATCACGAGTGGGGGAGCCCATGGTTATCGCGCCATTGGCAGGGGACGGGGGAGGCAGGACTTGCTGAAAAATCTCAGGGTTGCCGAAAGTGACGATGCACGGTCGCCGATCCACCTGCCGTGCGAAGTTCTACTGCAACAACCACTCGGCACGCGGCGGTTCGCCCGCAAATGCGTGTTCCGCGAATCGGCGAACTTCTCGTTGCGCAGGGCATCCTGCGACAGAGCGAGGTGGATGCGGTTCTGGAACGGCAGCAGACGCAGGATCGTCCCTTCGGTGTGCTCTGTGAGGAGATGTTCGGGATCGATCCGACCATCATCGAAGGCGCGTGGACCGATCAGTATCGGGCGCTTGCACACACATTCGATGCGGACTTTGCGCGGGTCGATGCGACTGCCGCAGCGCTGGTGACCGCGCGGCAAGCGTGGCAGTTCCGATTCTTTCCGCTGCGTTTTGAGCATGGCGCAGTCGTCGCCGCCACCACACCCGCGCACCTGGCGCGTGCGTGCAGGTTCGCCAGCAGCGTGCTGGGTTTGCCCGCCATTTTCGTTGTCGTGGACTCCCATGAACTCAGCAGCGCACTCGAAACGCACTATCCGATCGACGGACTCGATGTGCGGACAGTGCAGTCGCTGCACGGCGTGAATGGCAACACCCGGACTTGAACCGGGGACACTCGCATTTTCAGTGCGATGCTCTACCAACTGAGCTATGTTGCCAGCGGCACCCGCGCGGAAGCGGGGGCGTCGGCGGCGAGGGTACGCGGAGAGAGAGTGCTGTCAAGAATCGACGCGACTGCTTCTGACTCAAGGCAGAGCGCAGGCGCACGTTGGCGTGTGACGCTGCGATCAACTCTCTCTTCACGGCGTACGTCCGGCAGCGACATGGGGACCCCCAGCGGCATCGTTTCAACGCGAGCAAGAATGTGGGCAAGCAGCCAGCGAGCAAGCGTCTGGCCTCCGCGGTAATCGTGCAGGGACGGGTCGCCTGCGCTTGGGAGGGGCACTGCGCCATCGCCGCGCTGTGTCGCAGCGAGCGTCGACGCGCGGAGTTCACGAATGAACCGCTCCACAAGCAGGCGGGACTGTTGTGGCGAGAGGCGCAGTTCCGCCCCTTCGCAGAGGCTTCGCATATGGCACGTGATCAGTTCGCTCCACGCAGACTGATCTCCGCGAATGCATGCGCAGGAGAGAGCAACGTCAGAAATCCACAGGTCGACTCGCTCACTCCACGCACACCCCGTGGAAATGCGATCGATGATTGCATCGAGTCCCACATCCCACAACGGATGCGCTGCGCCAGCGACGAAGTATGCGCGGCGCACCAACGCCAGGCGAACGGAAGGATCGCGCGCAGCTCGTAGCGCCTGCAGGCGCTTCGACGGACGGGGCGCTTGGCTTGCTTCGGACTTCAACTTGTTCAACGCAGAGAACCGACCAGCGTGAGTGTGGTGTGGCATCTTGCTCCTCTGCGACACACAGGGAAGTCCTGCGTGACGTGCGCGAGAGTCTACGAACCTGAACGCACGCGTCAATGCGCACGCAGTTGTTCAGAGTCCGAGAAGAGCGCGACGGATATCGGAAGCGAACGGAAATGAGGAGCGATACGCCCGAAGGGTGGCAATGTCGATATCGGCAGAGACCATCGTGTCCGCTTCCTCTGCGACGGACGCGAGTTCGGTCCCGACATGATCGAGAATGACGGAACCACCGCTGTAGACGATGGTTGGCTCGCTCCCGGTGCGGTTGCATGCGACGATGGCGGCCTGATTTTCAATCGCGCGGGCGATCAGCATGGCACGCTTCTGATGCAGTCGTGCGGCCGGCCAGCACGCCGACAGGGTGAACAACTCTGCCCCGGCGAGCATGGCATGCCGAAAGAGTTCGGGGAAGCGAAGGTCGTAGCAGATCATGGGTGCGATGCGAACGCCACCGCAGTCGATCACAACCGGCCGGTCGCCCGGCACATAGGCTCGGTGTTCACCACCTGGAGTAAAGAGAAAGACCTTGCTGTAGCAGCCGATTTCTTCGCCGGATGGTGCAAACAGGGTCGCCGTGTTGGCGGTGCCACCTGCGACTTTCCGCGCGATACCCGCTTGCAGAAAAATCCCGTGGTGTTTCGCCAATTGACCCATCCATGCCGTGGAATCACTCGCCGCGGCAATGTCGGCGCGCATCGTGAAGCCTGTCTCGCACAGTTCCGGCAGGATCACAAGATCGCCCCGCGCAGGTCGCCGCGCCTCCAGGGCAGCACGAATCGCGGCGCGGTTCTCGGAGATGCGTTCCCACTGGGGATTGGTCTGGAGTGCGTGGAAACGCATGGGTTATCGGGGAGGGCGACCGACGGGACTTGAACCCGCGACATCCAGGATCACAACCCGGCGCTCTACCGACTGAGCTACGGCCGCCATGGAAAGCGCGCCATGGTAGGAAGTTGCTGCGGACCCTGCAAAGGGAATCGAACCGTCAATCGTGATAGACTTCCCGACCCGCCATCGGGATGACACCTATGACCACATTGACTGCCCATTCGTCGACGACGCGTCACTCCTTCGGCTCTGCCAAGATTCTTTCCAATGTGCCGACCGCCGAGTTGATTGAGCATGCACTCGCCCGTGGCGAGGGTCGATTGGCCGCGAATGGTGCTCTCGCTTGTGACACGGGTGATCGCACCGGACGGAGTCCCAACGACAAGTTCCTCGAAGATTCCGCCGCAATCCACGGAGACATCGACTGGGGCAAGGTGAATCAGCCGATGAGCCCGGAGCATTTCGATGCCCTCGAGCGATTGGTGCTGTCCACCCTCAGTCGGCGCGAGCAGCTGTATCGGTTCGATGGCTATGCGGGCGCGGATCCGGCATTCCGCTTGAAGGTTTCGGTGTTCACTGAAGAAGCGTGGCACAGCCTCTTTGCCAAGACGCTGTTCATCAACGCCGAGAGCGCGGACCTGAAGAACTGGCGTCAGGACTGGACCATCATCAACGCGGGGAGCCTGCGGTTGGAGGATCCGGCGAAGTACGGAGCGAAGGGGCCTGTGTGCATTGCGCAGAGCCTTGAGAAGCGCACGGTGCTGATCGTGGGAACGCGGTATGCAGGCGAGATGAAGAAGTCGATCTTCTACGCGATGAATTTTGATCTGCCTGCGATGAAGGTCTTTCCGATGCATTGCTCCTGCAATGTGGACCGCAAGGATCCCTCGAATGTGGCGCTGTTCTTCGGGCTTTCGGGGACCGGCAAGACGACGCTCTCTGCCGATCCGAACCGCGACCTTGTTGGCGATGATGAGCATGGCTGGAGCGACAAGGGCGTGTTCAACATGGAGGGCGGCTGCTACGCAAAGTGCATCAAACTCTCGCGCGAGGGTGAGCCGGAGATCTGGGATGCGATCCGCTTCGGAAGTGTGCTTGAAAACACCACCATCGATCCTGTGACGCGCATCCCCGACTACAACAGTGCGGCGCGTACCGAAAACACGCGCGTGACCTATCCCGTGTCGTTCATCCGCAACGCGCGGATCCCGAGCGTTGCAGGTCATCCGAAGAATGTGATTTTTCTGACCGCAGATGCGTTCGGTGTGCTGCCTCCAGTCTCGAAACTCACGCCAGAGCAGGCGATGTACTACTTCCTCAACGGGTACACATCCAAACTTGCCGGGACGGAGGCGGGCGTCACCGAACCGCAGCCGAACTTCTCCGCGTGCTTTGGCGGACCGTTCATGCCGCGCCCGCCGATGCGTTACGCGGAGATGCTGCGCGACCGCATCGCAAAGCACGGTTCGGATGTCTGGCTCTTGAATACGGGCTGGACAGGCGGTCCCTACGGCGTTGGATCACGCTTCAAGCTCGCCTACACGCGTGCGTTTGTGAACGCCATCCTTGGCGGGTCGCTGCGAACCGCATCTTTCCGCAAGGATCCGATCTTCGGTCTGGCCATTCCATCACAGGTCGCGGGAGTTCCAGCCGATGTCCTCGACCCCCGAGCCACCTGGGCGGACAAGACGGCGTACGACGCGAAGGCGCGTGATCTTGCCGCGCGCTTTCGCGCGAATGATGCGAAGTTCGCGGTGACGCCCGAGGTGCGTGCCGCGGGTCCAAACGTCTCGTGAGCAACGCCATGGCAGTCGCCACAACGCCACTGCCGACTGCACAGGATGTGATCGATGCGGCGGGCCGCATCTCGGGTGGTGTGGTGCGAACACCGTGTCTCCAGAGTGTCGCGTTGTCGCAGATGCTTGGTGCCGAAGTGTGGTGCAAACTCGACCTGATGCAGGCGACGGGTTCATTCAAGGAGCGTGGCGCACGGAATGCGCTCCTTTCGCTTGGTTCGACCCAGCGCGAGCGCGGCGTGATCTCCGCAAGTGCAGGCAACCATGCGCTTGCGCTGGCGTTTCACGGCAAGGAACTTGGAGTTCCCGTGACGGTCGTCATGCCGCGCTTCGCACCACTGGTCAAGCAGGTGCGTTGCCGCCAGTATGGAGCACGCGTGTTGCTGCACGGCGAAAACATTGCCGACGCGCGTGAGCATGCGGATGCGGTTGCCGCTGCGGACGGACTCGCCTACGTCAACGGATTCAACGACCCAGCGATCATTTCGGGCGCTGGCACATGCGCGCTGGAAGTGTTCGACCAGATCCCTGATCTCGATGCCATCGTCACGCCAGTCGGTGGCGGGGGACTGGTGGCCGGCATTGTGCTTGCCGCCGCTGCCGCGCGACCAACGCTTCGCATCATTGGTGTGGAGTCGGCGCGCTGCGCAAGCATGGCGGCGGCGCTTCGCGAGGGAAAGCCCGTGCGAGTTTCTGCCGAGCCATCGCTCGCGGATGGGCTCGGCGTACCCGAGGTCGGTGCGGCAGCCTTCGAGATTGTGCGGCGGCGGATCGAGTCCGTGTGCACGGTCGGCGAGGATTCCATCACGCGCGCGATTCTTCGTCTGCTCGAGAGTGAGCGAGTTGTTGCGGAGGGCGCGGCGGCAACGCCCATCGCGGCAATGCTCGAGGGTCAACTCGAAAGCCTGCGCGGTCGCCGCGTGTGCATGATGCTGTGTGGGGGCAACATCGATCCCACGGTGCTTGCACGCGTCATCGAGCATGGACTTGCATTGGATGGGCGCATCATCCAGTTCCTCGCGGTCATTCGCGACAGACCAGGCGGGCTGGCGGAACTCGCATCGGCGATCGCATCGACAGGCGCAAGCGTGAAGCAAGTGTCGCACGAACGCGCGTTCGGGGAGGATGATGTCTCGCGCGTGCAGGTGCTCTGCCAAATCGAGGTGCGTGGACCTGACCACACGGAGGAGGTCTTCGCCGTGCTTCGGTCGCGGGGCATCGATGTCCTCGCGCGTGGCAGCCTCCGTCAGATTGCGACTCCCGAGTGATGCGCCTCGCGCTCCTGTCTCTCGATTCCACGGTTGGAGACCTCGCTGGAAATGCGGCGCGGATCCGCGCTGCGGTCGGGCCGTTGGCGCACGCAGGTGTTCCACTGATTGTCACGCCCGAACTGTCGCTCCTTGGCTATCCGCCGCGTGATCTGCTGCTCCGGGCGGGGCTGCTGGAACGCTGCATGCAATCGGCACAGATGCTCGCGGCGGACTTGGCGCGCGGGGGAGCGGGTGAAAGTGCGGTTCTCGTCGGCGCACCGTGGCCCTGCGAATCAGGAGCGGGGATCAGCAACGCGTGTCTGGTGCTGCGCGGCGGCTCGGTGGAGTGCGTGTACAGAAAGCGGCTTCTACCGCAGTACGACGTCTTTGATGAAGCGCGTTACTTCAAGGCGGGGCACCAGCCGCTGTGCATCGATGTGCACGGACAGCGAATCGGGCTGCTGTTGTGCGAGGACCTGTGGCGAGGCGAGGATGTCGGTGAGGGCACTTACTTTGGCGATCCTGTCGGCGACAGCGTTGGGGAAGGCGCGCAACTGCTGGTGGCAATGAGCGCATCGCCGTTCTTTGCGGGCAAGCATCCGCAGCGCCTGCGTGTGCTGCACGCCGCAGCCCAACGGACCGGGTGTCCGATCGCGATGGTGAACGCATTGGGCGCCAACGACGACTTCATCTTCGATGGCGGATCGTGCCTCATGCACCCCGATGGAAGTGGTGCGTTCACGCAGCCCTTTGGCGATGTGCAGTTGGTGACGGCACTCGATGTGCATGAGCGGACACCAGACGCTGCCGCCGAAGCGGATGAACTCGCGCGTGCAGTGGTAGAGGGCATCCGCGGCTATGTGCGCAAGACTGGACATCGAAGCGTCGTGCTCGGGCTGTCGGGCGGCATCGACAGTGCACTACTCGCGGCGCTCGCCGTGGCGGCGCTTGGACCGGACGCGGTGCGAGGCGTTTCGATGCCGAGCCAGTACTCATCGGAAGGATCGCGGAGCGATGCCATCGACACGGCAAGGCGTCTTGGCATGCGATCGCCGGACCTCCTGCCAATTCACGATTTTCACGCTCTCGCGCGAACACTCCTTGGCACGAGTTGCGATCTCTCTGGGCTGACCGACGAGAATCTGCAGAGCCGACTGCGCGGGATCACGTTGATGACGCTGTCGAACGCGACGGGCGCGCTGGTGCTGTCGACGGGAAACAAGAGCGAGTTGGCGGTCGGCTACGCCACGCTGTACGGCGACATGGTCGGCGGACTTGCGCCGCTGGGCGATCTCACGAAGCAGCAGGTGTACGCGATCGCGCGGCGGCTGAATGAGTGTCCGCAGATCATCGGGTTGTCGGCTGCACCGATTCCACCTGCCAGCATGGACAAGGCTCCGTCTGCCGAACTCCGCGCGGGTCAGGTCGATCAGGATTCGCTGCCACCGTACGACATGCTGGATGCGATCGTGGAGGGGTGGGTGGATGAGGAACGAACAGTCGAAGAGATCGCCGCGCGGAACGGACTCGACTTGGCGATGGTTGAACGATGGACGCGTGCAATCGATGCCGCGCAGTACAAGCGCTTCCAGGCGCCGCTGATTTTGAAGGTCAGCGCACGAGCGTTCGGTCCCGGGCGGCGGATGCCGCTCGCCATGCGGTGGATTCCGGACGCTCGCTGACTCGGCGTTGGAAGTTGAACATGCGCGGCTGCTCGCTCGGTACCACAATGAACGTGGACGATCTGAGACAGTACGCGGTGAGTGCGCCGCCGTAGACACAGCCCGTGTCGATCGCCACCACGGCTGGTCGCCCCGTTTCGCGCATCAGCATCAGCGGGCGCGTCAGCGGTCGATGACCAACGATCAGCAGACCGTCGGTGCCGTCATAGTGCCACCACCAGTCGGGTTCCCCATCGGCTGACTTGATCGTCATGCGAACGCGTGGCGGCGTCCGATCGAACCCTCGCGCGGGATCAACCCCCGCATGCACGACCGTCCAGCGATAGGGAATCCGTCCACGCACGAAGTTTTTCCGCATCGCTTCCCGAAGGAGCGTTTGCGCCTCATCGAGCAGATCTGCATCGGCGAGCACATCCACCATCTCGCCGAGTCGTGGGGGCAGGTCGCGCGTGTCACCCTCGGGACCGGCACGGCGGATCGCCGCGAGAGCACGCGGCTCATGGTTCCCGCAGACGAGATCGATGCGCCAGCCGCTACGTCGGCGAGCGATGATCTCTTCGATCACCAAGTCAGGTCTCGGTCCTTTGGTGAGCAGATCGCCGAGCAAGACGATGCGCGGCGTCTCATCGCGGCGCGCGAGGCGACGAAACATCGCTCGCAGTTCCGCACCGCATCCATGCACATCTCCCACGACAACCGTGTCGCGCATGGCTCTACCATACTCCCGCCATGCCCATCCGCATACTTCCTGCAGAAATTGTTCAGCAGATTGCTGCGGGGGAGGTGGTTGAACGACCCGCGAGCGTGGTGAAGGAACTGATCGAGAACGCACTGGATGCGGGGGCCACTCGTTTGACGGTTCGAATCCGCGGTGGGGGGCGGGAGTCGATCGAGGTTGTCGACGATGGATGCGGCATCGACCCGTCCGAACTGCCGCTTGCCGTCGCGGCCCATGCCACGAGCAAGATCGCTGCCACCAGTGACTTGGATGCGCTTCGCACCTTCGGGTTCCGAGGCGAGGCGCTCGCGGCCATTGCGGGAGTCTCGCATGTGCGCATCCGTTCCAGGCGTCGCGAGGCTGCCGACGCAGCCGTGCTCGAGAGCCGCTTTGGTCATGTGGATGCCGTACGCCCTGCGGCGGGGGCGGCTGGAACCGCGATCGAGGTTCTTGGATTGTTCGGCAACGTGCCCGCCCGCCGCAAGTTCCTCAAGAGTGATCCTGCCGAGGCGGCACGTGTGACGGAAGTGGTGACGAATGCGGCGCTTGCGCATCCGTCCGTTGGCTTCACACTCGAGAGTGCGGGGCGCGAGGTGTTCGCGCTCGAGCCGATGGCTGATCTCTTTGCGCGTGCGCTCGCCGTTTTCCCTGATGTCCTCGGATCAGATCCGCTGCCCATCGCGGGCGAAACGGAGTTCGATGGCATCAGCGCTCGGGTGGTCGGGCTTGCGTGCCGACCCGAACTGCTGCGGTCGGTCAGTCGCACACAACGCATCTTTGTGAACGGTCGTCCGATCACCGATCGTTCGCTGCAGCACGCGGTTCGTGAGGCGTACCGCGGGCGCGCCGCACCCAATCTGCAGCCCACATTCGTCCTGTTCATCGAGATCGATCCACAGGGAGTCGATGTGAATGTCCATCCGCAGAAGACGGAAGTGCGCTGGCGGAACGCCGCTCAGTTGCACCGCATGATCCACCATGCCGTTGCGGATGCGCTCGAGGCACATGTCGGTACAGCTCACGGTGGGACACTGCTTTCAACCTCCCGAGCCAATGTGGGTCGGGTTCCGATGCGAGGCGCCGACATGCCGACGGCTCCGCGGTCTGTCGGCGGACCTGTGTTCACTCCCGCCGTTCGCGAGCGAGGAAGCACGTGGTCGCCGCGTGGCAACTCGACGGTCATCGAGTCGGCACCAGCCGAGCAACTGCTGCAAGCACCCGCGCGTGCCGTTGATGTGCTGCTTGTGGACGACACGTGGATCGTCCACGCGGGCGATGGCGGCATCATCATCACGGATCAGCATGCGCTGCACGAGCGTGTGATGTTCACCGACCTTCGACGGCGCATCGCGGCAGGCAACATGATGCAGCAGCGGTTCCTCGTTCCACTGCCGGTCGCGGTGCCGCCCGAGGCGCTCGGCACACTGGAGTCACTCACGCCGCTTCTGCAGCGGCTCAGCATCGAGGCCCTTCCTGCCGGACCGCGCTCGATCGCCATCCATGCGTTTCCCGTGTTCCTGCTGGAACGCCGCGTCGATGCGCAAGCATTCATGGCGCAGATTCTGGCAGACGAGGCGCTCGCACGCGGGGTGGAGTCGGGACAGATCGGTCATGCTCAGGAGGCGGCGCTCGCTGATGTTCTCGACATGATGGCATGCAAGGCTGCCGTCAAGGCAGGTGACAGACTGAGCCGCGAAGAGGCGGCACGTTTGATTGCGGATGGCGCGATCACGGACCGTGGCACGCACTGCCCGCATGGTCGACCAACATCCGTTCACATTCCACTCGCGGACATCGAGCGGCGATTCGGTCGTCGCTGACAGCCGTCGACACGACACGTTGGAAAGGGCGAACGCGCTGCCGAGAGGCTCACGTGCCGCGCGGAAGCATGCGTGGCGTCAGCACGGAGTTGAAGATGACCGTTCGCGACTCGAGCATTCGCTCGATGTATGGCTCGCAGAGTCCGCAGTTCTCCGCACAACCGAATGCGCTGCGCAGCTGCGCGACATCCGCTGCGCCTCGGTCGTCGGCAAAGGCGCGCATCTGCGCGAAAGTCACGTCGACACAGACACACCGATCGATCCGAAGCGAATGCCAAGTGCAGGAGTTGCCGCCGTTGCTCATCGTTTCATCTCGGATCGTAGGCGGCGTTGTTCTGGCTCAGGAATCCGTTGCGCGGCCAGCCGAGTGGCTGCGCGAGCAGCGACGCACCTGATGCGGTGAGGGCATGCTCGCCTTCGCATGGCGAGCAGACCGATGAAGTGTGTCCATCGAGCCATGCAACATTGGTGCAGCCCTGATGGCGGAACGCTTGCGCACCTGCGTAGACCACTCCGAGATCCATCTCGACCAGCGCCTCGGGCGCTCGCATGAACTTGTTGGTTCCGCCGCTCCAACCGCCGTCACCGAAGAGCGCGGTCTGCGACGGTCGATGATGTGCGCTTGCGGGCACGCCGAGGCGGGCGCTGCGCCAACCGCTTCGGAACACGCCATCCTCGCCGACCGATGGATACGCACCCTCGGCTCCGATGAATGATGTGTTGTAGTTGAAGCCCGTACACGGGGCATCATCCGTGGCGGTGGGCAGCGCGCAGCATGGACACTGCCGCATTGCAAAGGGGCTGTCGGTGAACAGGCTCAGCGGTCCAGGTTGCAGCGCACCTGCGCCATGCGCGAAGTCCCACGCGGTGGTGCGCACGCCCGATGCCGTCTGCTCGTGGAGAATGGCGGCAGGAAAGGTGCCGCGGTAGGTGCCTGAGTAGGCGATTGCCGCCACAGCAAACTGACGGAGGCGAACTGCACACTCCACGCCTCG
>Ga0194132_10007308_pt1 | contig 16548 bp, 14 predicted proteins | sample TA2KigOf80mmetaG_FD_148612 | JGI IMG/M metagenome (GOLD analysis project Ga0194132, IMG submission 148612) | Freshwater microbial communities from Lake Tanganyika, Tanzania - TA2015054 Kigoma Offshore 80m | ecosystem: Environmental > Aquatic > Freshwater > Lake | place: Tanzania: Lake...
TTCCTCAGCCGACGGTGCGCCGCGAATGGCGTACAGCGGCACCCACGAGACGACGAAGTTCGGCGAACGCGACAGCGGGAACGCCTTGCTCGTCGAGATCGACGCGCCCCGCGCCGCGCCGCGTGTCGCGCCGGTGCGCACGGGCCAGCTGCGATGGGACGCGCTGACGCCCGACTTGCGGGCGCCCGGCGAGCTCGCCGCCTGGCGGGCGCGCGTCGAGGCGTACGAGGACACCGAGCATACGCTGCTCGATTTGCGGTTGAACGGCCTTCTGTTTCCGGAGGATCGCGACGAGGTGCGGAGGATCGAAGAGATCGCGGTGGCGCGGTTCTTGTACGCGCGCGTGGACGCCTCGGCGCTCATGCCAGCGCCCCAAGACGATCGATGGATCGCGGACCTGCCCGCCGGCGTCATCCAGGAGGCGGCCAGACGCCTGCGCCAGCTTGCCGATCCGTCGTTTCCCGGGCAGCGCCCAGAGGGGGCAACGACGTTCGTCGCCGCCCGCGCCTTGCAAGATCTGCTCGTCCTGGCGCGCACGGCGCGCGCTCGAGAGGAGGACGCGTGATCCTGCGCTCGATCCGCGTTTCCGGCTGGCGATGCTTCGCGGAGCCGATCGAGGTCGGTCCGTTCTCCCCGCGCCTCACGGTTCTGCACGCGCCGAACGCGACAGGGAAGTCCACGCTCTTCGAGGCGTTGCAGCGCGGCTTGCTCGACGATCCGGCGACCCGCGCCGAGCACGCGGAGCAGCTGCGTCCGTGGGGACGTTCGCTAACGCCGACCGTGCAAGTCGTCTTCGAGCACCAGCAGCGCATCTTCCGTGCGACGAAGCACTTTCTCGATCGACCGAGCGGCGACCGGCCGGCGGCCCTGCTCGAGGATCACAAAGGCGGCGGATACGAGCGCTCGACGGAGGGCACCGCCGCCGTCGACGCGTTGCGCAGGTTGTTGAAGAGCACGCCGCCGGGCCGCGGCTTGTCGCGCTCGGAGAACTGGGGGCTCGCGCAAATTCTATGGGCGCCGCAGGATCAACCGCACCTCGGTGGCTTTTCCGGCGACCTCGTCGCGCGCATCCGAGAATCGCTGGGAACGCAGGTCGCCGGCACGGGCGGGAGCGGACTGGAGCAAGCCCTTGAGCAGGCCTACCTGCAGTTCTTCACGCCGAAGGGGCAACTACGGCGCGGTAAGAACGCGAGTCTTCTCGCGCAGTTGCTGGAGCGGCGCGAGGAGGCCGTCAAAGGTCGCGATGAGGCCGCGCAACGCCAGCGGCTGCTCGAGAAGATCATCGACAATCTGGAATCGCTGCGGGCACGGCGTGGGCAATCGAATGCCCATGAAGAGGAGGTGCGTGCACGTTTGGCGGAGGAACGCGCGGCGCTGCGCCGCAACGAGGAGCTCGCGAGCGCGCGCGACGTCTTCCTAGCGCGCGCTCGCGCCGGCGAGAAGGCATACGAAGCATTGTCCAGCCAGATCCAGCGGATCGCGGATACGGCCAAGCTCTTGGCCGAGTCGGAAGCGCGAAGCCAGGCGCTCGCGGACGACCTGCCCGCGCTGCGCGCGCTCGTCGACGGGCACACCGCGGCGACGGAGTCGGCGCGTTCGGCATTGGAGGACGCGCGCGCGCAGCGCGAGACGCGCGATCTGCACGCGCGCGCCGAGGACGCGCGCCGCTGGCGATCGTTGTCGGAGTCGGCGCACCGGCTCACGATCCGCGTTAGCGAGGTAGAGGCGGCGACGATTGCGATGAAGGCGCTGGTCGAAGAGCGCGCGGCGGTACGCGCGCCCGACGCGGCGGCGTTTACCGCGATCCAAAAGCTTGCGACCGAGGTGCGCGAACTGCGGTTGAGGCTGGACACGCAACTCATCACCGTCGAGATCGTCCCGTCGACGAAGGGCGCCGTGCGCATCCTATTCGGAGAGCCGTCCGGTGAGCACACGACCGCGCCGCAGCGGCCGCTGACCGTGCGCGGCACGCCGGAGGTCGTCTTCGACGTTGCGGAGTTCGGCCGCGTGCGCGCGCGAGGTCCCGTTGGCGACGCCCCGAAGCTCCAAGCCAAGCTCGCCGACACGACGCGCCAATTGTCGGCGCTGTGCGAGCCGTACGGGACCCGCGACGTCGCGGCGCTGGAAGCGCTGCGCGAGACGGCGCGCGCCTTGGACGAGAGAATCGCCCGCGCCGAAACGCAGATCGAAGCCTTGCTCTCGGGAAGTACGGCTGCGGCGCTGCGAGAGGAGCTCGAGCGCGCGGTGAACGAGCGGTCCGCGTTGGCGGCGCGTTATCCGGAATGGCGGGACAAGGCACCGGACGCCGACGCGCTCGCCGCCGAGGCCTCGGCCCGCCAGGTCGCTGTGGACGAAGAGGTCGCGCGCGCGGAATCGTCCTTGACCACCGCGCAGGCCCAGGAGCGGCAACGGCGAGAGCAATTCGCGCTACGGGACGGGGAGTCGCGCGAGATCCGGAACAACGTGGCGTCACTGCGCGCGCAGCTCACGTCGCTGCGCGCGGACGGGCGCACGGACGCCGAGCGCCATGCGCAGCTGCAGGCCGCGAGCCTGGAGGCAACGGCGGCGCGAGCGCGATACGAAGAAGCAGCCGCGAAGCTTACGGCGCTCGGCGAGAGTCCGGCGCCGCTCGTCGAGACGTTGGAGCGTCAACTGACGGCCGCGGCCGACCTGGCCCGCGAGTCGATGGGGAACGAGCGCGAGCAGTACGGAAAGCTGCAGCTTCTCGCCGCCGAGGGCACGTACACGGCGCTCGCGGAAGCCGAGGAGCGGCTGGCGCAGATCGATGCCGACATCGCGCGTGAGTCGCTGCGCGCCGACAGCCTGCGGCTGCTCCGTGACACGGTCGCGGCTTGCCGCGAGGAGACGATCGCGGACGTGGTCCGCCCCGTGGAAGAGGAAGCGACGCGATTGCTGCGTCGCGTCGCCGGCGGCGGATTGGGCTCGCTGCGGCTGGACGGTTCGTTCGCGCCGCAGCGTGTGGCGCCGCCGGTCGCCGACGCCCTCGAAGTCGACGTGGACGCGCTCTCCGGCGGAGAGACGGAGCAAGTTCACCTCGTGACGCGGCTCGCGCTCGCGAAAGTTATCAGCGGCGGACAGCGGCAGCTCGTCGTGCTCGACGACGCGCTCACGGCGACGGACGCCGGACGCTTCGCCCGCATCCTCAACCTGCTCGACGAAGCGTCGGAGACGCTGCAGATCGTGGCGCTCACCTGCCACCCCGAGCGCTACCGAGGTCTCGCGGACGCGACGTTCATCGACCTCGAGAAAACCATCGCCGCGGCGGCGACGTAGCTCGACGGCGACTACATGGGTCGGAAGCGGCCGTCGATCGCGGTCCAGCCGCCGTCGACGAACAACAAGCTCCCGATCACATAGCTCGCGGCGTCGGACGCGAGGAAGACAATCGGGCCGGCGATCTCGTCCGGCGTCGCACCGCGCTCGACCGCCGACTTCGTCGCGTAGGCGCGATACCAATCCGGGCGCTGCGCGACCGGCCGCGTCAGCGGCGTCTCGACGACGCCGGGCGCGATCGCGTTGACGCGAACGCCGTCCAGCGCAAGCTCGACCGCTAGCGTCCGGGCCATCTGCATGATCGCGGCTTTCGTCGCGGCGTAGGCGATCTGTCCGGGCTCGACAGTGGCGGCGCGGATGGATGAGAACAGGATCATGCTGCCGCGCTTCTTCGCTTTCATCACGGCGCCGCCGGCCTGCATGAGGCAAAACGCGCCGCGCATGTTGAGGTCGATCACACTCAAACTCCTCTTCCGTGTACTCCAGCGTCGGCTTGCGATAGTTCATGCGGGCGTGACGACGAGGACGTCGAGGCTGCCGTGATCGCGGACGACGCCGTCGATGAACGCCTTTGAATCGGCGCGATCGAGGATGTCGACGCGTACTGACTCGGCAGCGTTCCCGGCGGCGCCGATGCCGGACGCGGAACCCACGACGGCGGCGACGCGGCCATCCAACCGGAAGAGCTTGTCATATGGCGTTCTCATTAATTTGCCTCCCCAAGGAACAACACGATCGCGGCCGCGCATGTGCGCGCCGCGTTGACCGGTTCTTCGACGTCGACGTATTCGTCCGCTTGATGCGGCACGCCGCGGCGCCCCGGACCCATCGTGACGATCGGGATCCACGCTCAGGCGTGGAGGATCGTGCCGTCGGTCGTCCCCGGCACGCCGCCGTACCGTGGTGGGCCGCCGAGGTTCATCGTCTGCGCCCGTGCCGTCGCCCGCGCGAGCGGGTGATCGGGCGGCGTTTCGGTCCACGGCCGGTCATCGACGATCTCCAACGAGATTTCGGCGCGCGGATCCGCGCCTCGTATCTCCGCCGCGATCGCTTCCAGGGCCGCGTCGATCTCCGCGTGATCCTGACCCGGAATCGTGCGCACGTCGATGGTGACGTGGGCGTCTCCGGCCATCACGTTGAACTGCGCTTCGCCGTGCGCCGGTGCACGTACCGTCGTCGGTGTGATCCAGGGCAGGCCGAGAATCGGATGCGGGCCGTGCCGTCCTTGCGTCCGCTCGTTGAGCGCGCCGACCGCGTCGACGAACCGCGCCATCCACGGGATCGGATTGATCCCGACGTACGGCATCGCGCCGTGCGCCATGCGCCATTGAAACACGGCCAGCACGCGGATCGCGCCTCCGTGACGTCCGCGACGCCGGGACGATGGACGCTATCGATGCGGACGAGCGCGCGGGTGAGAGCGACGACCTCTTCCGCGTCGACGGCGTCGGCGGCGTCGGCGGCGCGGCGCGCGAGTCGCTCAAGCCAGGGCTGGGTCACGGCGATTGAATACGGTTCGTCGAAGTCTGGAACCTGGGCGGGTGGCGCGCCCGGAGGGAATCGAACCCCCGACCTGAGGCTTAGGAGTCCCCTGCTCTATCCCCTGAGCTACGGGCGCGTCCTCAGAATTGTAGGCGGCGCGCAAGCGGCGCCGCAACTCCCCGCGGACGCGGGCGAGACGACCGGCGTGCTTCGAATCGCGGCGCGCTACCGTGCCGTATCGCGGCCGGCGACGTCGCCGGCGACCGTCACGATCCGATTCATCACCGGATAGCCGTCTTCGGACAACAATTCGCGACGATCGTCTTTCCCGTCGCGTCGAAACACGCGCTCGGTGCGCACGCGAAATCCCGGCGCGCCGGCGCGGTCATGCCGAGCATCCGCGTCTCGATGCGCACCGCAGCCGCCGGTTTTTCGCGGCCAAACAGCCGGATCTCGAGCCCGTCGCCGTCGAGTCGGGCCGCGATGCGAACCGGCCACGGATGCGGGTTGCGGAAGCGCAGATCGATGTCGTACTGCGCGACCGCGACGTCGGCGCGGCGAACGTCGAATCCGTGCACGAAGAGCAGGTGCGAGAGGACGTAGGCGCACGTCAGCGCCGTGTAGAACGAATCGGCGCCCATCGGAAAGAACGCCCCCGCGCCCGCTTTCGTCGACGCTGGCGCGGGGAGCGCCGTGGTGGCCGCCGAGACCCGCACCCGCCGCATCCGGTCGGGATACCAGGTCGTGAAGATATCTTGGATGGTTGCACACGCCCGCAGCTGACGAGGAGACACGAAGCCGTCGATGTGAAGGTCGCATCCGGTGCGCATCGCCGCGATCAATCCGAGCGGTACGAACGGATCGGCCCGGTCGGTGAGGGGAAGCTCCGCGGTCTGGAACCAGATCGCAAACGGGGTCTGCCAGTCGATGCGTGCCGTGGCCGAAAGTCGCGTACCAGATTCGGAGACCACGAGGTGAGGGCGGTCGATCAGGAGAACGCTCTGGGTACAATCGCGGTCGCTTGTGCCGCGAGCGTTGGGGTCGTCGAGCATGTCGTTGGACTCCGATGCTCTACGGTCGAAGACCGACCGCGGACGCGCTGGAACAGCGGTGGCAGATCCTAACGCTCTTCGCACGAAGAGTTTCGCGGCGGCAGCGCGAAGTACTAGTGATCCGATGAACTGTCGAAAAGTTGTGAATCGAATCCCAATGGTCACGCCATGCGAACGCTGATCCAAGCCGACTACGTCGTGGGGCTGCAGGACGGAGCACATCGCCTCCTGTCGCCGGGGTGCGTCGTCATCGAGAACGAAGCGATCACGCACGTCGGGCCGACCTGGAATCGCCCAGCCGACCAACGCATCCATCTGCCGGGGCGGTTGATCTTACCTGGGCTCATCGACCTCCACCTCCATGCCGGCGTGTTGGCGTTCGGCCGGCTGTACGCAGACCAAGGGCGTCCCGAGCTTTTCGGCGCCGGGTACCTCGAGTACGGCGCGCCGGCGGAGAACGCGCCGGCGTTCGGTCCCGAGCCGGCGGAAGCGGGCGCGCTCGCGCTCGCGGAGGCGCTGCTGTCGGGATCCACGACCGTCGTGGAATTCGGCGGCGAAACTGGCATCGCGCCGCGAAACCTCGTGGCCGCCGCCGGCCTCCTCGGTCTCCGTTTGTACACCGCGCCCGGATTCCGTTCCGCGCGCTATCGCACGACCCAGGACGGACGCCTGGCGTACGAGTGGGATCGGCGAGCCGGCGAAGCGGGTCTCGACGAAGCGGTCTCGTTCATCGAACAGCACGATCTGAGCGCCGGCGGTCGGATCCGCGGCATGTTGTTCCCGTTGCAGGCGGACACTTGCGACGCCGACCTCCTGCGGCGCGTGATGGACGCCGCCGACCGGCTGCGCGTGCCCGTGCACCTGCACGCGGCGCAAGGGGTCGTCGAGGTGCACGAGATGCTGCGCCGCACCGGTCTGACGCCGCTGCGCTGGCTGGACGAGCTGGGCATCCTGCGGCCGAACACGATCGTGGCGCACGCGATCTTCCACGACGCGCATCCACTGGTGGCCGTCGGCAGCGAAGACCTCGGCCGCCTCGCGCGCAGCCGCGCGACCGTCGCGCACTGCGCCGTCGCAATGGCGCGCCGCGGCATCGCGCTGCGGTCGTTCGCGTCGTACCGGCGGCGCGGGATTCGTGTCGCGCTCGGCACCGATACTTTCCCGCACGACATGCTGCAAGAAATGCGCATCGCTGCCTACCTCGGGCGGGTCGTTGATGGATCGGTGAACGTCGCCGGGCCGTGGGAGGCGCTCACCGCGGCGACGATCGACGCGGCGGACGCCCTCGGCCGTCCCGACCTGGGGCGCCTCGCGCCCGGGGCGAAGGGGGATCTCGTCGCGATCGACCTGCGCAGCGTACACTTTGGAGCGGTATACGATCCGGTCGCGTCCCTCATCGCCTGCGGCACCGCCCGTGACGTCGAGCACGTCTGGGTCGACGGCCGGATGGTCGTCCGTGACCGCCGTCTGTTGACGATCGATCCCGGTCCGTGGCGCGAAGCGGCGCAGACGACCGCCGAGGCGGCCTGGCGGGACGCCACGAGGCGAGACGCAGCGGAACGCGGCGCGGAACAGATCAGCGGCCTGGCGCCCCGACGCTGGCAGGATTCGGAGGAACACTTGGAATGAGTCCGTCCTATCGCCTCGGTGTCGACATCGGCGGCACCTTCACCGATCTCATGTTGTTAGAAGAAGAATCCGGCGATCTCCACATGCTGAAGACGCCGTCCGTGCCGGGTGCTCCCGCCCAAGCCGTCGTCGACGGCATCGAGAAGCTGATCGCGCGCGAGCGGATCGCGCCCGAGAGCATCGCCTACTTCTGCCACGGCACGACGCTGGCGCTGAACACGATCATCCAACGCAACGGCGCGGCGACCGGCTTGCTCGTCACGGCCGGATTTCGTGACGTGCTCGAGCTGCAGCGGCTGCGCCTGCCGAACCCGCACCACTTCTACGCCGACAAGCCGAAGCCGCTCGTGCCGCGCCGCTGGGTGCGCGAGATCGACGAGCGGGTGACCGCGGACGGCGTCGTCCTGCGCAGCCCCGATCCGGAGCAGGTGCGCCGCGAGGCCGCCCGCCTGTGCGAGGAAGGCGTCACGGCCATCGCGATTTGCTTCCTGCACGCGTACCGCTACGACGTCGCCGAGCGACTGGCCAAAGATGCGATCCAAGCGCGCTTCCCGGATCTGTATGTCTGCACGTCATCGGAGATCTGGCCGCAGTATCGCGAGTACGAGCGCGCGCTTGTCACGGTGATGAACGCCTACGTCGGAGACCGCATGCGCCGCTACTTCACGATGCTCGAGGAGCGGCTCGGCGGGCTCGGGGTGCGCTGCGCGATCCTGTCGACGAAATCGAACGGCGGCGTCATGTCGGCGGCGAGCGCCGGCGAGCGTCCGGTGCAAACGCTGCTGTCCGGCCCGGCGTCGGGTGTCATCGGATCGCTGTACGTCAGCAGGCTGATGGGCCAGGACCACATCGTGACGTTGGACATGGGCGGGACGAGCGCGGACGTGGCGATCGTCAGCGGCGAGCTGCCGTACTCGACGGACAGCAAGGTCGGCGAGTTCCCGGTGATCCTGCCGACCGTGGAAGTCAGCTCGATCGGCGCCGGCGGCGGTTCGATCGCCTGGACCGACCCGACCGGCGTGCTCAAGGTCGGCCCGCAGAGCGCGGGCGCCGATCCCGGGCCAGCGTCCTATGGCCGCGGCGGCGAGAACGCGACCGTAACCGACGCCTATGTCACGGTCGGCATCATCGATCCCGCGCGGTTCCTCGGCGCCAGCATGCTGCTGCGCGGCGATCTCGCGCGCGCGGCGGTGCGCCGCATCGGAGAGACGTTGGGTCTCGATGAGCACGAAGCGGCGAACAGCATCTTGCAAGTCGCGACGTCGAACATGTATGCGGAGTTTCTGCCCGTGCTCGCGAGCCACGGCGTCGATCCGCGCGACTACGCGCTCGTGCCGTACGGCGGCGCCGGCCCGACGCACGCGTTCCTGCTCGCGCGTGAGGTCGGCATCCGCAAGGTGATCGTGCCGCCGAACCCGGGCACGCTGTGCGCGATGGGCAGCCTCGTCGCCGACGTCCGCGGCGACTTCGTGCGCACCATCTACTCCGACTGTGATGAGTTGCCGGACGCGCAGCTCGCGTCGACGATCCACGAGCTGGAGCGGGAAGCGCGCGACTGGCTGGCCGGGCAGGGCGCGCGCGTCGACGACACCGTGCTGCTGCGCAACGCCGAGATGCGCTACAAGGGACAGTCGCACGAGATCGCCGTGCCGCTCGCCGAAGAAATGCGCACGGCCGCCCTCGTGGCGGCGTTCCACCGCCGCTATCGCGAGGTGTACGGCTATCACGACGAGGCCGCGGTGGTCGAGCTGATCAGCCTGCGCATGACGATCATCGGCATCGTGCCGAAGCCCATCTTGACGCGCCTGCTGCATCCCGCAGACGCCGACGTCGCCGTGCGCCAGCGACCCGTATACCTCGACGGCAAAGTGTGGAACGCGACGGTCGTCGACCGGCGCGCGCTGTCGCCGGACGTTCCGCTCGAAGGTCCCGTGATCGTCGAGCAATACGACACGACGACGTTCGTGCCGCCCGGATTCCGCGTGCACGCCGACGCTTTCGGCAACTTGATCGGGGAGGCGGACTGATGCGCCTCGACGGCGTCACGATCGAGATCCTCAAGAACCGGTTTCAGGGCATCGTCTCCGAGATGGGACAAACGGTGCTGCACACGGGGCATACCGTCTTCATCAAGGAGACCGCCGACTTCGGCGCGATGCTCGTCACGCCGAAGGGAGAGGTATTCGCGGCGCCGCTGAACATCGGCGTCACCGTGTTGATCGGCAAGCCGATGGACGCCGCGATCAAGGCCATCGCCGAGTATCACGAGGGCGATATCTGCATCGCGAACGACCCCGACACCACGGGCGGCATGGCGACGCACCTGCCGGACCTGTTCGTCTGGAAGCCGGTGTTCTGGGAAGGCGAGCTCGTCTGCTTCGCTTGGACGTTCATCCACGCGTCCGACGTCGGCGGCAAGGTGCCGGGCAGCATCTCACCGTCGAGCTACGACCTCTACCAGGAAGGCGTGGTGCTGCCGCCGACTAAAGTGTTCGAGCGCGGCGAGGTCGTGCAACCCGTCCTCGACATCATCCTCGCCAACTGCCGCATCCCCGACCAGAACTGGGGCGACCTCAAATCGCTCGTCGCCGCGCTCAATACGGGAGAGCGGCGCTTGCACGAGATGATCCGGCGCTACGGCATCGACGTGCTGCGCGACGGCATGGAGGACGTGCTCGAATACGCCGAGCGGCAGACGCGGCGCATCATCCGCGACATCCCCGACGGCGACTACGAGTTCAGCGACTACATGGAGGGCGAAGTCGCGGGGATCGGCGTCATCCGCATCAAGTTGAAGATGACGGTGCGCGGCGACGAAATCCTGCTCGATTTCACGGGCACCGATCCGCAGGTGCCGGCCGCCCTGAACATGCCGACGAAGAGCAAGAACGGGCACTGGATGATCGTGCCGGCGCTCGTCAAGTACTTCAAATCGGTCGAGCCGAACCTCACGTACAACAGCGGCATGGTGCGGCCGGTGAAGGTCAAGATCCCGCGCGGTACGCTTCTGAATCCCGAGCCGCATGCCGCGTCGGGCGTGCGGGCGGCCACGATGTTCCGCGTCTTCGACGTCGTCTCGGGCGCGCTGGCGCAGGCGGTGCCGCACCAGGTGCCGGCCGCCGGGTCCGGGCAGGGGTGCATCGTGCTCGTGTCGCTGCTCGACATCGACTCCGGCCAGAACAAGATCAGCGTCGTGCAGCCGTTGTGCGGCGGCTGCGGCGGACGGCCGATGAAAGATGGCCTCGACGGCGTCGACTTCTCGCTCGGTTCATTGCGCAACGTGCCGACGGAATCGCTGGAACGCGAGATGCCGCTGCTCATCCAGAAGTACGCGGTGCGTCCCGACTCCGCCGGCGCCGGCAAGCATCGCGGGGGCAGCGGCGTCGAGCTCGTCGTTCGCTGCTATACGCCGAACACCGTCGTCACGGCGCGCGGAATGGAGCGCTATCGATTTCGGCCGTGGGGACTGTTCGGTGGACGGGCCGGAACGACGGGATTCACGAAGTTGCGGCGCGGAGATGGCAAAACCGAAGACATCGGCCAGATCGACATCTTGTTCCTCAACCCTGGCGACGAGCTGCACTTCGGCGCGCAGGGGGGCGGCGGCTACGGCGATCCGCTGGACCGCGACGCGGCGATCGTCGTGGACGATGTGCGCAACGAGCTTCTGTCGACGCAAGCCGCGGAACGGATCTACGGTGTCGTCGTCCGCGACGGCCGGCTCGATGAGGCAGCCACAGAGACGACGCGCGCGTCGCGTCGCGTCGCGGCCGCGCCGGCATGGGTGGATTTCGGTCCGGAGCGCGTCGCGTACGACGCGTCCTGGACACCGGCGCTGCAGGACGAGCTGGCGGCGATGCTGTCGACGCTGCCGTCGTCGCTGCGCCACTTCTTCCGGGTGCGCATCACGGAGCGGGCGCGCGCGCGGTTATCGCGCGGCGAGCGCGTCGATGCCGCGGAGCTGCGCGCGATCCTGGAGTCGTTGCGCGGCGATCTGCGCGTGGAGGCGGCCGCTTCGCACGGCTGACGATCTATGGAAGAGAGGCGACGCATGAAGATCGAGGACCGCTTTCCCCTGAAGCCGCCGTTCTACACCGACAAGTGGTGGGTCTCGCCGCACAACTTCGAGCCGGGCGTGCGGCCCACCGACGCCGATCGGCGCCCACCCTACATACACGAGGTGACGCTGCGCGACGGCGAGCAGTCGCTCGGCGTCGCGTTCAAGGAGGACGAGCGGATTCGCATCGCGGTTGCGCTCGACGAGATCGGCATCCAGCAGATCGAGATCGGTCTGCCGCTGCAGTTCCAGTCCGTGTTCAACGCGACGAAGCGGCTGATGGAGATGGGCCTGCGCGCGAAGATCGTGCCGCAGGCGCGCGCCGAGATGCCCGACATCCAGCGCACGATGGAGACGGGCGCGAAGGCGATCATCATCGTGCACACGATCAATCCGTATCACTGCGCGTATGCGTTCAACCTCGGCCCGGAAGCGCTGATCGAGCGACTCGTCACGTCGATGCGGTTCGCGAAGTCGCAAGGGCTGCACACGATCTTCCAGGCTTCCGACGTGTGGCGGACGCCGATGGACTTCGCGGTCGAGGTCTTCGGCGCCGTCGCGCGCGACGGCAAGCCGGACGCGATGGTGCTCACGGACACGACGGGCGTCGCCACGCCGGCGGCGGTCGAGTTCCTCACGCGCAAGGTCGCGGCGGTGTCAGCAGGCGTCACGCTCGAGTACCACGGCCACAACGACTTCGGCCTGGCGACCGCGACGGCGCTCGCGGCCTACGCCGGCGGCGCGACGGGCCTGCACGCTTCGTTCAACGGATTGGGCGAGCGCACGGGCAACGTCCCGACCGAGGAGATCGTCGCGGCGATGGAGCTGCTGGTCGGCGTGCGCACGGGCATCGACCTCAGCGGCCTGCGCTACGTCTCGGAGCTCGTTTCGAACATCGCGCAGACGTCGGTGCGGCCGTCGAAGCCGGTCGTCGGTGACGGTTTGTTCCAGATTGAGTCGCACATCGTGTCGTTGATCAGCTCGAAGATGGAGAAGGCGATGGGCGTGCAAACGGGCATGCTGCCGTTCGTGCCGACGCTGTTCGGCAACGATCAACTGCGCTACGTGCTCGGAAAGTGGAGCGGCGCCATTTCCGTCGAGTACCACCTCGAGCGCATGAGGATCCAAGCGTCCAAGGAGCAGATCGAAGAAATGCTCGCGATCGTCCGCGACGAAGCGCGGTTGCAGAAGGCGTCGCTCTCCGACGAGCAGTTCCGGCGCATCGTCCGCAAGGTGTTGGGGGGCGCAGCGCTCGCCGCACAGGAAGCGGCTGCCGCATCGGGCAAGCGCCTTGGCTGAGCGACCGGAGGCCGCGGGCGTCGATCCGGCGACGCTGTCGTGGGCCGCGCTGCGCGCGCTCGTGCCGGCCGCTACATCGTGCCGTTACTTGAACCTCGGCACGCTGGCGCCTGGCGTGGCGCCGCTCCTCGCGGAGACGGATGCCGGCTATCGCGCCTGGATGGAATCCGGTCCGGGACTGCCGCTCGCGTACTTCGGCGCCAAGCAAGCCGCTGACGTCGCGCGCGCTCACCTCGCGCTGTCGCTGCACGTCGGCGAGGACGAAATCGCGCTGCTCGGCAACAGCAGCGATGCGATCAACGTGGTGGCCTGCGGCATCGACTGGCGGCCCGGCGACGAGGTCGTCATCACCGACGAGGAGCACCACGCGGGGCTGTTTCCGTGGCTGCGCTTGCAGCAACAGGGCATCGTTCGCGTGCGCGAGGTGCCGTTGGGCACGGACGTTCAGCGCATCGTCGACGCTTTCGACCGCGCGATCACGCCGCGCACGCGCGTCGTCGCGATCAGCCACGTGACGTGCCACGCCGGCGTCAACCTGCCGGTGGGCGAGATCGGCCGCATCGCCCGTGATCGCGGCGCGTTCCTGCTGCTGGATGGATCGCAGTCCGCCGGCCACGTGCCGTTGGATCTGCCCGCGTTTCCCTGGGACGCATACGCAATTACCGGGCACAAGTGGCTCTTCGGGCCGGTTGGAACGGGCGCCTTGATCCTGCGCCGCGAGCACTTGGAGCGCCTTCCACCGTCGTGGGTCGGATCGGGATCGGGCGATCTGCGCGTCGAGAACGGGACGTCGCGCATCGATTATCATCTGTCGGCGCGGCGCTACGAGTTCGGCACGCGCGATTGGACGAAGTTCGTCGCTTGGGATGCGGCGATGACTTTCGTCGAGCGGATCGGCGTCGAGCGCGCGTTCCAGCGCGGGCTGGCGCTCGGCGTGCGGCTGCATGACCAGCTGTCGTCGGTGCCAGGAGTCGAGATGATCTCGGCGCGCGACGGTTCTCTCGCGACGTGCCTCGTCGCGTTCCGCGTCGCCGGCTGGGACGCGCAGCCGCTGATGGAGACGTTGTGGCACCGCTGGCGGATCGCAGTGCGCGCGGTGCCGGAGAAGCGCGGCATCCGCGTGACGATCGCGTTCTTCAACGACGAGAGCGACCTCGAGGCGCTCGTCGCGGCGGTTGCCGAGCTGGCCGCGGCGCCGGCGAAAGCGGGCGCCGCCGACCGTTGATCGCGGATCGCTTCGACCTCGTCGTCGCCGGCGGCGCTTTGATCACGCCGGCGGGACGCATCCACGCGAACGTCGGCGTTCGCGCCGGACGCATCGCGGCGCTCTCGGATGGCCCGCTCGAGGCCGATGACGTGATCGACGCGACCGGCCGTATCGTGCTGCCCGGCGCCGTCGATCTGCACGTCCACTTCAACGATCCCGGCCATCCAGACTATGAGGGGTGGGCGGCAGGCAGCCGCGCCGCCGCCGCCGGCGGCGTGACGACGGTCGTTGACATGCCGCTCGTCTGCGTGCCGGCGGCGACGACCGTCAAGGCGCTGCACACGAAGCGCGAGATCGCGTCGCGCGACTCCCTCGTCGACTTCGCGCTGTGGGCCGGTCTCGTGCCCTACAACCGCGACCATCTCGATGTGCTCCACCAGGAAGGTATCGTCGGATTCAAGGCGTTCATGGCGTACTCGGGCACGGACGATTACCCGTTCGTCGACGACGACGCGTTGTACGAGGGACTGCGCCGCGCGGCGTCGATCGGCGCCACCGTGGCCGTCCATGCCGAGAGTGAAGCGATCACGCGCGCGCGAACGCAGCGCCTGCGCGCGCAAGGACGGCGCGATCGCCGCGCCTGGGGCGAGGCGCGCCCGCCGATCGCTGAGCTGGAAGCGATCGAGCGCCTGCTCGTGCTCGCGCGCGACGCCGGCTGCCCGATTCACGTCGTGCACGTCAGCTTGCCGGAATGCGTCGAGGCGATTCGCCGCGCACGCCAGAACGGGCAGCGCGTGACGTGCGAGACATGCGCGCACTATCTCACGTTGACCGAAGACGACCTGGAGCGGATCGGTCCGGCCGCGAAGTGCGCGCCCCCGCTGCGCACGGCGCTTCATCACGACGGGCTGTGGGACGCGCTCGTCCGCGGGCACGTCGACGCGCTCGCGTCCGATCACGCGCCCGGGCCGGCGGACGGCAAGACACGCGGTGAAGATGACATCTTCGAGGCGTGGGGCGGGATCTCCGGCATTCAGTCGGCGTTGCTGTTGCTGCTCGCGCACGGCGTCCACGAGCGCGGCGTGTCCCTCGAGCAGCTCGCGTGGCTGACCGCGACGAATCCGGCGCGGATCGCCGGATTGTGGCCGCGAAAGGGCGCCATCGTAATCGGGGCGGACGCCGATCTACTTGTCGTCGACCTCGATCGCGCGTGGACGCTAACGCCCGATCATCTGTACTCGCGCAACCGCCATTCTCCGTACGTCGGGCGAGCGTTTCGCGGGTGGTTCACCCATGTGCTGCGACGCGGTTCGGTGATCGTCGAGGATGGCCGCGCCGCGGAAGCCGGGGGCGGCGCGTTCGTGCCAGCTCAGCGCGGGTTGGCGAGCGCGTAGTCGATCGTCTCTCGGCCGGTCGCGATCGTCGTCGCGACCTGGGCGCGCACCAGCATTCCCGATTCCAAGTTGTATGGATAGTGAACGGACAGCCCGGCGCCTTGCTCGGTGATCACGACGGTCTGGCCATCGTTGGAGACGACCGAAGTGCGCATGCCTGTGGCTTGATCCTGGTCCAGCGTCCGCCCAGCGCCGAGTCCCGCCAGCGGCCGCACGGACCTCTCCGAGCGGCCGGCGCGCATGAAGACGGCGGCGACGGAGTGGATTCAATCGGAGATCGAGTATTTGCGCTCTCTTGGGTTCCCGGGCCTAGCGTCACGCTACTTCCGACCTACATCGTTCACGCCCGCCTACACGGCAGAAGGCACGGCCGGCATCGTCTATCGTGACGTGACGCCGGGATCGAAAGCGCCGGCGGAGCAGCCTTTGCCGCCGGATTGCAAGCGCGCCCGCGTGACGATTTCCGTCGAGAGCCTCGACGACTGCGCGACCGCCTGCGACGTCGGCATCCTCGCGGCCGGCGTTGAGCTGTTCCGGCTGACCGGCGACACGGTGCCGTTCCTCACGTCGCAAGTCTCCTTGGTGCGCCGGTGAGGCGGCGGCTCGGCCAACGCGGCATTGCCCTCACCGATCTGATGCTGTCGATCGTGCTCATTTGGCTTCTCGCTTCCGGCTTGTTCGCGTCGCTGCGGGCTGTCAGCGGCGCTTGGGCGATCGGCCAACACCGCGTCGGCATCACGCAGCACGGCCGCAACGCGATCGATACGACCTCGTGAGCTCCCAATGCTTGGGCCCGAGCACGTTCGCCGACGGCATCCCATATCCGATGACGGGACCGATCCCGGCCAGCACGCCGAGTCCGGCGGCTTCTCCGGCACCGGTGACGCCGACGTGCGCTTCGACGACCGTGGTGACGCCGACGGGCAGTCCCGGTCCGGCTGGGACGCCGATCGGACGCTTCATCGCCACGTACACGATCGTCAAACGTGACGAGAGTCAAGTCCGCCTGGTCGGTAGAACCGGACGGGCCGCGCGCGGCGTCGCGTTCACGGCGAACCGCGTGACGGCGTTGAACTTCGTGACGTATTCGAGCACGAGCGTCGACGAGACCGCCAGCGGCAATGGAACGTTCAT
>Ga0194132_10007309_pt1 | contig 16547 bp, 15 predicted proteins | sample TA2KigOf80mmetaG_FD_148612 | JGI IMG/M metagenome (GOLD analysis project Ga0194132, IMG submission 148612) | Freshwater microbial communities from Lake Tanganyika, Tanzania - TA2015054 Kigoma Offshore 80m | ecosystem: Environmental > Aquatic > Freshwater > Lake | place: Tanzania: Lake...
GTTGATTTTAAAAAAAAAAAATATCAATTATGTAGAACCAGAAAAAATACTAAAAATATGTATGAGTATCACATCAAGGGTTGTTTTACGTCACGATTATATGCCATTTGAGTTTTGTGTTTATCTATACCGAAATAATCGTTCAACTAAGAATAACATCTACGCTGAATATCATAATTCATTAAAAAAAGAACTCCGAACAAATCAATGGTTAAAAAACAAAAACATTTGACATATTCTGTTTATGAACACTTATTTCTATAAAATTAATTATAACTATCAACAAATACTAGTAATTGAATTCTGAAAAATATGATGAATTATTATTAATTTTATCAGTTGATCTTTTTTATGATAATCTTAATGCTAAGAAACAAAATCATTCAATAACAAATCTCGAATTGTTATGTGATATTAGTAATGTAATAAATAAAATATTGCTAGATCATTGCACCCCCAAAACTTGTTGGTTTGTACCTGATGATGAAATTATATTAAAAAAATTCACTGAATTAAAAGACAAAATTATTCACTCATCTGATGAAGTTGGATATCATTGTTTAATACCGCAAAAAATTGATATTGATAATGCTTCTTTGAGCGAACTTAATAAGTACATAAAAAATGCACTCAAACTGTTTTCCTATTATGATATTATTCCTGCGACAACTAGAATGGTTGGCTGTGCACTAAATAATACACTGTTACATTCTCTGGAAAATCATGGACTTAAAATTGACTCTTCAGCCATTCCTAAGAGGAAAAGAACATCTAACATAAAATTTGATTGGTCAATCACATCGAGTGAACCATACTTTCCTTCAAAAAATGACTATAGAATATCAAATAAAAATATGGATCAATGTAGGAAAATACTTGAAGTTCCTTTATCAACAATTCCAATAAAAGCGTCTTATGACAAAAAGCCGTTACTTCGATATTTAGATCTAACATTCAATCCGTCGCTTCTTTCTAACAAAATTCAAGATATAATTCAGAATAATAATCTCATCGTAACAATCATTCATCCTGCCCAATTATTATCGACAATACATAAAACAGATTTGTACGCAAATAATATTGTTGATTTTGAAACTAATCTCTTATCAATCATAAAAAATTGTATTTATTATAAGAAAAGAATCAAGTGTCTGACCTTTACAGAATTGTACGATCTTATTCAAAAAAACTAACAAATATTTTTCTAAATAATATATAATGTAAAATCTTTTGTAACGTGTGAAAAAAAAAATCCTTATTTTGGGGGGTGGTTTGATACACGTACCAACAATAAAGACTGCAAATCAAATGGGATTATTTACAGTTGTAATGGATCTAGATCCAAATGCTATTGGCCTCAAAATTGCTAAAAAAGGCATACCGCTTGATGGCTCTAATAAAAAAAACGTTTTACGAGTAGCAAAAAGCGAGAAGGTTCATGGAATTCTGCCGACTGGTGATTATTCACTTACTCCAGCTGCATATGCAGCAGAAAAATTGGGTTTGAATTCTATGAGCCTCGCCACATCGTTATTGGTAACTAATAAGGGTAAATTATTTGAAAATTTTTCTAAATATGGAGTCCCAATACCACCTAGGGTATTAACAAAAAATCTTTCTGAATCTCTTTCTGCAGTTCGTAAACTTGGCTTTCCAGTGATCTTAAAACCAGAATATAGCTTTGGTGCTAGCCGAGGAGTCATCAGAGTTAATGCATTTTCTGAACTAGAGGAAAAATTCAAATTTACGGAAAAATTCTGTCTTAAAAAAGGTGTAGTTGTTGAGAAATACATTGATGGCCTTGAGCATACTATTGAAAGTCTTACAATTGATGGGAAAACACACATTATGGCCATTTCTGATAAAATACGAGTCAGTGATCCGTACTGTGTAGGTATTAGTTTGGATTACCCATCTAAAGAAAATTCTAACATTATAAAAAAACTCGAAAACGCTGCAAGAAAAGCTATTATGGCGTCTGGCATTAGAAATGGAGCAACGCATATTGAAGCCATATCACGTAATGGAAAAGTCTTTGTCATAGATTTTGGTGGTAGAGGAGGAGCTGGCGGATTCATACCTGCAGTAATCATCCCAAAAATAAATGGAATTAACATGATAAAATGTATGATTCAATTGGCATTGGGAGAACAAATAAGTTCCTTATTTCCCCAATATTCCCGTTCTGTGGTGTATCGATTTTTTACTGCAAAACCGGGCGTTGTAAAAAAAATCACAGGTGTTAAAAAAGTAAAAAAATTCTCTTGGTTGTTAGGAATACACTTGAGTGTTACAAAAGGTGATGTTGTTGAAGTTCTTTCAAATCAAACACTACGACCAGGATACTTTATAGTAACTGGCAAAAGTATTCAACAAGCTGAAAAAAGAGCTAAATTAGTACAGAGTTTAGTGAAAATTGATACATTCTAATTACCAAATAATGTAATCCTACATTATACTAGATTAATTGAGCAATTTTTTTTGCAATTCTGACACTACCATATCCATCGACCAGTTTTTTTCCATTATTGACATATCTTCTACATAGCTTAGAATTTTCCATAATTGAAAATATGGTCTCGGGTAATCTACTGTAGTTAATTTCCCTATAATATCCTAGATATCTCATACAGTGGTATTTTTCTGTTTTCTTTGCAAATCTGTCATTTTCTTTGGAATGTGTTAGAACAACACATGGTAGACCTGTCTGAAATGCTTCTAAAGCTGTAATCCCAAAACTAAATATCCCGACACAATGTTTCCTCATTATAGAAGCTAAATCATTACTGTTTTGTATTATAGTGAATCTTTTATCATTTTTAATAATGTTAGGAATTTCTTTTTGTTTTGTAAAAAATTTTCCTATAATTATAGTAACATGAAATTTTGTATTGTATTTTTGAAATGCCCTGACAATTCTTAAAGTTAAATTTCTTTTATCCGAACCTCCAAGAGAAATCAATATCGAGTTTCTAAGTTTTTTCTCCACCATCCGATTTGTTGTGCCAAGTATCGCGTATTTAGAACCAATTAAAATTTTAGAATTAAGTTGTAATCTTCTTGGGTATTGTTCTCTTATCCATGGAAGAATTAACAAATCGATTGCTGTACGATTGTAATTGGTATTGCCAATTACTATGACTTTACATATTTTTTTAATTTTTAGTAAAAAATCATCCGTATATGTTTTTCTTAAATCAATAAAAATTGCATTAAATTTAATCCTGTGATGTAGTTTTCTGATTTTATTATATTCATTACAATTTTTTGAAATGCTGAAACAATGGAAACCATGTTTTGTAATCAATTCTAATGCATCTTTATTGTGATTTATGAAAAAGCAAGAATTAATTTGAAATTTTTTTAACTCATTTGCTAAACTCATACATCTAGATAGATGTCCCATTCCGATGTTTTTGTTTGCATCCACCCTAAACAAAATCCATTTCAATTTATGATTAGTTGAAATAGGTGTTAATTAAATTCTAGGCGTGTATTGAAATTCTTTTAAGTAAAATTTTTAAATAATATCAAATGTGTTATGTTATTGGATCTTATTCAACTTAGAAATTCTAAACCAAATGAAAGAAATATCAAAAATAATATATTCGATCCAGCTATATTAGATTCCACTGTTAGCATTTGGCTAGTTGATCCGACTTACACACAACAACAAATTTCATCAGAATCCATGCCATCTGCGATTGCTGGAATTGCTACATTTACTGAATACTATCTGAAAATAAAAAACAAAATTAAAATTTTCAAATACCCAGAAATATTGAATGAGGCACTTGAAAAATATTCGATTCCGGATATTATTGGTTTTAGTAATTATATGTGGAATTGCGAATTATCTCTGGCGCTTGCGCGTAGAATTAAAGAATTTGCCCCTAATACAATAATTATTATGGGTGGACCTAACTACCCGGTTGAGATCTCAGAACAACAACAATTTCTACAAAAACATAGAGAAATAGATTTTTATGTTATGGGAGAAGGTGAGTTAGCTTTTGCCAATTTAGTTGCTGAATTGCTCAAAGTTGATCTCAAAAAAAATAAGCTGAATAAACAAATACCATCAACACATTATATTTCGTCTAGTGGTGAAATGATACTTTCTGACAAAATTCAGAGATTGCAGGATCTGACTGAAATTCCTTCACCATATTTAGATGGTAAATTGGATGAATTCTTTGATGGAAAACTACAACCTGTGATTCAAACTACTAGGGGATGTCCTTTTGGGTGTACTTTTTGTGTAGAGGGACTGGATTATTATACGAAGATCTACCGTAATAGTCATGAAAAAACAAAAGCGGAACTGAATTACATAGGAGCAAAAATGAAAGAAGTAAGACAGAGGGGAGGTAGAAATGATCTATGGTTAGTAGATTCAAATTTTGGCATGTATAATCAGGACATAGAAACGTGTAAGGCAATTGCTGAATGTCAGGAAAAATATGGATGGCCAGAATATATTCAATGTGATACTGGTAAGAATAATAAACCTAAAGTACTTAATGCCGCTAAATTAGTCAAAGGCGCTATCAGATTATCTGGTTCTGTACAATCACTAGATTCTGATGTCCTTATCAATATCAAAAGAAATAACATTTCTGCTGATGATTTGATGCAATTAGCAGTTGAAGCAGATGCAATTGATGCCGATTCTAGAAGTGAAGTTATTCTGGCATTGCCGGGAGAAACCTTACAATCACATTTTAGAACATTACAAATTGTAATTGATGCAGGATTTAATCATGCTAATACTTATCAATTAATGATGTTACCGGGGACAGAATTATCATCTCCTGAAACTCGAAGAAAATATAATATGAAAACAAGATATAGAGTCTTACCGAGATGTTTTGGTTATTATAATATATTAAATAAACAAATAATTGCAGCTGAAATTGAAGAGATTTGTGTCAGTACAGATACTTTATCATTCGATGATTATCTAAAATGTAGAAAATTACATCTCATGATTCATATCTTTCATACTGACGGGTTATTCTCTTCAACTTTAAAATTTCTTAAATTCTTAAATATTTCACCATTTAAATGGCTAGAAATTCTGATGAAAAGTGAATTAGATAGTTTGACAGAATTATTTACTCAATATGAAAAAGAATCTAGAGATGAATTATGGATCTCTAGAAACGATATAGAAAACTACATACATAATCCTGGTGTAATTGAGCGTTATATTAGTGGTGAATTGGGTTATAACTTATTATTCATTCATAAATCGATTGCTTTGGGGAAAAATGTTACAGGATTAAAAAAACTTGCAATAGATACATTGCAAAAATTATTAATCCTAGAGCACAAGGATTCTCTTGAAAATATGATCTTTTTGAACGATGTTGTTAATTTTGATACGTGTAAAATAAAAAATATTTTTGAGAAAATTAATGATATCCCTAATGAGAATTTTTCTTACGATGTATTACAATTTCAAAATGATAAACAACCTAAAGACATTAGAAAATATTTGATGATTGAACCGTCAAAGTTCTTTTTCATATTGGATTCCACTAGAAAAGATGTCATAGTTAGAGCATTATCTCTATATGGGGACAGCCAAATTGGAATTGGTAGGATTTTAACTAAAGTTTTTGTCAAAAAAATACTACGTCAACCTATACCGGAACATTCAATCAATAATATTCAGAATAAATAATCTGTTTCATCATCGAGGTTAATCTAATGATGATATGTATATATGATATAAAATAAGATCTCTTTCTTTACTATATCCCGCCATTTGCAAGCCAACCTCCGTCAACATAAATATCCTGACCGGTAATGTATTTTGAAGCGTCTGATGCAAGAAAGATACATGGGCCGATTAAGTCAACAGTTTCCCCCCATCGTTTTAGTAGAGTTTGTTTCTCTCTCTCCGACTTTAATCTTTTATTTTCAAACGATTTCCTAGTCATTTCAGTCCTAATGTATCCAGGACCCAAGTTGTTCACCCTGATCCCTAACTTCCCCCAATCTTTTGCTAACGCCTTGGTCATCATTTTTAATCCGCCTTTTGAGGCAACATAAGCAGGATTTAATGAGAAAGCTCGCTCTGCATTAAGACTAGTGATATTAATTATTGATCCTGATCTGTTTTTCAACATATGTTTAATTACGGACTGGCAACAATGGAATGCAGCTGTTAAATTCACATCTATAGTTTTATTCCAGTATGTTTGATTATAAAATCCTAATTTCTTTAAGGGAAATGTCACTCCGGCATTATTTATCAATATGTCGATTTTTTTATGTTTTTGATAAATCTCATTACAAATTTTCTGGAAATCTTTTATGCTTCTTATATCACATTTAATTTGATTTATTTTCTCAACAGATCTTTTATGTCTTGAAAATTTTATATCTATACCATAAATGATGGCGCCTTCATCTGCTAATCTTTGTGAAATTTCATTTCCAATTCCCCTCGCGGCACCTGTTATTATCACTACTTTATCCTTAATTGAGAATATTTCAGTCATATCTGATGGTTTTTTCAATCATCTCACAAATAATATGATAAATTATCCTGTGTGCTTCTTGAATCCTTGGAGTAGAATAAGAAGGTATGATGATTGGAACGTCGACCATTTTTCCTAACGCTCCGCCATCTTTCCCAATTAATCCAATTGTTTTTATATTCATTTTTTTGGCTATCCTAACTCCGTTTAAAACATTTTGAGAATTTCCACTAGTGGAAATTGCTATTACTATGTCGTTTTTATTTAATAATCCCTCACATTGACGTTCAAAAATTCTTTCAAAGCCGTAATCATTACCTACGGCAGTAATGATGGAACTGTCTGCTGTCAATGAAATGGCTGGTATGCTTTTTCGTTCCTTCTCGAATCTACCAATAAATTCTGCAACAAAATGTTGAGCATCAGAAGAACTTCCTCCATTTCCAAATGCGATAATCTTTCCACCATTGATTAGGGACTCTCTAATCAAATTAACTGATTCAACAATACTTGGTACGAGTTTTTTTGACTCTGATATAATTTCTATACTCTCATCAAAAATTTTATCTATCTTATTATTCATATTTCTTCCAATATCTCAGTTTTTTCATTACTGGAATCTCTGATTCAAAGATTTTTTTAGTACCGTCGCCTAGAATAATATCAATAGTTCTGATATCACGAACTAATCTTTCAATTCCGTTTGGTTCTAACGATGCAGATTGATCAGAACCATACATACTTCGATCTAATGTTATGTGACGCTCTATTGATGTGGCTCCCAAAATCACGGCAGTTACGCAGATTAGATACCCAATAGATTCATGACCGCTATAACCAACCTTACAGTTGAATTCATTACGTAGTGTTTCTATGCATCTTAAATTGGCTTCTTCTACTTTCATGGGGTAAGAACTGTTGGAATGTTGTAATTCGAATGGACACTCTTTTTTCCTAAATATTTCTACAGCAGTTCTTATTTCTTCCATAGTACTCATTCCGGTTGAAATAAAAGTATATTTTCGTTCTTCAGCAATTTGTTGTATTAAGTCTCTATGTGTTAATATGGCAGATGCAACTTTGTTATATTTCAAATTGTATTGTTTTAGAAATAATAAACTATCGGCATCCCAAGCCGATGCATACCACGCGATATTTCTTTTTTTACAGAATTCATCGATTACATCATATTCATCTTTCTTAAATTCTAGCCCAAATTTTTGTTCTCTGGTAGTCTTGCCCCAGGGACTGTCTCTTGGAGAATCTAAAATTTCCTTTGAGTATACTTTCTCTACATTTCTTTTTTGAAATTTAACTGCATCACAACCTGCTTTGACTGCAACATCGATGAGTTTTTTTGCAATATCTAGATCACCATTGTGATTAATCCCAATTTCAGCAGTAACAAAAACCATATCTCATTTATATAAACTTGGATTATATTTTTTCTTAATTTGTGACTCTCTAATCATATCTGCAATCTCTCTAAGTACACCTTCTCCGCCTTTATTTTTACATATATGATTTACTATCTTTTTCACTTCATTTGTCCCGTCATATGGTGTTGCAGAATAGCCTACAATCTTCAATAATTTCATATCATTTACATCATCGCCAATATAAGCAACTTGTTTTGCCGAAATATGATACTTTTTACAAATTATTGTTAATATTTTTTCTTTTTCATCTACTCCATCAAATACGTTTTCAACCTTCATTTTTTTTGCCCATAATCTTACAAACTTCGTTTTCTCTTTTGTTATTATTATTGTAGGAATGCCTATTTTTCTAAGTAATGTAATTCCCATTCCGTCTCGCGTGTGGAATCTCTTCATGACGTCTCCATCATTTGTGTAATACATTCCACCGTCAGTCAAAACGCCATCAACATCTGTTAATAGTACTCGTATGTTATCGAGTTTATCTTTCATATTCATATCTAGGTAATACCTGTATCAATTTTTATCATTTCCTTTAGATATTCTTCAGCCAGATTATTTAGTTCGGTATTGTGAGTAATCAAAAATTCTATCATCTTATCTGTAGTAATATACACATCTACAAGATTACCCTCAAAGTAAAACCATTTGTGAATATCTATTTCAAATTTCAAAAAGTCAAAATAAAAAGAGTTTTCCTCAATTAATTCTATAAAACTATTAAGTCCATTTTCTTTAATATCTTGAACTAATGAATCCTTTATTGTTTTTCTTAACTCATCAAAACCCTTTATCTTCTTTATGGAGCTAATTTTGTCATAACCATAATCTGAGAAAATTATTGATGGTTTTTGAAAAAAAGCAGCCTCAAGGGATGCAGTTCCGGCAATTGTGATAGTTAATGAGCATTTCTTTATTAATTCTCTACTTGATACAGAAGGATGTACTAGTACAACATTTGGAATATTCAATATTTCTTTGTATGTGGATATTTTTCTCCATCCTCTGGCAGGTCCTTGCGTGGGATGCTCTTTAACAAGTAATTTTAATTCAACAGGCATTGATTTTACAATATTTCTAATATTTTCAACTTGATTTGTTTGAAATGGAGCCGCAATTAATAATGATCTTTCTGGTTCTTGGTTAAGTGGAAAAAATATGAATGAGTCATAACTATTAATATCTTTAATAAAATTATTATCTATGAATCTTTTTCTAATTGTTCTTTTGATTGAAAATATTATTTCGTTCCATAAAACACGAATTTTTGTCCTCCCGAAATATGTATAATGAGTTTTAAGGTTTGTATTATTTGACAAAAGAAATTTCAAAGCAGCATTAATTTTAGAAGTTTTAGATTTTCTGATATTATTATGTAATTTCGTCAGATCTGCAAATACTGGATTAATGTCTAATTGTTTTTGCAATTCGATGAAATCTCTTATCTTCCCCGTGCTTTGCGATTTTATTTTTTTCAATTTATGTGGTTCATCCGAAATATAACATCTAGATTGATAATTTGCATAATTCAATATCAAAACTCGTACTCCCAACTTTCTACAAATCTGATAAAAAACCTGCTGATTCCTCAAGGCCGGTTCATGAATTATACAAAACTTTGGGAGTGTTTCTTGTAACACTGATTCATAAAATCGACATTCTTGCTCAATAATACTTAACATTTCTTCTAATCCAAATTTATGAAAATTGTTATATTCACTGAAAAAACGATCATTGGAAATTAATTCCATAATATTTAATTCATATGTCTGTTCAATTCTCTTAAGGTAGTTTATATCATATGTATCTAAATTTTTTACGTGATCATGATAAAACCAGAATTTCTTAAAATCTACAATTCTTTGCTCACTAAAAAATTTTTTAGGTTTTTCTGTTATATCTATTATTGCAAAAAACTCAGAAGTATTTTTTTTTTGTAGATAATTAGCTACACAGTATGAGGAAATTCCAGCATCAATCCAAAAAATTATACTATCACGCACAGACATGGTGAACTAAATCAACTCATTTATGAAGCATTCGTATAATTCAATCTTTTCAATGTATTAATTATCTACTTTAATTTTTTATTAGTTTCATTAAGAGATGTTAATGTTTTTGTCTTTTTGCTCATTAAAATTTCTGCTATTTCAAAATCTATTTCATAATCGATCATGATCCCATGATCTTTTGAAATTTCATACGGTAAAATCTTTGATGTCAAAATATTTCCTACAGTAAGCAAATTTTTTACGTAATGCATAAAGAAACCTTCTACATTATAGACAACAGGAGCATCCTGTCTTCTTGTAATTAATTTATTAACAGATTTGGATGGTAGCAAATAACCTGAAGAGTTTTTTTCCATCATGCCAAAGTATGGATTTGGATGAGCTCTTATGGCACCAAACACAGCATCGCAATCGGAACTTGTAAGTAATTCTAAACCTTTTCTTAATTCATCTTCTGTTATGAATGGTACAGTACAATCACGTAAAACTGATATCTCAAAATTAAATCCTGATGATTTAAGCTGTTTTATGGCATGAATTAAAACGTCATCATTGGAGGTAACATCATCAGCAAGTTTGCTCGGCCTCATAAATGGCGTTTCAGCTCCATACTGTCTAGCGATTTTTGCAATTTCCAAATCATCAGTAGACACTATCACATGTTTAAAAATATTGGAACTAAGTGCGGTTTCAATTGAATGGGCTATTAGTGGTTTTCCACATAACATCCTGATATTTTTTCCAGGTACTGATTTGGAACCACCCCTGGCAGGAATAATGCATATTGAATTCATGTGCATACTCTTATCTAACATGGTATTGTTTTCTCATTGTTAATTTAATTGACATATTCTAGACCATCATAAATGCTTATAAACAATCTTGTAGTTGTTTTCGCCAGCAAAAAGATTGGTATGATAATAATCTACAATTTTCTGGTTTTATTGACCCAACAATGCAAATAATCGTTTAATATCATATCAGGAGATGGATATGTCTTCTTTTAAAAAAAAAATTAGAGCACTAAAAGATTTAGCGTATGTGACGGGAGGAGACGTATTATCAAGAGCTATCTCATCAATATTCTGGCTATCAATTATATCTTTTATGACAGTAAAAGATTATGGATTAATTCATTATTATGTTGGTCTGGCTAGTCTTGGTCAGTTATTTTCTCTAATTGGAACTAGTAGCGTGATCACCGTATATGTATCAAAAAACATCAAAATTCAATCGACATTGTTTTTAATTTCATTAATCATTGGTTCAATAGCATCACTGATCTTATTCTATTTCCTACAACGGATTGATGTAGCATTACTTGTAATTCTGCTTATTATGTGTGATCTAGTTGGTGGAGTATTACTTGGTAAAAAAAAATATTCATTCTATTTTCGCATTAATTTATTACAAAAAATATTATTGTTGACATTTGGTTTAATCTTATTCAAATTCATTGGTATTGATGGAATACTTTTAGGAATTATCATTTCCTACACAATATTCATTCCAATATTTTATAAGCAATTGAAGGAATCCACGATTGATCTCTCGTTATTAAAAAATCGGAAAAATTTCATCATGAGTAATTACACCAATACAATAATTTCTGGTTTGAGACGTGATGTGGACAAGCTGATCATACCATCAATGTTAGGGTTTATTGTTTTAGGAAATTATTCATTAGGAATCCAAATATACACTTTGCTAATGGTATTTTCTCAATCTTTTTCAAAATATACGTTACCGCATGACGCATCTGGAAATCAAAACAAAAAACTCAAAAAATTAATGATTCTCACATCAGTAATTATTGTAACAATAGCCATAATCTTACTACCTCTAGTTATTCCAATCTGGATGCCACAATTCTTAGAAAACATACAAACATTTCAAATTATGATTGTTAGTATCATACCTACAACAATTAGCATGTTACACATATCTAGATTTCTGGGATTAGAGAAAAGTAATTTTGTTCAAGCTATGACAATTACACAAATTAGTACGCTTGTAGCAGGTTTCATATTATTGGGGAATCATTTTGGATTAAATGGCTTAGCAATTTCTTTTGTATTGTCTTCAGCATCTTCATGTTCTTTAGCAATTTATCTAAATCGACGAATAAAGGAAAAATAGGTCGGAAGAACTGATTATCTCTCATCAAGAAAACTGGGTTAATATTGTCAGTACAGTAATCTCAAATAGGATTGAAACCAAATATTCTACTTCTAAGTATTGATTCACTTCGTGCTGATTATTTTTATTCAAAAAATATGAAGATCATGAAACCCAACATTGACAAATTACTCTCTAATTCATTTTATTTTAAACAGGCGATTAGTTCATCTGACTCAACAGGAAATAGTCTTGGTAGTATTTTCTCTGGGTTATACCCATTCAGATCGAATATTAATTTTTTTAATTTTAATAAAGATATTAGGCTGCTTACTGAAAACCTAAAAGAAAATCATTATTCTTTATTTTCCGTCGTACCTGATCTTTCTTTTTTCAAAAAACTAACTACAAATTTTGACAAAAATATATCGTATGTTTATGATAAAAGAGCATCTTGGCTACAATTACAAGGTGGAATCGGCGAACAAATAATTCAACATTTGAAATACGCTCATAGACATGAACCTTGGTTTATGTTTGTTCATTTAATGGATTTGCATGGGCCTTTCTTTATTCCAAATGGTTTTGATAAGCTTGATTATGGTATTAACAGATATGCACGTATGTTATCATACATTGATACCTGGATAGGTAAAATTCTATCCCAATTAAATTTTGAAAATACGTTATTAGTCATCACATCTGATCATGGAGAATATGTTCCAATTATTGATAACGAAATATCATATAACACAACAAAACATCGTTTGATTAGAAAAATTAAAAAATATTTCCCAATCATGGATCCACTCACGCATAATATCTACGGGAAATATCTAAAATTCAAGCGAGATCTAGCAATTAAACGTCTACAAAAAACGTTTTCACCAGATCAGATGAGAACATTTAATCACAGAGCGGATGAAACTTTATTTGATGAAACTTTAATTATCCCACTTTTGTTTTTCGGCTTTGGCATATCTGGAAAAAAGGAAATATCTAATCAAGTCAGACAGATTGATATTCTCCCTACCATCTTAGATTTTGCTAACATTAGGATTAACCATAAAATTGATGGTAGAAGTTTAAAACCATTTTTAAATATGACATTCAATGATCTACCGGCCATCATTGAAAATGGAAGTAACGGCCCAAAAAAACTAGGGAGTCTTATCGGCATTCGAACGTCAAAACATAAATATCTGAGATCAAGAGACTCTTCTTCAAAGAATGTAATACTGTATGATCTTGAAAATGATGTGCTTGAAAAAAAAAATCTTGCAAGTTCTAATCCAGAAATCATCAAAAACATGGAAAAAATATTGAATGAATATATGAGTGAGAATTCTAAAATACAAACAAATGCTCTGGATGAAAGTGAACTTCAAAATATTGAACAAGAGCTAAAAAAACTAGGATATCTCTAATTCATACAATTCATGCTTTCTGAAATAACATCAATAATATACTATGTAATAACTGTGTTAAATCAATGAATCTTATTTTTATTACAATGGATGGCGCGCGATTTGATCGTATTGTGAATGGTGTTAATTATAAAAAATTAATACATAGGAGCTCTTTTTTCTCCAAAGTTATTGCATATGCTCCTTATACAATAGCTGCAATGCATGCCATTTTTAGTGGCACATATGGAAACAAAAATGGTGTAGATAGCTATTGGTCAAATCTACACTTTAAAAAAGACAAATACAAATCTTTGGCAAAATATCTACAAGATGAAAACTATGTAACATATGGTGATGTAATAAATAAACTAGTTTTACCGCCCTCTGGATTTGAAGAATTAGTAATTCATGATGAGTTACATGATAATCTTACAATTCGTCATATCTCATTAATCGATAGAATGAATCTACTTAAAAAAGAAGGTAAAAAATTCTTTTTGTATTTGCATTATAGCAATATCCATACCGGAATAATGCAGGAAGTACTTCAAAAATACAATAATTTTAGTATTGAATATTTTACCAATCGTAAAAAAAATGAAGAGTATTATGATAAGATATTCCTAGCTGCTGATGACTATTTAGACCAAATCATAGGTCATTGTGAAAAAATTGGTATTGCTGATGATACTCTAATCGTGGTGATATCGGATCATGGAATTAGTGTTGGAGAGAAAATTGGGGAAAGAGCTTATGGTGTTTTTTGTTATGATTATACCATCAATTCCACTGCTCTTTTTTATCACAAGAGATTACCAAAAAAATTCATTCATGATCAGGTTAGATCTATAGATATATTGCCTACTGTTCTTGAGATTCTTTCTATTCCAATTGATAAAAATTATAATCTCTTTCAAGGTGAAAGTTTAGTTCCATTTTTACATGGAAAGGGAATGCCCAGAATAGCATTCTCACAATCTGGAAATCCACTTGAGACAAATAGGCCTCCAGAAAAGCCAAATGTTTGGGCGATACGTACACCAGAATGGAAATTTATTAAAAACATACACAATAACACCGAAGAGCTATATCATCTTGTGGAAGATCCAAAAGAAGAAAACAATGTCTTAGCAAAATTTCCCGATAAGGCCCAAGAAATGAGAACTGAATTAGAACGCTTAGCATCTGATGCATAGATTTAACTAAAGATATTATGTTGTGCGTGACTATGGAAACAAAAGACAAGCTTACGTACTGGAACTCCTTATATTCTTCCAAAGATTTTTTTGGTACAGGTCCAACTAAATTAGCAAAACTTGCTGAATCTTTACTTGACAAGAAAATCATGAATATTCTAGAAATAGGATGCGGCCAAGGTAGGGACGCAATATTTTTTTCTACACTAGGGCATAATGTTCACGGTTTTGACATATCAGTTAATGCAGTAAATTATGTACAATCTATAAAAGAATCCATGAAGTTAGAAAATCTTAATGTTTTTGTCCATGATGTTGAAAAACCTCTTCCGTTTAAAGAGGACTCATTTGATTTCATATATTCGAATCTAGCACTACAGTTTTTTGATGTGGGTAGACTTTCTCAAATACTTGGCAACATTTCGTCAGTCATAAAGAAGAATTCCTTATTCCTATTCTCAACAAAAAAATTTGGCGACAAATATTATGATTTTGGTAACAAAATAAGTGAAAATGCTTTTGAGTATAAAGGAATAACACGTTATTTCTTTACTGAGAAAGAACTAAGAAATCTGCTCTCACAAAAATTTGAGATTATTACTTTTGATGAAGACCGTCACGTTAATCTAGACTCTACAATAAGCGTATGGTGGAAAATACTCACACGCAAGTCTTAGTTTCTCTGTTTTATTCATTATTTTACCGCAACTTTTTCAAATATTGCACTTGGCTACATTCAGTCAGCTGTACGTTAGTTACAGTCTTGATTTCATAAAATCAATTGCTCTAACAGGTGAAGGATCCGTCTTTAATTTAACTGCCAGATAAATTGAAGCATAATCAAGCATGTAGATAAAGGTGACAACCTTTGTCAGAATGCTGCCGCTAGTAGAAATCAGCTCCCGATAATCGATGTCTTTTTTGTCAAAATATTCTTTTAGAATCTTCCATCTCTCCTGTGTTTTGTAATAGTCGTCTTTACCTCTTAGCAATATTGGCTGCACATTTGATGGCTTTTCCCATGCCACAATTCCATTATGCGATGACTCTATGACATCTTCAATTATGGCGTGAATTTTAGCATTTTCTTGCAAGGAATTTCTAAATCTTATTGCAGCTGCATTCAGCCCCCATGGATAGTAAATAATAGGCATTCCAGTTATCCACTGTGCCAATTCCAATGCCTTGTTGTCCGAACTAAGATTATCTGACGCAATATTTTTTCCAAGTTTTTGCATGTTTCTAATGGATTCTATTATGTCGCTATTCCTAATTGGCAGTAGTGGCTGAAGTACCGCTAACATGTAATACAGAAATGATGAAAATGACGCTCTTGGAGAATGAATCTGCTGTATGTTTCTGTGTTCTATTCTATTTTTATGGCAGAATTTTTCCATCTTACCACCTGACGAAAATGCAATAACGTTGGTCCGGATTTTTTTTGTGTTATGTAATATTGATATTGGCTCATCAGTATTTCCAGAAACACTGGTCACTACAACTAGAGTTTTTTTGTCTACTGTCTTTGGCAAAATATATCCTTTCACTATTGAAACATGAATGTTGGTCTTTGAGAGTATTGAGGAAAATACGTCTCCGATAGAACCAGAACCGCCCATACCGGCAAAAACAATGTGGTCTATGCCATCTAGTCTGATCTTGTCCACTATTGCATTGTATGACTCTTTGGCAATCTGAGGCCATTGATCATACGTCTCGTACATTTTTTGAAGGTCATATTTTTTAAGATCATTCAGTGTAATCATTACGCAAATGGAATTTCAGATTACATATAACAGTGACTAAACACTCATGCTAATTTGATATATCCAGCCATTATCTCAAAATAAATGGTATTCGAATCCAATGGAGAAGGCGGAGA
>Ga0194132_10007311_pt1 | contig 16544 bp, 24 predicted proteins | sample TA2KigOf80mmetaG_FD_148612 | JGI IMG/M metagenome (GOLD analysis project Ga0194132, IMG submission 148612) | Freshwater microbial communities from Lake Tanganyika, Tanzania - TA2015054 Kigoma Offshore 80m | ecosystem: Environmental > Aquatic > Freshwater > Lake | place: Tanzania: Lake...
TCGAACTACTACAAGACGAAATCGTTGGAGAATCTTTGGTACGAAGATACATAAAAACCTTGCTGGAGTTTAAAGCGTGATCAACTCGGAAGTCTTATGCGAATTCGCTGAAGACTTCATAAGGCATCTTGCTATATTGTTTCTTGTTCTTGCTATAGTTTGTGGTTGGATCACACACGTTACATTAAAGGGCTTCTAATTATACTAGTCACGATCTAGCATTAATGTTAGATGCATGGCGACACTAGATAAACCACTTCCACGAAATTTATTTTTAGCTCAACAGGTTGACCAGGATTCGATGAATGCCTTGTCGAAATTAATTCTCGACATTCGTGAAAGCGATGATTATTTAAAGGGCTTATACCAGTTACATAATTTGAAGTATGAGCCCAAACCGATCGTAATTCATATCGATTCATACGGCGGCGCCATTTATCAATGCTTCGGACTTCTCTCGATTATGAAAAAAGAAGGTACGCCTGTGGACACGGTCGTAACTGGTTGCGCAATGTCTTGCGGATTTTTAATCGCAATTCACGGACGCAAACGCAAAATTCACAAACACAGCACAATGATGTATCATCAAGTGAGTTCTGGCACACGAGGTAAAGTCGCTGACATTAAAGAAGACTTGATCGAGGCTATGCGTCTACAAAAAATCATTGAGGAAATGACACTTGAGAATACTAAAATTACAAAAAAGAAACTTGAAAAAGTTTATAAGAAAAAGAAAGACTGGTATCTTAACGCAAAAGCATCACTTAAGTGGGGTTGCATAGATGAAATAATCTAATAATTAAAAGGATCCTTTTTTTTATATGCTGTACGAGAACTTTTCTATTAATCCCTTCATCGGGACTTTTTTATCATATACTTTAATCTGCATAGGATGACCTTCGCCGCTCGTACGAGTTTCTACTAAAAAGACTGGGTTGTTGTTGTAATTAATTGTATAGGGATACGTAGTGGTATCGTCTTCTTGTTCTCCCAACTTATTCGTTCTTGACATATTTTCTTCTATCGTAATTTTACCTGGTTCTCCAACTAACATATCAACGTCTAACGTAACCGTTGGATCTGTTCCTGCTTTTACCGAGCTCGGGCTTGTACCATACTTAAAAAAATAGGTCGGCTTTTCTTGGGCGGTGGCGACAAATGCTGCAACTTCATCTCTGATAAGATCAGGTATCGCGTTGGCAGACAAAAAATCTAAAAACATTCTTCTTAGTTTTGGATTAACAAACATTTCTAATTCAAGAGAACTTCCGTTAAATTCGGTTGTTGCTAATTGTTTTATAGGAAGCGCGCCTGGCATCAATTCGACCCCCGCGTATCTCTTTCTTCCTTCTTTGCTGTTAAAATAATTCATAAATTCAGTCGCAGCGAATTTATTTCTGAGAACCTTATATCTAGCTGAAACGGGCCATTCCCCCCAGTTTTCGATATCCTCAATTTCCATTCCTAAAATCTTCGCGTTAACCTGAATTTTTCCGCCGCTAGAATCCGCCTGTAGACCAATTAATCTATCGAAATCGTTAAATTTAACGTGAACGTCGACAACGGTATCTACCGTCTCTACGCCTTTTGGACTTTTGCGAGGCATAATCATAACGTCGACTTTTGCAGTTTTGCTAATGGTATTACCCCAGACGGGTACGCCGCCTTCTAAATTTACGTCTGCTAGCGATTGCGTAGCTAACTGCGTACATTTATCGAAGATTATTTTCATGGTTTTTTTATGCGCTGGTGAAGCATTCGCAAAAAACTCTGGTACATCTGCACTAGTTCTTACAGCGGTCTGAAATGGAACTGGTTTGCCGAGACCTGAAACCGTCGCGTGTTCTGCTAAATAACCTAAAATCTTGTCGGGTATTACCGCTTTTTTAGGATCTGGTTTTCCTTCCAGTAAGCACTTGACGTATTCTTTTAATAATAAATCTGTCGTCTTTAATCTTCTCATATTCATCTCCGATATCTAAACAAACCTAAAATTTGATTCGCCGCGGCGAACGACCCAGTAAATTTGTACGCATTGCCTTTGTAGATAAATACTACGCCCTCGACGGGCGAAGTGATATTTTCAAGAGATTTCAACTTTTGCATCTGCGCAGAAAGGATGCCCATCGCATTCTCGTCACCTGAGGATTCAATCGCAGACACCGCCTTCGATACCTCTCCCTTGAGTCGAGCCACTTCTTCGTCGGTGTCGTCGATCAACGTAGACTCGAGACCCTTCAACAACTCGACCGCGAAGTCGTTGATGGCCAATTCCACAGGCCTCACGTAGCGCTTCATCCTCTCAGGACAACTCTTGACAAAATCATTTATTATACCATGGTCGGATTTATCGGCATTTTTCCTGATGTCAATCAGCGTCGGAGCACCAGGCTCCGCCATGCAACGCTGGACCAACAGCTTGGTCAACGGGGGAGATAGGCCTAAGGCTTCCGCGTCGAAGCGTGTCTTTGTCTCGATGTAATCCCGCATCGTGGCGGAACCATCGAGGCCGGTCTCACCCAACTCTTCGAAGATCCGAGAGACCGCCGTATCGAGGATCGTATCGTCGGACAGCTTCTTCATTCGGGCCAACGCCGGACCTCGGATTCGCCAACCACGTTCCTGCACTGCAGCCTGCATTCGTTCTACGTTGTTCGTCAAAATATCCACTGCGCCACGGTCATCGTCGACCATCTGTACTTCACCATCTTCTACCTTAAAAATGGGCCACGCGTGGAAGACGACGTTATTAGAATCGTAGTTGATGACGTTGGGATTCTTGGTGTAAATGACTTCTACAGAGTACCAATAGTTGGATGCCGGACCGAACACCTTCAATTTATTTTTTTGTCCCACTGCACCCATGGCTCCATTCAAAACCTTAAAAGCAGAGTTGAATGCGTCCGTCAGGTTGCCGCGACCAGCGAACTTTGAAGCCAATCCAGCAGCGTCCATGCCACCGCGAGATATGTCTCCTCCTGCGCGGGCGACCTTTAGGGAATCCGTAGCGACGTCCCAGGAAAAGACGAGATTGAGGCCATCGAGTTTTTCGCTGGCTCGCTCTAATTTGCCTGAGGCGGCAGACGTGAGGATGTTCACTATCTCATCAAAAGTGAGATCGCGATTATCATACAAATGCGAAAGATGACCAACGGCACCACCCATGTCAATCTCCGTCTTTTTCGTTCAAAGATTGATTCTTTTTTCGTGCTGACTTTAATTCATTTTTTAAATCAGATAATATCGATTGATAATGAGAACGTTTCGCGGATCCACGGGGGTGCTTGTTGCGCCAGTATTCGACATCAGAGCAGCGGTGCTCGAGGTCAGATATATGCTCTTCTGATCCCCATGGCACCCGACGATCACCTGTAATTTCTGCTTCTCTAATTTTGCTTTCGTCTAGAATCAAGAGTTTTATTAACTCTCTTAAGGCTGGCGTGTACATTGTTATTCACCTTTTTCAGCTTTATCAATTGCATTTTTAAACGCGCCCCAAATATACATTCTAATATATTCGTCGCCGACAGGCCGCGTAATTGGTATGTCGAAATGAGCGCGGATTATATCAAAGAATTTAGGAGTAATATCAAGTTCGAGCGTTCCTCCCTTAGGTAACTGTATACTTTTTTTTATTATATCTTGTTCCATAAATTTTTACTTTTTTGCCTTGATTGGTACAGGACCTGAAGTGTCTTCGGAATCGGGCTTCTTATTTTTTTCGATATCGGGCGCCTTTATTATATTGGGTTTAATTGAAACCTTTTCGGACCCAGTCGTCTTTTTCATTTCGATACCAGCGAGTTTATCACCGGGTCCGATTGCCGCACTAGCACTTATCTCGCCTGTTACGACTTGTGAAATACCCTTTAAAAAAGCTAACAGCGCTGTTTTTTCTTCTACGCCTAGATTATCAAAATATTTACCTAGCGCAGATGAAACTGAATCATCTTTAAATGATTTTCCTGAACGTATTGAATTAAGTTTTTCAATGACATCGTCGACAGTCACATCGCCTTTTCGTAATTTATCCTTTTCAGCATCATCTACTGTCGATTGCTTGACATCTTTTTCAACATCATTATCTTCTTCTGTCATCGCTACTTGACGCTCTTTCTCTTTAACAGCTTTTCTTTGTAATGCGGCTTTTACACTCTCTTCGATTATATCGACGAGACAAGAATTTATACTTTTGGATCGATTATGGTGTTTCATCATTAAACTCAATTCTATATGTATTTATGGTTCATCTTTAATTAGATCGATAGCAAGAATGCATAATTGATTAGACGGATCAATATCAACTATTTTTACGCTATTCATCAAAAAAGGACCAGAAATAGTGGTAATTTCTTTTCCAAATAAAAGTGCTAAAGAACTAGCTTCATTATTTACAAGTTGATTTGATGCTAACTTCGAAATAAAATAGAATGCATCTTTAATAGACGTTCTTACATCAATTTTTGGATTTTTACCCCACTCTATTCCAACTAAATTACCAGTTAAAGAGGAATTTTTTGGTTTGGTAATTATTGCGACAGAAATAAACATTTCGTCGACTTGTTCTAACTCGGTTTCAGTTAAAACGTCTTTTAAAACATCGCTGACTAGAAACTTTGGTTCTGTATTTATTTGATCAATATTCATTGTCTATTGACAAATTATACGCAATCTCGCGAAAAAGGATATCAGCAAATTTAGCATACTCTTTATCTAACTCTGTAATCTGATCAATGTCTTTAGTTCGAACATCAATAACTATTTCGTCTTCATCAATGGTGATTGTTGCATTGTGACGCGTCTTAGTTTCATATTCGAATAATCCTTGCACGAATTCATTTCTCTTTTGTTGCGACATAAATTTAAAAGTTTTTCTAAGTCGCAATGGCGAAGCGACTTTTTCCCACCTATCAACAGGAATTATTGCTGTATCATTCTCTAACGGTTCAATTGGTAACTTATCAAAAGACATCGGGCGGCGGGCTTTATCAATAAATATTTCATGTAAATTAATTAATTTCATAACAAAACCAGCCCTCCAACTACAGCTGATTCTTCAAAACTAGAACCGTATGTATAAACTTTACGATTTCTATCTATGACGCAGGATCCACCTTTATATCGCATGTCTCTTTCGCGACCCACCCTGTTTGAAACAATTACGTTAGCGCTAGTTTCTTCAGCCAATTCAATCCAACTATTATCTGGATAACCATAATCGGAACCCCAATTAGTTAATAACGCTATTGTATCCACTGAACCTGCTTTATAAAATCTATGATTCGGATTATAAAATTTGTATGTTTCTCGATAGTTGTTCATCACGTCGCGACAAATAAGAACACCCAATCGTCCTACTTGAGTTGGTATAACAGGAACTAATGATTCTGATTGTGTTGCCCACAAAGAATCTGAACCCCAGTTATTGTGTTTTTGCGAATTACCGACCAACCCGTTTGGCCCTACTACAGCAGCAGAATTGTAAAATTTTCCTTCTTTTAGTTCGACATAACCAAAAATAATATGACAATTAAACTTTTTAGCAAAAGGAATAAAAGCGTTCGTCTGATACCCACAACTTTCTTGACAAACTGAAGCAGCTTCGTTTTTCGACCTCAATACGTAGCCACTTAGACACAATTCTGGCAAAACAATAATTTTTGCTCCTTTCGATGCAGCTTCAAAAGTTAATTGTTTCGCTGTCGCAAGATTCTTATGAACATCAAGAATCTTTGGTTCAAATTGAATTGCTGCGACAATTGCTTCATTCACGGCATCAGACCTTTTTCTTTTAATTTTTTCTTAGAATAAACACGAAAAGTTTCCAGATCCATCACGTGTTCGGGATGATCAATCAGCATTTGAACATCTGCGGGAGCAAGATCCGCGCTCGATGAAATGTCAGTAATATAATTTTTCAATATTTCTAGCATTGCTACGCTAACATCATCATAATTTTCCCAGTTATAACGAAATCTCTCCATGACTCTATTAATAAACTGAAGCACTCCATTCGGATTTTTAAACCCGAATTCTTTAGCAAGTTTGTCTAAACTATCACCATCTTGCATTTTGTTACGCCGCGTTCGACCAGCTTCTGGTTTCGACGCGTCGAAAGTAGAGAAATCTGAATCTTTCATTTTTTTAAAAGTGCTCTTTAAAGATTGTCCAGCAGGAGACTGCGGACCTACTTTTACGCCTCGAGCGGTCTGATCAAGTTTTTGAACATCAGTATCTGCTGCTAATTTAGGAGCAGGACCCTTACCTTTCCAAACCATTTTACCTGTTGCAGGATCTTTCTCGTAAAATTCTTTGAAAATTTCGCTGTTTTCGTTTAATATTTTTCTAATAAAAAACCGAACAGTTTCCTCGATTTTAGAGTTATTTTTTTTCATTATTTTTTTTTCTCGTTCATCTTCATAATTATCGATGGCATTTCTTATTAAGTCATATACGGCTGGAACATTATCGTCGATTATATCGTCGACTAGTGTATTAAGAGCTATCGACAATTCTTGTCTAGAACGCGGTTTATAATCAAGATTGGCAGGATCAGTCACTGCAGCTAAGGGATCTACGACAGGATTAACTTTTATCATAGATGGTCCTAGAGTTTTATCTTCTAAAAGAACTTTAACTAGAGTTCTTAGCTGCGATTTTTTTATTGTATTCTGCATATTTTTACCAATCGTCGCATTAACACTTTTAAATATTATCTAAAATAATATTATTCAGAAGCTTTTGAAATAGCAAACGCTGTTAGTACTGTAAGTATAATTCCACTTGCGGTTCCTAGTCCTACCCAAACAGCGGGCGACCACGCTGATTCTTTTTCTTCTTTTAATTTTTTTAATTCGGTGTCGATAATAGTAATAGTTCTTTGCTTTTCATCTATATTAGATTGTAAAATTTTTTTGTTAGCAGCAGCTGCTGCGGAAATATCAGATAATTTTTTTTCACAATCGGCATTTTGTTGTTTAGTGACTTTATTAACTTCAATTTGAAGTTTTTCGTGAAATGTTTCCATTTCTACGATAACTTTTGCAGCTGAAGCGGGCGCTAAAAGTAATCCCGTAAAAGGAGCTCTTTGTCCTTTTTTCAATGGAGAAATTACCAAACCTGGATCTTTTTCATAAATTAAATTATCAGGAATATTTTGCGCCAAGACAGCGCTCGGCAATATCATACTAATCAACAGAATACTAGAAACTAATTTTTTATGTTTCATTTATAAATCCTCTGGTAAAACAACCTTAAATCCCATTACTTTTGAAAATCTTTCTGCCAATTTATCAGGTTTACCGTCGTACGCTTTAACTATTTTCTTAACTTCTAAAACTTTTTGTTCTTCAAAAGCTCTTTTCGTTTCATTATATTCTTTTTCAATAATCTCCATTTTTTCTTTATATTTTTTTTCATTCTCTTCGTATTTTTTTCGCTCTTCTTCTCTAACTTTTTGAATTTCATCAAGTTCTTTCTTGTGAGATTCTCGTAATTTTTGTACTACATTTTCATAATCAACAACATTTTTTTTATTAAACAGAAAAAAGCCAAATGCGATACCTACGAGAATAGTAACAATATAAATTCCAATTTTTTTGAACAATTCATTTATAATTTTAGGCACTGTATTAATTAGGCTTGTTAGGCTTTTGTTTAGATTCAATTTCAACATAGTCGATGTTTCTTTCTTTTTTTACTCTTTCATCATGCAACTTTACCAGAGTTAAGATAACGTCTTCATGTTGATTTAACCTTTCATTTATTTTCAATAATAAATCAGCAATTTTCTTTGTTTCTTCTGCCATTTTACTAAAATTATTGACTAAACTTGATATAAACGTTGAAGTTCGTAAAGAATCTTCAAGTATTTTATTTACGATCGATTTTAAACTATGAGAAATCATGACTCGTTAGAATCGTTAATCATATTATACAAAGCGTCACAATCTAAATCATTAAAAGATTCCTTTTTTTTACGTTTCGTAACTTTAGAAGTTGTTGATAAAACTCGTTTAATTTTTTTATTGATTATTAACTCTATAATCGATTGCCCTTTAGCAGTATCAGTCGCAACAAGACGAGCAAATTCGTTAAATAGTTCTTGCATCGTAATATTGTGCTTAAAAAGTTTAGTTCTCAACGCAAAATGAATATCACTGTCGAGTTTAAAATGAATGCTTTTTTTATCACAGAATATATTCGTCATGCGCTCGGTGAGGACCCCGCTCGATCAGCCGCAGGAACTTCAAATTCTTCGTCTTCAATATCAGACTTCGATTTACCGATTTCAAGTCCGTAAGAATCTAATAACGAATCTTTAAATAATTGCGCAACATCTGGTTCATAACCTGCAATCAAAAAATTAACTGCTCGTCGTAAAATAGTATTTCGAATCTCTAACAAGGCGTCGTAATTGTCGACAAGACGCATTACATTATTTAAAAAATTTTCTACATCGATATCTTCAGATCTTAATTTTTCAGGCTTCATTTCCTCTTCTTTTTCATCTTTTTCTTCTTCATCGGCCTCAATAAGAAATCGACGCGTCATCATTCTAAAATCTAAACCTTCCATCTTGGAAACTCTTGATTCTGATTCATAATTCGAAAAAAATCTGTCAATCTGGTTATCTAGAGAATCTTCTCCGTCCTCTTTTTCTTTCTCACCAACCTCGTTAAGAGTTCTAAAAATCTCTTCTGCAATCAATTTTCGAAGTTCGGTTAACTTTAAGCGTGCCATCACTTTACCACCTGAGCAATTCCCTCAGCTTTTTTAATGCGATCTTCAATAACATTCCAGTTAAATTCGCGCATTTGTGCAATAAGGTATGATTTTTTATCTGTTAAATAATCTCTATAATAAGCATGCTCCCACATATCAACAACAATGACTGGATGGAATCCTACTAAAACATTGCCGCTGTGTTCGTCGATTAATGCGTTAACATATTTACGCTTAAAAGTATGGTAACCAAGTACGGCCCAACCAGATCGAGAAGCAAGCGCACACGCCATAAAATCTCTTTGCCAATCATCGAAAGTTCCAAAGTCTCTTTCTAATCGCATATACGTCATCGAATTCATCGCAATTTCGCTATGTGGATCAAAACAATTTGAAAAATAAAGTTCGTGAAGCCATAAAGCATTTAAATTCCACGTTTCGTCTAATTTTAGATTTCTAAATTCAGAGTTTCTAGAATTTACCTCTAATCTATCAACTGTGTCTAATTTGCTAGAAACTTTATTAAATGTTTCAACGTATCCTTTATATAGTTCTTCATGCGCCGACTTAGTTTTCTGCGAAACAAACTCAGTGACTTGCTTAAACGGTTTAGGTTCATGCACTACTGCCTCATCTAAAGGAAGCTTGGCGGTAACTGTTGTATCAACTGCTTGTTTTACGAAGCCTTTCAACATTTTATCTAACTGGTTCTTGTCAATCGAGTTCATATTCATCCTCCAAAGTATCCTTGTCGAGTAAAAAATCTTCGCCTTCGGGCGTTTTTAGTATTATGTCTTTTGGACCGATCGATACTACCGTATAAAGGAGTTGACTTTTTTTATGTCTAATTTTTAAATCTTGCGAAATAACTTCTTTATTTTCACCGTCTATTTTAGTCTTAAAAGCTAAATCTACTTCTTCAGACAAAGCAGAAATCTTTGCTTGCCATTCCTCACGCATAATTTTTATAACATCGGCTTCTTGTAATTTTTTCATGGTGTCTTAATCTTAATTATGGCTTCTTCTAAACTAAAAACATCTATTCCCGAAGAAGTTAGAATTTGTATTCCTGATGTATCTCTATAAGGGATTTCGTACACTACCTTAGTAATTTCTGCATTAATGATTAATTTTGCACATGCGCGACAGGGAGAATGCGTTAAATACATGTGTTTTTTCTTGTAGAAGTTAAAGTCGCATTTAACCAAAGCATTAACCTCCGCATGAATAAATCCACTTTGCCCAGGCTCGCTAGACTCTCGCTCGTTAGGTCCTCCCCTATAATTACCGTTGTAACCCATTGATAACATTTGCGAATTATCATCAGAAACTATCACAACGCCGACTTGCAAAGAAGGATCATAAGATCTTTTAGAAATTAATTTTGCAATAGACATCCAGGTCTCTGGCCACGAAGGACGAATTAGTTCCATTTAATCACCTGCGTTTATTATTCGTGGATGACACTTGATGCATCGCGCTTCATAAAGTTCAACACCACCGACTTCGATCTCTTCGCCACCAGTTTGTTTTTTATAAGTGTAATAAGCATCTTTATTACACACTACACAAACAGCACTTAATTTTTTAATTTTAGTAGCCCATGGCAACATTTTCTCTATTTCTTCAAAAGGTTTCCCAGTAGCTGACAAATCTAAACTAGAAACAACTATGTTATACCCGCGACGATATAACCAGACCAAAACTTCCGAAATACCTGGAATCATAAAAGCTTCATCAACGGCAACAACGTGTGGATTGATTTCTGCTTCTGCAATTTTTTCAAGAACATCGCTACCAAATTTTACGCATATTGCAGGAAAAGTCCAACCACTATGTGTAGAAATATCGTTTATATTATAACGATCATCAAGTTTTGGTTTAAAAACCATTATTTTTTTACCTTGATATTTGTAACGATCCAATGTAGAAAGCAAAGACGTCGTTTTAGCAGAAAACATTGGACCGGTATAAATAGTGAATGTTGGATTCATAAAGTTCTTTCAACAAAATAAGTATAGCCTTTAAAATTTGTAGAAAAAAGTAAATCATTCGCAAGTTTAGTTAATTTAAGTTTATTAGCGCGATGAGATGCTAAAATTTTACACCAATCTAACCAATAAGGTGTTGCTGAAATGGATTCGTCCAAACGATCAAGTTCATTTAAAATTAATGAAGAGTTATCATGATGACGCAACGCATTCTCAAATGTCATCAATCCTTCGATTGGTGGACTGTCGGGCATTGGTGGCATTTCCAAAATATCCGCATAATCTCTTCGCACATCTTCATCCAGTATTTTTTCGATCATTTTAAAGTGTCTCTCATAGACATGTAGAGAAGCGCTAAGATGAGTATACTCGCCGAGTCCTATCGAGCGACCTAACTCTTTAGTTAATCTCAACGCAAGTAATTCTTGAAAAATCGTAAAAGCTGGTATATCGTACGCAAGACCCAAAATTACATCCGAAGATCGCATAGAAGTAATCATGTGTACTTTATCGTTTCTTAAAAAGAACTGAAGAGATAAAGTACACGGAACATCTAGATGCGCGAGTATGGAGTCTTGTGGCGAGCGAATATGAATTATAGCCCTTCGTGAATCATGATCTGACTTGAGTTCATTAACGACATAGTCCCATTGATTCCAACTAGAATCTAAAATTTTAGCAATACGATCATGTGACTTAAAAATTCGTGAGCCGTACGCGCTATTTGCTGTTCTTCCATCATCAGATATTTTTGACCAAAAACTAGAATAATTACAGATCCATTCTGTTGAATCATTACCACTAAGATACCACAACAATTCTGCAATAGCGTAATAGATTGAAAAATCGCGCGAAGCGATATAAGGAATTCTATGTCGCGGATTCAAAATTCTAAATTGATAACCAAGAATTTCTTTTACTTTTAAACCGCGCGGAGATGAGATAAATTCTGGATTATTATAGACGTCTTTAAGCACATCTACATACGCTTCTGTAAAATTGTGATATACTTTCATTTCGACAATCTCAGAGAATTAATAAACTGCCAATTTTCAGAGTACCATTTTATTGTTCTATCAAGACCTTCCCAAAAAAGAACAAGTGGAACATAACCTAAAATTTCGTTTGTTTTAGAGATATCTGCTTGAGTATGCATTACATCGCCTGGTCTCCATGGAGCATCATGATGCTTAGCTTCTGGATATTTTGACAAAAGATATCTTAAAATTTCTTTATTCGAATTTCTTTCTCCGCACGCAACATTCAGAGGCACTGCGCCTAATTTGCCAGACGCTTCGCCACCTCTAATACATGCATCCACTACATTATCAACGTAACACATGTCTCTTGACTGCGAACCATCTCCATCCGAACGCATTGACTTATTCGAATGAATCGCTGTAAGCCATGCTGAAATTGCAGTCGAATATGGCGAATTACCGAGTTGATTCGGACCAAAAACGTTAAAAAATCGAAGACACACTGAATCTAATCCATAAAGATGATGATATAATTTCAAGTAATCCTCAATAATAGATTTTTGCATGGCATAAGGCGATTTAGGATTGTTAAGCGCAGAAGTTGGTGTTGGTAATTCGTCAGCCCCGCCATAAACAGACGACGAAGAAGCAAACACGAATCGTCTAATATTGTCTCGACAAGCGTCCATTAACTTTAAAGTAGAATTAACATTTGTATCATGAGTTTCGAGCGGATGCTCAACAGAATAACTTACACGCGGAATAGCAGCAAGATGAAAAACGGTGTCATATTTTTTTGTCCTAATTTTATTTAGAATTACGTCTGAAGCGAAATCTTCTATTATAAGTTCGCATCCTTCTGGAACAAATTCTACATGACCATTCGATAGATTATCGACGATATCGACCTGAGAGCCTATTGCTAAGAGAGCTTTAGAAAGATTACTACCAATAAATCCAGCGCCACCAGTTACTAATGCATAATTTATCGTCATGATTTTATACCTCACTTTTCCAAAAAGAATATAAGTTTTTTTGAATTTCGTATTTAATTAATGTTGTTGGTCGAGATGGTTGTTTTATTGCCCATTCGAACATAGATCTTATCGTTTTTTCAAGATTAGTTTCGTCTTGAAATTCTAAAAGATTACGAGCTTTTGAATGATCGCAATATGCAATATGTACTTCGTCTCTTTTTTCTAAATAAACTTTACTCGCATTAATACCAAACTCTTTCGCCACTGAAATAACAATATTTGCTACATCATTTAGCTCATAATACTTGTCAGCACCAATATTAAAAATTTCGCCGTCATGTTCACAAATTAATTTTTCAAAAGGATCCATATAAAATTGGACGTCAGAAAAAGCTCTAACTTGTGTGCCGTCTCCATAAATAGTCAACGGTTTATTTGATAAAGCTTGTCGAATCCAAATACCAACGACGTTACGATATTTATCCCAAATATTTTGATAAATTCCTACGACGTTATGAGGCCTAATGATGCTATAACGCAATCCAAACATTTCACTAGCTAATTTAAGATCCATTTCTACAGCATATTTTGCTATACCATAAGGATCGGCCGGATTTGGCAATTGATCCTCGGTAAATGGGGGACTACCTTCGCCATAAACTGCCATCGAAGAAGTATAAACTATTTTTTTGACTTCATGATTAATCGCAGCATTTATGATATTAACAGAAGCCATGACGTTATTTACATAATTATAATTTCTAACGAAAGGACTTAATCCTTCGGCTGCATACGCTGCGAAATGAAAAACCACGTCAGGTTTTTCTTTACTAAAGATTTGATCGACGAGGCTCGTTTGAGTAATATCGACATTATAAAAAGTAGAAGAAGATGGAACAAATTCTTTATATCCACCACTTAAATTATCGATACCAATTACTTTATATTTTTTTTCTAAAAGATGTCTTGAAAAATTAGCGCCTAATAAGCCAGCAATTCCAGTTACTAAACATTTCATGTAATTTTCCCAATATTATATGATGAATGTAACAATTTTACAAAGTTATCCCAATCTGAAGTGCCTTGTGATGTAGAAGAATATATCGAAGTCTGATAATTTTTCAATTTGATATTATAGATTGGGGCGATGAAAAATTCGTTAATAGTTAAAATATCAACCAATAATTCATTTTTTATATCAGATGCTCTAAAAATTAACTTAGGCCCTTCTGCTAAATAATGAATTAAACTTAAACAAGTTACGTCGAGAGATCTTTCAGTTTCGCTAACGTAATATTTATTATAACTATCGATAAATCGTAATACGCATCGTCTAGTCGTTGGCTTTTGAAAAAGATGTTTCTTAACGTTTATAAGAATATCTTGATAACTAAAATTATTTTCTCTTTCACACGCAACGGTATAAATCGTTGAATCTAACATATCAAGATCTGACAAATTTCTTAAACTAGGTTTATCTTTAACAAATCTAGAAAAAATATTTGGATCAGTATTTTTAGTTAAAAAAGCCTGTCTTTTAGACCAATAATATTCTCCTAAAATTGGGTCTATCTTTCTAAGAAATGGTAACGCTTCTTCTGCTTTCGGTAATTTCGTTGTATCAATTCTAAACAAATAATCATCATTTTCAAATTCAGGTTGTTTTACAATAATCATATTCACCCATCGAAATCGCAGAGATAAAGAAACGGTAACTTATGACCTAACTCTTTCGCCTTATCAAATTCAAATTTAAAACTATCCAATGTACTATCAAGCGCATATACTATTGGACGACCATGCGCATTAAAACTAGTATTGATCAATGCTTTGGACCTCGCATTGATCTTCATTAAAACGCTAGTCATAAAGGTATCGTTGGAATCTACCAACTGTGGTCGACCTGACCACACAGCGACGTCGGGATACTTATGTGCTACGCCTCCATAATTCTGGAGGTCAGGAGAAACATAATCGTAAGTGAGGATCATAAATCTGTCAGATCCAATAACTCGAGCGCTACGCGTCGAGTCGAAAAATTCAGAAATCTCGCTACTGAGCATAACTGGCGCCATAGGCATCACTGTATCTCTTTCGTTGACGTCGTTGATAATCTCGACATTTGACGTCGTCGGAATCGCTAGAGTTGTTGTACTGCACAAAGCTCGAGGACCATATTCCATTCGAGACTTTACAACATTTACCAATTCGTCGGCTTCAAGAGCGGCGACTGTGTCGAAAACAGCTTGATCTTGTTGCGAAGAAGAATAGTAACGAATATGACTATCGTACTTAGCCAAGTCCTCGGTCGAAACCTGCGAGCGCCAATCCTTGAACGCTGGTCTGATACCCCATTTCAAGTCTCCCCACCTAAATCCACCCACATGTGCCTCGTACATACCTACGCCGCAACCTTGATCGCCGGCAAGAGGTACAACGGTGAACAAGCCAGGAACGGCATTGAGAGCACGATTGTTAAGCTTGACATTATAGAAGATACCACCCGCCAATGCCAAGTGTTTCATCGAGTATTTCTCGATCATTTTTAAAACGACACCTTCAATCAACTCCTGGATGTAGTGACCAACGACGATACGAAGATCTCTGCCTGTAACCGATGGAGCCACCGTCTTCAAGACCTCGTCGAAATGTTGCTTCCAGTTTTTCTTCGTTTCGCCGAGCGCCTCATAATTGACCAAGTTATGAGGGTCTTGCCAATTTTGCGATCGACCGTCAGGAAATGTCGTCATCGACTCGAACATGCTATTTGCCTTGCGCATCGCGGCGGCTCGAAGGTTATGGATCGCATCCCAGGATAACACAGTTGAAACGTGCGTCTCGTAACCGAGGAACTTATACTCGTCCTGATTTTCCTTCATGCCGCAATACGAAGTTGCGTATTGATACATCAAGCCTAACGAATAGTTGTACCCATGATATCGATCGAGCAGTTGTAAGCGAGCCGATGGATCGTTAGCGTCAAGCTCGTAGACACTGAATACTTCCTGGTGCGTACCATAACCATCGGCAGCGATGACGTGGAACTTATCATCGGGCGAGACAAAGGTGGCATGCCTCGATTGCCACTTGTCCCTGAGAAAAGAGACAACTGACCAGGCATGAGCGTCGTGGTGAGTAAATCTCTCACTCAATAGGACCTTCTTAAGAGAATACTTGGACACCAAGGCGTCGAAGTGTTGCTTATCAAAGTACTTGTTGGCGTTCGAATCAAAGTCGAGCTTGTCGAACCAATGAGAAACGAAAACGTAGCTGCCCGGCGCGATCTTCGTATTCTTCTCGATCTCGTCGATGGCCAATCGAGGATACGCGCTCGAGGACTTGACTCGATTGAGTCTTTCTTCTTCGTAGCCAAGCGCCTTTTCACCATCGTAATAAACAGCAGAAGAATTGTGTCCGAGAGTAAGCATCAATGCTGTCGTCGTTTTCATGTCGTCTCCTTTAGCTCTAGTTCAGAAACCTTGATCGCATCAGAATCTACCAACGTACCATAGGGCTTGCCCATAATGAGTTTGTCATATCTTACACCCCACTCGGCCAGTTGTTTTTTCGTCAGTTCGTAAAGATTTTGATATACCATCGCGACGTCGTTGTTGAACCGCTTCATGCCGCGCGCGGTGTGCAGTACCACTTCATCGCCACGATCGTGAAATCGATTGAGCAGCGCGATTGCCTCTGGAAACGGTTCGCAGAGATGATAATTGCCACCCGTCTCGGTACAGATAGTACCATCGATGTCCCAGACCCAAGATTTCTTAGAGACGGGCAGGACATTCATGTGGCGGGCGATCGAGTGACGACCACCAACCGGACCCTTGACGATCCCGGCGGCGACATCAGCCAGCGCTAACTTG
>Ga0194132_10007312_pt1 | contig 16541 bp, 14 predicted proteins | sample TA2KigOf80mmetaG_FD_148612 | JGI IMG/M metagenome (GOLD analysis project Ga0194132, IMG submission 148612) | Freshwater microbial communities from Lake Tanganyika, Tanzania - TA2015054 Kigoma Offshore 80m | ecosystem: Environmental > Aquatic > Freshwater > Lake | place: Tanzania: Lake...
AGGCGCAACCGCGGTGCGGGCCTTCGCGCTGCTCTCCGCCGCCACCGTTGCGGCCGTGCACGTCCTCGTGGTTCCGGCCGCCGCCGACTATGATCTTGCACCGGTCGCCGCCCGCCTGAGCGCCTGGGAGCGCGAAGGCCGCGCGCTCGCGCATCTCGGCAACTACCATGGCCAGTACGGCTACGTGGCCCGCCTCGAACACCCGATCGCGATCGTCACGCCCGATGGTGCGCCGGGGTGGGCGCATGACAACCCCGGTGGTCGCCTCATCGTGTACTACCGCGACCTGCCGGAAGACGTTACGGCAGCGCTCTTCGTGCAGCCGTTTCGCGGCCGCACGTTGGTCGTGTGGGATGCCGCCGCCATCGCGGCCACCCCCGAGCTCGCGACATTCCGCTGACTCAGGGCTCGGCCGCGAGCCCGGCCGCGATGGGCTGCCAGCCGCGCGCGAGCCGACTCGCCTCCTCGATCTCGTCCCGAGTCATGGAGTGGGCGGCGAACTCGCGGAGGAACAAGGCCCGCTGTTCGATCAAGGGCACGCTGCTCTCGGCGGCAACCGTCAGCCACATGTATGCCGCGACGAGGTCGGTCAGGACGCCGCGACCCTCGACGAACAGCGAGCCATAGGCGAGCTGGGCCCCGGTGTGGCCCTGGCGCGCCGCCTTGTGAAACCAAGCCGCTGCCAGCGAGTCGTCGCGCGGCACACCCTTGCCGTAGAAGTACATCGCCCCGAGCATGAACTCGGCGTCGCGGTCGCCGCGCTCGCTCAGCGGCAGGAACTCCTTGAGCGCATCGTCGTAGCGCCCGGCATCGTAGGCGCGCACGCCCTCGCCGTAGCCCGCAGCGGCGGGCGCGGACGGGCCGCACAGGACGACGAACGCGAGAAGCAGCCAGCGCACGGGCAAGATCCCTCGGCGGCCCCGAGTCTAACGCGGTCCGCCGACGGCGCCCAGCCTGGCCGGCGCAGTGCCCGATCCTCGACGCGAACGCGGTGCCACAGGAGCGCGAGATTGGCCAGCGAGAACGCGGCCGCAACCGCCCAGGCGCCGAAGGCCAGCGGCAGCAGTGCGATCTCGGCGGCGACGATCGCATAGTTGGGATGGCGCATGAAGCGATAGGGGCCGCGGCGCACGAGCGCGGCTCCGGGTACGGTGATGACGCGCGTCGTCCAATAGCGCCCGAGGCTGACGATCACCCATAGCCGGGCCACCTGTAGAGCGCCGAACACCACAAGCATCGTCCAGTCAATGGCGGCACCCGGGTCGATGGCAAGCGCGATCGTCGCGAGCCAAGCGCCATGCAGCAGCACGAACAGCGGGTAGTGGCGCCGCCCGTGCTCGATGCCACCGCTGGCGAGCAGCGCCCGGGTGTTGCGCCGCGCCAGGGCCATCTCGGCCAAACGCTGCACCGCAACGGCGAGAAGGATCCAGTAGGGCACGCTCATTCGGTGTCCAGGAGCAGCATGGCGAGCGTGAACCCGGGTCCGAGCGAGGACAGGAGATGGCGGCCGCGCCGGCCTTTCGTGAGCGCCGTCTCGAGCACGAACAGGACGGTGGCCGCCGACATGTTGCCGTAGCGCCGCAACACCCAGCGAGCCTCGGCGAGGCCGCCCGCGGGAAGGCCGAGCACCTCTTCGAGCGCGTCGAGCACCTTGGCGCCACCCGGGTGGCAGACGAAGGTGACGATGTCGTCGAGGTCGAGCCTTTGGCGCTCGAGGAATGCCATCGTCGCCGCTCGCATGTTGTCGCGCACCAAGGTCGGGATATCGCTGGAGAACAGCACCCCGAAGCCATCATCGCCGATCGTCCAGCCCATGATATCGAGCGAGTCGGCCCAGGTGTGCTCGTGGGCAGCGAGGAGCGCCGGGCCGTGGCCGGCCGTGCTGATCACGGCCGCGGCGGCCCCATCGCCGAACAGGGCGGTCGCCACCGCGTTGCTCTTGGAGATGTCGAGGTTGCGGAACGTCAGGCCGCATAGCTCGACAACGAGAAACAAGTAATGGCGACCGGGCTCGGCTCGCGCGAGCTGGGCGGTCCGCGCTAGACCGATCACGCCCCCGGCACAGCCGAGCCCGAACATCGGCAGGCGCTGCACGTCGCGTCGCATCGCCAGTCGCTCCATGACCAAGGCATCGAGGCTGGGTGTCGCGATGCCAGTGCTCGATACCGCGACGATGCCGTCGATATCGGTGACCGCGAGTCCGGCCGCGGCGATCGCGCTCCTCGCGGCGGCGCACAGGAGATCGACCGCATGGGTGAGGTAGAGCGCGTTGCGCTCGCCGAAGCCATGCGGCTCGGCGTACCAGGCCATCGGGACGCAGGAGTGGCGGCGGGCGATCTGGGTATTGCCGAACAGCGCCTCGAGCCGCGCGGCAGCGCCGAAGGCGCGTCCGAAGTGCGCCGCGGCCGCACGGGCTGCATCCCCCTGGTCGATGACGTGGGGCGGGACGGCCGTGGCGAGCGAGCGCAGACGCGGCGGGTCGGTCATGGTGAAAACTACCCTCGAAGAGCGCCGGCGCACACGGTGGCGAACTGGACTCTAGCGTGGGGTCCCCCTATATGACAGCACTCGCGCCTGCTGGCGCCGTTGGGGACCATGAAGGAAGAGCGCAGGGGCGGCCCGCCCGCGGCCGACAAGACGCTGCCGCCGCATGTGATCAAGCCAGGCTCGCCCTCTTTCCCGCGGCGGCTGCGCACCTATTTCCTGACCGGGATCGTCGTGACCGGGCCAATCGGCATCACGATCTATCTCGTGTGGGTCACCGTGGCGTTCATCGACGCCAAGGTCACACCGCTCATCCCGACGCGCTACAACCCCGAGAGCTATCTGCCGTTCGACATACCAGGGCTCGGCGTCGTGGTGGCTTTGGTCGGGCTGACACTCGTCGGGTTTGTTTCGGTGCACCTGCTGGGCCGCACCGTACTCCACCTCGGCGATCGGATCGTCAAGCGCATGCCCGTCGTGCGCTCGATCTACGGCACGCTCAAGCAGATCTTCGAGACGGTGCTGGCGCAGTCTTCGACCTCGTTCCGGGAGGTCGTGCTGTTCGAGTACCCGCGCAAGGGGACCTGGGTCCTCGGTTTCGTGACCGGCGCCACCAGGGGCGAGATCCAGAGCCTGACCGAGGGCGAGATGGTCAACGTGTTCGTGCCGACGACGCCGAATCCGACCTCGGGGTTTCTCCTGTTCGTACCCCGGCGTGATCTGGTGACGCTCGCGATGTCGGTCGAGGATGGCATCAAGCTGGTGATATCAGGCGGTCTAGTGTCCCCGGAGGCCAGCGTCGAGCCGCTGCGTCCCGACTTGGCGGCGACCCACCGGGTCGACGGGCGCGAGGGCGTCGGCGGCTAACCCGAGCGCAGATAGGCGACCGCCGCGTCGCGTTCAAAGAGATAGAGCAGCACGCGCAGCGCTTCGCCGCGCGGGCTGGTCAGCATCGGATCGCGCGCGAGCACGAGGGCGCTGTCATCGCGCGCGGCCGACAGCAGATCGGCATGGAGCGACAGATCGGCGATCCGAAACTCTGGCAGGCCGCTCTGGCGGGTGCCAAGGACCTCGCCGGGTCCGCGCAGCCTGAGGTCCTCTTCGGCGATGCGAAACCCGTCGTCAGTTTCGCGCAGAATGCGCAGCCGAGCGCGCGCCGCTTCGCCGAGCGGCGTGGCATAGAGCAACAGGCAGGAAGACGGACGATCGCTTCGTCCGACCCGCCCGCGCAACTGATGGAGCTGGGCCAGCCCGAAGCGCTCGGCCTGCTCGATCACGATCGTAGTCGCCTCCGGCACATCGATGCCGACCTCGATGACCGTGGTCGCGACCAGGATCGGCGTCGCACCCGAGGTGAACGCCGCGATGGCGGCATCGCGCTCGCTGCCCGGCATCCGTCCGTGCACCAGCCCGATCGGGCGACCGAGCTCGGTCGCAAGGGCCTCGCGGCGGGCGACGGCGGCGGCGAGATCGGTCGTCTCGCTCTCCGACACCAGCGGGCAGACCCAGTAGACACGATCGCCCGAGGCAATGCGGCGCGCCATCGCGGCCACGACTTCGCTCAGCCGGCTCGCGGGCAGGGCGCGCGTGGCGATGCGCCGCCGCCCGGGCGGTTTCTCGATCAAGCGCGACACGTCCATGTCACCGTAAGCGGTCAGCGTGAGGGTGCGGGGAATGGGGGTTGCGGTCATGACCAGCATGTCTGGCGCGTTGGTGGCGGCGCCGCCCTTAGCCGACAGCGCCAGACGCTGGTGGACGCCGAAGCGATGCTGTTCGTCGATCACGATGAGCGCGAGGTCGCGGAACGTCACCTCGTCCTGGAACAGCGCGTGGGTGCCGACGAGGATGTGGATCGCGCCGCCCGCGAGCTCGGCCAGCGCCGCGGCGCGCTCGCGGCCGCGGTCGCGCCCGGTCAGCACGGCGATGCGCACTCCGGCCCGCGCGGCCAACGGCGCCAGGGCGGCATGGTGCTGCCGCGCCAGCATCTCGGTTGGGGCCATGAGCGCAGCCTGAGCGCCGGCCTCGACCGCGATCAGCATCGCCATCAGCGCCGCGACCGTCTTGCCCGAGCCGACGTCGCCCTGGAGCAGGCGCAGCATGCGCGTCGGGCGCGCCATGTCGGCGCTGATCTCGGCCAGGGCCCGATCTTGCGCCGCGGTCAACCGATAGGGCAGGGCGGCGATCACCCGCTCGCGCATGCGGCCATCGCCGCGGATCGTGCGACCCGGCACCGCGCGGTTGCGCACGCGGATGAGCGCCAGCGCGAGCTGGTTCGAGAGCAGCTCGTCGTAGGCGAGGCGCGCCCGTGCTGGTGCCTGGGGCAGAAGATCATCGGCACTCTGTGGCGCATGGACGGCACGGACGGCGGCAGCGAAGTCGGGCCAGCCGTGGCGTTCGCGCCAGCACGGGTCCTGCCACTCGGGCAGCGCCGGCACCCGCTGCAGCGCTGCCTGGATCGCCCGCGCCAGCGGCTTGAGCCCCAGTCCGGCCCGCAGCGGATAGGTCGGCTCGATCGCCTTGAGGGTGCTGAGCTCGTCGAGCGGCCCGATGTGGTCCGGGTGGGTGATCTGAACTTGCGCGCCGTAGTGCTCGACGGTGCCGCTGACCACCCGTACCTCGCCGAGGGGCAGGACCCGGGTCAGGTAGTCCGGCCGGGCGTGGAAAAAGACGAGAAACAGCGCGCCGCTGTCGTCCGCACAGCGGACCTTGTACGGCATGCGCGCGGTGCGCGGTGGCAGATGCTGCTCCACCCGAACTGTCAGGGTCGCGATGGCTCCGGCACGCGCCTCGGCGACGCGCGGTGCGTAGCGCCGGTCGAGCAGGCCGCTCGGGAGGTGCAACACCAGGTCGAGAACCCGCGGACCTGCGAGCTCCGCGATCAACCGCCCGGTCTTCGGCCAGACGCCCCGCACGGTCGCCAGCGGCGCGAACAAGGGAAACAGTATCTCCGGACGCATCGGCCGCCGCCACCTCTGGCGAGCGATTATAATCCCGGGCGCGCCCTGCAAAGGATGGTGCGATGACAGATCGACACGAGCAGCTCGACGCGGCCGCGGCGGTACGGCGCAAGCGGCTCCTGTTCCGAAGCACGCACCGCGGCATCAAGGAGCTGGACATTCTGCTCGGCGGCTTTGCCGGGCGCCACCTCGATGCGCTGACCGCCAAACAGCTCGACCGCTACGAGGGCCTTCTCGAGGAAGCCGATCCCGATCTGCTGGCCTGGGTGGTCGGGCGCCGGCCGGTGCCCGCGGCGATCGACCACGACGTAATGACCATGTTGCGAGCATTCTGTGACTCCCGGCATTCCCGCGGCGATTGACGAGGCGCTCAGCCACGGCCGCCGGCTCACCCTGGCCGGCGCACCCGAGGGCTACGACGCCGGTTTGATCGCGGCGGTCGCGGCCCGCGCCGTGGGCGGTGCGCTCCATATCGCGCGCGATGAGGGCCGCCTCAGCGCGACGGCCGAGGCGCTCCGCTTCTTTGCCCCCGTGGCCCAGGTGATCGAGATGCCGGGCTGGGACTGCATGCCCTACGACCGGGTCTCGCCGAACTTGGCGGTGGAGAGTCGGCGCATGCACGCACTGTGCCGCCTGCGCGAAGAACCGCGCGGTCCGCGGGTGATCCTGACGACGATCAACGCGACCTTGCAGCGTTTGCCGCCGCGCCAGGCGCTCACCGGCCGGCGCTATGCGCTGCGCGCCGGCGAGCGCATCGACACCGAGGCGCTGGCTACGTTCCTGGCGCACAATGGCTATGCGCGGGCCAGCGCCGTGCGCGATCCCGGCGACTATGCACTGCGCGGCGGCATTATCGATTTGTTCCCGCCGGGCCTCGCGGCACCGCTCCGCCTCGACCTGTTCGGCGACACCATCGAGAGCCTGCGCGCCTTCGACCCGCTGACCCAGCGGAGCCTCGCCGACCATGGACCGCTCGCGCTCGAGCCGGCGCGCGAGATTTCGCTTCATCCTGCTGCGATCGCCCGCTTCCGCGCCGGATTCACCGCGCGGTTCGGGGTCGTGAGTGACGATCCCCTCTACGAGTCGGTCGCGAGCGGCCGAGCGTATGTCGGCATGGAACATTGGCTGCCGTTGTTCTACGACGGGCTCGAGACACTGTTCGATCACGCCGAGGGCGCGGTTGTGATACTCGATCCCGGCGTCGAGGGCGCACGCGATGCGCGGCTCGAGATGATACGCGAGCACTACGAAGCGCGCCGAAAGAGCAGCTACAGCGGTGCGGTGGAGGCGCCCTATCGGCCGCTGCCGAGCGAACTCCTCTATCTCGATGGGGCGGAGTGGGAGCGGGCCTGCGCCGCGCGCCCGAGCGTGGTGCTGACCCCGTTCCAGGTCCCGGAAGCGGCCGGTGAAGCAACCGTCGTCGATGGCGGTGGCCGGCTCGGGCGGGACTTCGTCGCCGAGCGCAAGCACCCCGAGGGTGGGCTCTTCGACGTCGTCCGGGAACACATCGAGGACCGCCAGAGGCGCGGCCGGCGTGTCGCGATCGCTTGTTTCAGCATCGGCTCGCGCGAGCGGTTGTCGGGGCTCCTTCAGGACCACGGGATGGCGCAACCTCGACCGATCGAGACGTGGGCCGATCTGCTCGGTCTGCCCGCGGACGCCGTCGGCGTGACGGTCCTCGGTATCGAGCGCGGCTTCGAGACCACCGAGGCGGTGGTGATCGGCGAGCAGGACATCCTTGGCGAGCGGCTGTCGCGCCGCGGCAAACGCACACGGCGCGCCGAGAACCTGATCACCGAGGCCTCGAACCTCTCGCCCGGCGACTTCGTCGTCCACATCGACCACGGCATCGGCCGCTATCAGGCGCTCGTCACGCTCGACGTCCAGGGAGCGCCGCACGATTGCCTGTGCATGATCTACGACGGCGGTGACAGGCTCTACGTGCCGGTCGAGAACATCGAGCTCCTGTCGCGGTACGGCTCGGCTGACAGCGAGGTTGCGCTCGACCGTCTCGGCGGCGGCGGCTGGCAGGCGCGCAAGGCGCGCGCCCGCAAGCGTATTCGTGAGATGGCGGCCGAGCTGATCAAGGTGGCGGCCACACGCAAGCTCCGCACAGTCAATCCGGTGGCGACCCCGGACGGGCTCTATGCGGAGTTCTGTGCGCGCTTTGCGCACACCGAAACGGAGGATCAGGCTCGCGCCATCGCCGATGTGACGGGCGACCTCGCGGCGGGACGCCCCGCGGATCGCCTGATCTGCGGCGATGTCGGCTTTGGCAAGACCGAGGTCGCGCTGCGTTCGGCGTTCCTCGTCGCCTATTCCGGGCGGCAGGTGGCGGTGGTCGCCCCGACGACGCTGCTCTGCCGCCAGCACTTTCGGACCTTCGCCGAGCGTTTCGCCGGCCTGCCGATGCGCATCGGACAGCTGTCCCGCCTGGTGCCGACACGCGAGGCGGCCGAGACCAGGCGTGGGGTGGCAACGGGCGACATAGACATCGTCATCGGCACGCATGCCCTCCTCAGCAAGAGCATCGCCTTCAAGGATCTGGCGCTGCTGATCGTCGATGAGGAGCAGCACTTTGGCGTCGCGCACAAGGAACGGCTCAAGCTGCTCGCCGCCGACATCCACGTTCTCACGCTGACCGCAACGCCGATCCCGCGCACCCTGCAACTTGCCCTCACCGGGGTGCGCGAACTCAGCCTGATCGCGACGCCGCCCGTGGACCGCTTGGCGGTGCGGACCTTCATCATGCCGTTCGACCGCGTCGCTGCGCGGGAGGCGCTCGTGCGCGAGCACTACCGCGGCGGCCAGTCGTTCTACGTCTGTCCGCGCATCGCCGATCTGCCGGACGCCGAGGACTTCCTCCGCCGCGAGGTGCCCGAGGTCAAGTTCGGCGTCGCGCATGGCCAGCTCCCCGCCAGCGAGCTCGAAGCAGTGATGCAGGCGTTCTATGAGCGCCGTTTCGATGTGCTCGTCTGCACCGACATCATCGAGTCGGGGCTCGATATCCCGACCGCCAACACCCTGATCGTGCATCGCGCCGACATGTTCGGCTTGGCCCAGCTCTATCAGCTGCGCGGCCGCATCGGCCGATCGAAGGTTCGCGGCTATGCCTACTTCACGCTGCCGCCGCGGCGGACGCTGACCGTCAACGCCGAGCGCCGCCTTCAAGTGATGCAGTCGCTCGACGATCTTGGTGCCGGGTTCAGCCTGGCAAGTCACGATCTGGACATCCGAGGCGCCGGAAACCTGCTCGGTAGCGAGCAGTCGGGCCACATCCGCGAGGTCGGCTTCGAGCTCTATCAGCAGATGCTCGAGGAAGCGGTGGCATCGCTCCGCGCCGAGGTCGACGGCGAGGCGCGCGAGGAGCGGTGGTCGCCGCACATCGCCCTCGGCATGGCCGTGCTGATCCCGGAGGGTTACGTCGAGGATCTGACCGTGCGGCTCGGCCTTTACCGGCGCCTCGCCGAGATCGAGTCAAAGGCCGAGATCGAGGCCATGGCGGCCGAGCTGATTGACCGTTTCGGACCGGTGCCGGAGAGCGTCGCCCACCTGCTCGCGGTGGTCGAGATCAAGCTGCTCTGCCGCGCGGCCGGCGTCGAACGGGTCGAGGCTGGACCGGGCGGGGCGACGCTCGCCTTTCGCGCCAATCGCTACACGAACCCGGCAGGTCTGGTCGCTTTCATCACCCGGCATGGTGAAACGGCCAAGCTACGGCCCGACCACCGGCTGGTCTATCGTCGCTCCTGGGCGGAGCCGGTGGCGCGGATCGAGGGGGTGCGCCACCTGCTCACGCAGCTCGTGCGCATCGCTGCTCAGCCGGTCGCAGCCGCGGCTTCACCGCCGTCCGAGGCGAGGCGGGCAAGCGCGTCGAAGACCTGAACCAACCGCTCGGGCTCCTGGGCGCCGCTCACGCCGTAGCGGCCGCCGAAAACGAAGCACGGCACACCGCTCACGCCGCGCTGAACGGCCGCCTCGCACTGCCCGCGTACGAGGTCGAGACCGGCTTCGCCCGCGAGCTCGTCGCGAACCGTCTCGGCCGACATCCCCGCGCTGGCGGCTGCGGCGACCAGCACGTCGGGGTCCCCGATGTCGGCGCCATCGATGAAATAGCGCTGGAACAGGGCTTCGACGACGGCGTCCTGCCGGCCCGCGCGTTCGGCCCATAGGATCAGCCGATGCGAGTCCAGTGTATTGGGAACCCGGCCGATGCGCTCGAACGCGAACGGAATGCCGACCGAGCGACCGGTCTCGCGGACGAACTCGAGGCGCTGTTCAACCGCACCGGCATCGCCGAACTTTGCGGCGAGGTACTCTTGCCGGTTGAGGCCCTCCCGCGGCATGTCAGGATTGAGCTGAAACGGACGCCACAGGATCTCGAGCGGAAAGTCGGGCCGCAAGGCGCGCGCCGCGTCCAGCCGGCGCTTGCCGATGAAGCACCAGGGGCAGATCGTGTCGGAGGTTATCTCCAGCTGCATCGGATCAGACTATAGCCTGATCCGCCGGCGGGGTCAGCGATCGCGCACGATGATCGAGCGGCCGTCGTCGAAGATCAGCCTGATGCAGGCCTTGCGGCGGACCCGTACCATCAGGGACTGGGCGGTGTCGCCCTTGCGAAACGCGGTCGATCCCGAGCGCAGCACCACACGCACCGGCTCGTCCTGATCGTCCGTCGCGAACTCCGTGTTGGTGATGACCCCGATGGTCCGCTGCATCACGATCGCGGCGTACTTGACCTCGGTCTCCGGCAGGACGATGCAGAACTGGTCGCCCCCGTAGCGGGCGGAGAGGTCCTCGCTGCGGATGGGGCGTCCGATCGCGCTGCCGATCTGGCGCAACAGGCGGTCGCCGGCGATGTAGCCAGAGCGCGCGTTGATGCTGCTCATGTCCTTGACGTCGAAGAAGGCCACCGATAGCTGGCGGTCCCATTGCTCGGCGTCGCTGATCAGCCGCTCGAGGTGGGCGTGGAGGAAGCCGTAGGTGTGGAGCCCGGTGAGGCTATCCACCATCATCGCCGGGCCCGATCCCGAGTAACGCTAATGCATGGCCTCGCGGTAGCGGTGCTGCAGCACCACGGCGTCGAGGCGGCTGATGAACTCGGCGGCGGCCGCGGGGCGCGGCACCACGTCATCGACGGCATCGATGAACGGCGCAAGACCGTTGCTGAGCGCGGCCGGATCGGCAACGAGGACGATTCGCACGTGATAGAGACGGCTGTTGCGGCGCACGTCGTGACACACCTCGAGCTCGCGCGTCGCCTGGTGGTCGAGGGCGATCAGGAGCGCATCGAAGCCGCCCGAGAGCAGCAGATCGACCGTCTCGGCCGCGCTGCACGAGAAGGTGATGGCGTAGCGCTCGCCGAGCGCCTGGGCTATGACGGCACGGTCGCCCTCGTCAGGGCACAGCGCGACGACTCTGGCTTCGGTCACGGTTGCCGATGGCTCCACCGACGTGGCGTCGTACTGGCCGTAGTCCGCAGCGGTCTCGGCGCGGCGCGCCAGCTCTTTGCGCATCGTGTTCAGGCGAACGAGGGAGCCGACGCGCGCGAACAGTTGATTGTCGTTGAAGCTGCTCGGGAGCACGTGAGTCAGCGCGCCGGCGCTGTGCAGCGCGCGCTGGCGAACCGAAGGGCGATCCGAGATCAGAATGACGGGCACCCCAGCGGCGAGCTCCAGCTCGCGCACGGCATCGGCGGTACCCTCGCGCTCGGCCCCGTCATTAAGGATGACCACGTCGGGGCACTGGGCCGCCGCCGCGGTCAGGGCCTCCTTGAACGTCGATCTGCTCAGCCGCCAGTAGGCCCGATCGTCGAACGCGCTCGCCAAGCGCAACGGCTTCTCGGGATCGGTATCGTAAAGCAGAACGCGACCACGATAGCCCATAGCATGGCACTCCTCGGGTGATGCGACATGGTATGCGCCATGCGTTAACAACACATTGCGGTGCGGGCTTGACGCCGCCCGCCGCCGGCGTCACACCGGACTGAACATGCACGGGGAGGACGCCCATGTCGTTCGCGTCGCTAGCCGGCCATAATGCACTGATCACGGGCGCATCGAGCGGCATCGGGCGTCACCTCGCCGTGCTCCTGGCTCGCGCCGGCGCGCGGGTCGCCGTCGCGGCGCGCCGCGGCGAGGCGCTCGCGGCTCTGGTTCACGAGATCGAGGCATTCGATGGCCGGGCCATGGCGCTCGCGCTTGATGTGCGCCGCGCGGCGAGCGTTGCCAGCGCCGTCGCGGCGGCCGAAACCGAGCTCGGCCCCATAACGGTCCTGATCAACAACGCCGGCATCGTCCGGCCGCAGTACGCCGTCGAGACCTCCGAGGCCGACTACGACGCGGTGCTCGACACCAACCTGAAGGGCGCGTTCCTCGTCGCCACCGCGGTCGGGCGGCAGATGATCCGGCACGGCCTGGGCGGCCGTATCGTCAACGTTTCCTCGATGTCTGCGTTCAAGGTCTCGCCGCAACTCTGCACGTACGCGATGGCGAAAGCCGGGCTCAACGCGATGACCAGGTGCTTGGCCAAGGAGTGGGCGCGCTACGACATCCGCGTCAACGCGATCTGTCCGGGTTTCGTTGCCACCGACCTCAACCGCGATTTCTTCGCCACCGAGCGGGGCCAGGTGACGGTCCAGTCGTTTCCCCGCCGCCGAGTGGGCGAGCCGGGCGATCTCGATGGCGCCGTGCTGCTGCTGTCCGGCGATGCCGGCCGGTTCATCACCGGCAGCCTGGTGACGATCGATGACGGCCAGTCGCTCTAGCTAGCCGGCGCGGGCGACGGGGGCGGCGGGCTCGCCGAGACGCGCGCGCACGCGATCGCGGATGCGGAACAGGCGGCTGTCGGTGAGGCCGAGGCTCTCGAGGTGCGCGGTGGTGGCGAAGAGATATTCGTGGCACGCACCCAGTACCCCGTGCGCGGTGGCCACCACATCGACCACCCGCGACTCGCAGAGCCGGCCGGCATAGCGCGGGTGCGCCCGGTTCATCGCGAACGCGATGCAACGCCGCCGGCCGGCTGCGGTGTTGGCGTCAACCCACCGCGGCCGGTAGGCGCCGCTCAGCATCTCGCGCTGCCACACCACCGCGGTCTCGGTGTCGGCGCGCTCCGCCGCGATGCGGTACACCACGCCATGGCAGGTGCCGCCCGGTTCCAACCCGAGCATGAGGCCCGGATTCTCCGGGCTGCCGCGGCCGAGCCGCACCCATAGGCAGTAACGCCTGTGGTAGCCCCGGACCGTGCCGCGGACCTGCTCGGCGTACTCGAAGACCGGGTTCCACATCAACGAGCCGTAGGCGAACAGCCACACGTCCTCGCCCGGCGGCCGCTCGGCGAGGAGCTGCCGGCGCCCCGCCTCGCGCTCCGTCTCGCTCAGTAGGCATAGCTCGGGATCGTTCGCGCTGACCAGGTCGCGGACGCGTCCGCTCTGGAGCACTTCGCGCGTCAGGACGAGGCGTTCAGCCACGGCGCCGGAGCACGCGGCCGGGACGGGTCCCGGTCGAGTGCCCATCGACCCACACCGGCTCGCCGTTAGCGATCACGCAGTCGATGCCAGCGGCCGGCCGGATGGGATCGTCGTAGGTGGCCGTGTCGGCGATGCGGTCCGGGTCGAACACCACGAGATCGGCGAACGCCCCCCCGGTGACCGCACCCCGATCGAGGAGGCCGAAGCGCCGGGCCGAGAGCCCGGTCATCTTGCGCACGGCCTCTTCGAGGCTGAACAGCCCGAGCGTACGGGCGTAGTGGCCGAGCACGCGGGGGAAGGTCCCCCAAAGGCGCGGGTGAGGCTTCTCATCGTGCGGCAGGCCGTCGGACCCGATCATTGCGTCGGGGTAGCTCAGCACGCGGCGGACATCATCCTCGTCCATCATGAAGTAGACGGCGCCGGCGGGCTGCAGGCGGTCGGCCGCCGCGCGCTCGCTGATGCCCCAGTCGCGCGCGATGTCGGCGAGGTAGCGTCCGGCCTCGGCCGGCGCAGTCTTCGACCACGTGATCAGAACCTTGATGCCCTCGTCCAACAGGTTTGCCAACAGCACCGTCGAGCCGGCGGCGTAGGGGTAGACGTCGAGGCCGACGTCCTGGCGGCGCCGCGCCTCGTCGATCCGCTTGAGCGTCTGGCGCGTGCGGCCGAAGTTCTTCGCGCCGGCGCACTTGTGGTGCGAGATGACGACCGGCAGCTTGGCGCGGCGGCCGATGGCGAAGGTCTCGTCGAGCGATTGCTCGACGCCGTCGTGCTCATCGCGCATGTGGGTGACATAGAGTCCGCCGGCGGCCGCCGCGACCTCGGCGAGCGCCACCACCTCGTCCGTTGGGGCGGCACGGTTCGGGCCGTAGAACAAGCCCGTCGAGAAGCCGATCGCTCCAGCGGCCATGCCTTCGCGCAGGCGCTCCTGCATCACCGCGATCTCGGGCTGGCGCGCCGCGCGGCCGACGTCGTCCATGGCGCCAACCCGCAGAGTCGAGTGACCGACCAGGAAGCCGGCGTTGACTGCCGGTGGCGCCTCCTCGAGTGCGCGCACGTACGCGGCGACGGTCGGGAAGCGGTACCAGTGCGCATCGCCGAGGAGGTCCATCGGCGGCGGGATCGGTCGGGCCGCCGCCAGCGGCGCCAGGCTGACGCCACAGTTGCCGACGATCACCGTGGTGACGCCCTGACTCGCCTTCATCGCCATGTCGGGCCGGGAGAGGAGGGCGCGGTCGTCGTGCGTGTGCACATCGATGAAGCCCGGCGCGACGATGCGCGCCGTCGCGTCGATCTCGCGCGTGCCGGCGGTGCGGCCGAGATCGCCGAGCGCGACGATGCGATCGCCGTTCACCGCGACATCGGCGCGAAACCGCGGCGCGCCGCTGCCGTCGATGACCGTGCCGCCGCGAATCACCACATCGGCGCGCGCCGGCGCGGCCGCCTCAACCATGACGGGCCGCCTGCTCAGCCGCGCTGGTAGACGCCGCGCTCATCCAGTTTGACGCCGCGTGCCCGCGCCTTCTCCGCGACCTTCTGGTGCCACTTGAGCTTGCCGCCGTCGTGCCCGCCGACGATGGCGAGCAGGAGCACCGTCTCCTCGGTGTCGTTGCGGAACGACCGCATCGGCCCGGCCGGCACCGAAAATACGTCCCACGCCTCCAGCACAGTCTGGTTCTCGCCGTTCGGGCCCCACATCACCGTGAGCTTCCCGTTGAGCGGGATCAGCACCTCCTCGGTATCGTGGGCATGCAGCCCGGTGCCTTTGCCGGGCGGAATGCGGGCCGCGCCGAGGCTGAAGGGGTGGATCGCCGTGATCGGCGGCCGCAGATCGGGGTCCTCAAAGATCGACTTGCCGATGATCGTGAACAGCTCGCGCTCGTACTCGGGCACCACCGCATCGGCCAGGCCACGCGGCAACGGCTTGAGCTTCTTGTAGCGCGCGATGCACGTCCGCTCCGCCTCCTCGACCGATAGGCTGGTGACGGTGTAGGGGCCGCGATAGACGTCCTTCGCCACCGCGCGGCGCGGTCTCGCGGGCGCCGTCGCGGGGCTGGATCGCTTGGCTGCCGTGCGCTTGCGCGTCACGCTCACCGTGCGTGCCGGCGCGCTCGGTCTAGCTGCTTTGGCCATGTGTCATCTCCCATCCCGATCGCCGCACCCATCATACCACGACGGTAGGGGCTAGATCGGGGCGTCCTCGGCGAAGCGGCGGAGCACGTTGCCGGTCAGGCGGGCGACGTTGTTGGCGAAGCCCTTCCACGGCAGGCTCGCGCACCAGGCGATCGAACTGAACGAGAACACGGCACCGCCGTTCGGGGTCTCGTAGAACACCAGATCTGCGCGCACGCGCGGGTTGGCTGTGGCGATCTGGTCGGGCACGGCGAGGAGCTGCTCCTCGTTCACCAGGAGGTAGGTGTCGGTCAAGTTCTCCGAGCTGGCGACGACGAGCACGTGCGGCGGCGTGCCCAGTGCGCGGTCGGCGATATCGACCTCGAGGCCGGCCGCGCCGTTACCGATCAGTCCGAAATCGCCGATCAGCTCATCGTCGGCAATGCCCTCGAAGGCCCAGGCGATACGCGGATCGCGGCTCTCGGGCGTGCGCCGGTAGTAGGTGCAGAGGTCGAATCCCTGAGCGATGAAGCCCGCGCCGACCAGCGCCTGCGGTGCCTTGCCATGGTGCCGCCACAAGCAGGCGTACTCGCCGTTGAAGCTGTGATGGTACTCGCCGGGCAGGGAGCGCCAGCCGCGCGTGCCGTCCTCGCCGCGGCGGACCTCGATCACGCCCGGCAGGGTATCGTGATAGGCGGTGTGCCAGTAGAAGCCGTTGCCGCCCATGTACATGATGCGCCCCCCCTGCGCCGTGTAGGCCCTGAGCGCGTCCCACATGCGACTCGTGGTGTACTCGGGGTGGGTACCGGTGAGCACCACCCGATAGCGCTTGAGGAGCTCGACGCCCTCCGAGTGCAGGTCCTCGTCGGTAATGACGTCGAACGGCAGGCCCTCGTGCTCGAGCCACGCCGTGAGGTGCGTGTCGGCGTTGTAGCCCCAGAGCGATGAGCCGTTGCCGATGGTCGAGCGCGTCTTGGGCCGCATGTTGAGGATTGGCCGCAGCCGCGACGAATAGCACACGCCGCTGCCATCGGAGTGGAAGTCGTAGAGCGAGCGGCCAAGCTCGGGGCGCTCCTGCAGGAACTGCTCCCACGGCTGGATCTCGACCAGCCGCTGCAGCATGAGCTCCATGTAGCGCCCGGTCACCGCGCTGAAGAAGTTGGCGTAGGCCATGTAGGTCGCGGTCTCGGCCAGGTAGGCGATCTTGGCAGTGGCCTCGCCCCGCGGCGGACGGACGAAGAAGGGGATGTAGTCCTCGTAGCCACCGGCGCGAAGCCGCACCGCGTAGCTGCCGCTCTTGAGCCCCTTGGGAACTTCGAGCGCGAAGTCCGGCTCCCAGCCGGCGTCGTAGAGGTCATCGTCGTGGAAGTGGATGGCGCCGTAGAGCTCGGGCGCGGCAGTCCACGCCATGGTCTGGCCGTTCCAGATGTGGCCGGTCATGCCGCGCGCCGGCAGGTTGACGGTCTCGCCATCATGGCCGCCGCCCGAGATGTCGCTGAGCCGGGTCGAGCGAATGTCGCGTGCGA
>Ga0194132_10007314_pt1 | contig 16538 bp, 15 predicted proteins | sample TA2KigOf80mmetaG_FD_148612 | JGI IMG/M metagenome (GOLD analysis project Ga0194132, IMG submission 148612) | Freshwater microbial communities from Lake Tanganyika, Tanzania - TA2015054 Kigoma Offshore 80m | ecosystem: Environmental > Aquatic > Freshwater > Lake | place: Tanzania: Lake...
CGGTTTCTCCCGCAAACGTCTCGAACGGATCACGGATCACCTGCAGCACAACTACATCGATCCGGGCAAGATCGCCGGTTGCCAGGTGGTGGTCTCGCGGCACGGGTTACCGGCCTATTTTCGGTCCTTTGGCCGTATGGATATCGAGAATGATGTCGCCATGCGGGACGATGCGATCTTCCGCATCTACTCCATGTCGAAGCCGATCACCTCGATTGCGCTGATGCAGCTCTTTGAGCGAGGGCTCTTCCAGCTGAATGACCCGGTACATCGTTTTCTGCCAACATGGCGAAACCAGCGGATCTGGGTTTCCGGGCAAGGTGAGGAGATGGAAACCCGGGCGCCGAGCCGGCCCATGCGCATGCGTGACGTGCTCACCCACATGAGCGGCCTGTCCTATGGCGCAACCAACCATCCGGTGGATGAGTGCTACCGCGATCTCAACATCAATCGCAGCACAGGCGAGACTCTGCAGTCGTTCTGCGACAAGCTCGCGAACGTACCGCTGCACTTCCAGCCCGGTGAGCGGTGGATGTACTCCTATTCGACGGATGTCTGTGGCCACCTGGTGGAGGTGATCAGTGGCCAGCCACTCGATCAGTACCTTGAAGAGAACATCTTCAAACCACTCGATATGAAAGACACGGCTTTTTTCGTCAGCCGCAAGAAGACTCATCGCCTCGCTGCCAACTATGAACGCCGTGCTGATAAGTCACTCAAGCTGATCGATGCCCCTGCAACCAGTACGTTTCTTGAAAAACCCTCATTCCTGTCCGGCGGCGGTGGTCTCGCCGGCACCACAGCAGACTACCTCCGTTTCTGCGAGGCCTTGCGCGCGGGGGGTGTACTCGACGGGGAACGCATCATCGGTCGAAGCACGCTCGAACTCATGACCCGCAATCACCTGCCAATCCGGGGTGACCTGTCCGCTCTGGCCGTGGGTGCATTTTCCGAAACCGCCTACGAAGGTGTGGGCTTCGGGCTCGGTTTTGCGATGACGCAGTCCGCTGTAGAGACAGGGGGCATGGGTGAAGGCGACTACTACTGGGGCGGCGCCGCATCGACAATCTTCTGGGTCGATCCATACGAAGATCTGAGTGTGGTGTTCATGACGCAGCTGATGCCCTCCGCAACCTTCAACTTCCGCGGTCAGCTCAAGAGCATCATCTATTCCGCCATCGAATGAGCAGACAGACGGGTCTACCAGGTCGACCCGTCCACTCGATCGCTTCATCAGGGCCGGACCACGGCGGCACCGTGACGGCGAGGATCACGCGTCCTGCGGGACCTGCTCGGACTTGAAAAGACACACCGACCGGGATATCGGCACACACACCCGGCGTGAGTTGCACCAGCGCCTCCTCGCCTGACCCGCCACGCGCCAAGGGCGCATTCGGGACAGCGGCGTCAACATCGTGCCGAGACGGATGCGTTGCGACGTCATGGCCGCTGCGGTCAGACACAGCCAGGCATCGATTCCCCACACCGGCTCCCAGACAAAAAACCCGTCCCAGCCCGACTGTTCCGCCATGGCAGCGAGTTCAGATGCGACCCGCGCATCACCCGCAGGCATCACAAAACCATATTTCATCTGAGCGCCCTCCATCCGCACGCAATGCAGATCAGGATAAACCCGTCGCGGCCATCCGGATGACTTCTTCCAGCATTGGTGCATCGAGATATCCCCCGGCAACCAGCCGCGTATCCGTTCCGCGGCGGATCAACACACTTGGCATGGCTTCGGTGCCAAAGCTCTTCGCCATGCTGAACTGGAATCGCAGACGCTTGTGCAGCGCAGCGTCACCGGTGAGCACATCAAAACGGTCCAGCACGACACCTTCACGGCGCAGGAAGTCCAACAGGAAGTCAGTGGCGGTGGTGTTTTCTCCCGATGTGAAAAAACACCGCTGCAGTTCACGCAGGGCGCTGAAGGGTGGCGTGGAACGCGCCACCCGCAGGTGTTCGAGCGCAAGGCAGACCGGTACCGAGTTGTGCACATAGGCGGCTAAGGGCAAGTCGCCAAAAACCTGACCGGTGGTTGCTGCAACTTCCAGCCAGAGACGTCGCATCAGACGGCGTCCATACGCACCGACCGGTTGTGTACTGTCGGTGTTGATACCACCCAGGACCAGATCAAATTCAAACTCGCCGGCCATCCGGGTTCGGATCGTTTCAATGGCATCCGCCATGCCCCAGCACCAGGAGCAGAGGGGATCGGTGACGAAGAGCACGGTCAGCGGATTCGCCACTCGGTCTCCGTCACTTCGCCGATGATCGCCGCCTGCGGATGACCTGCTGCATGCAACGCATCAAGACACGCTTCGGCCGCTGCGGCAGGAACGCCTGCCAGCAACCCGCCGGAGGTCTGCGGATCACACAACACGCGAAGATCAATATCGCTGTCGATGCTGAAGTCGCGGAGCACCTGCTCATTGTTCTTCTGCAGGGAACTCTGCACACCCTGACGGATCAGATCAGCCGCCCCTGGCATCACCGGGATCACTTGAGCATCCACCACCGCGCCCGTTCCGCTGGCGCGCAGCATCTCTGCCAGGTGTCCAAGCAGTCCGAAGCCGGTGACATCGGTTGCCGCCCGGGCACCATGGGCCACGAGAATTTCCGCGCAGCCTTGATTGCTCGAATCCATGCTCCGAATCGCTGTTTCGAGCGCTGCCGCCACCGGCAGACCCCGCATTGCGGCCGCCAGAATGGCTCCAGTGCCGACACCACGCGTGAGGACGAGTTTTTGGCCAGCGGCGAGCCCGCCCTTGGTCAACGTAACCGCTCCGCGCCGCCCGGTCACAGTCAGCCCGAGGAAAAGTTCGGCGCCTTCCGCCGAGTGCCCGCCGACCAGCGGTACATCATGGTCTTCGAGCACATCCACGGCACCACGAAGTACAGCTGTCAGTTCGGCCTCCATCAGTGCTTCTGACATCAGCGGCACTGTCACCAGCGCCACCGCGGAGGTGGGGGTGGCGCCCATCGCAAACAGATCATTGAGGTTGTGGTGGGTGACGATCCGCCCAAATCGGTAGGGATCATCGACCATGGTGCGCAGACCGTCCGTCGTGATCAGCACAGAGCCATCGGCATTCACCTCGGCGGCGTCATCGCCTATGCCACGCAGAACATTGCCATGCGGGCGAATGGGCAAGTTTCGCAGCACCCGACCGAGGAGATCAGCACCCAGTTTTGCGCCACATCCCCCACAGCGCATGGTTTCAGGTACATCCGCCTGCATCGACTGCGGCAATGCCACAGGCGCGGGCACCTGCATCGCTGAAGGCATCTGCGCCATGCGGAACATCGACATGAAACGGCGGTCGATTTGATCTTTCCAAATCCACATCAGCTGGCCCGAAACGGATAAACCCCACTTTTCGGCAATCGCTGACCCATCCGCAGTGCCGATGAGGCGAAGGAATGACTGTTGCGCCCTGAATGACTTCAGAGGCTGTCCCATTGTTACGGCGCGCAGGTTGTGGCTGAGCACCGGGCCCGCACGCACGGCGAATAGACCACTCTTCGGTCGCTCCTGGCCTTCGAGACAAGCCACATCACCGGCTGCGAACACCGCCGGATTGGAGATGGATTGCAGGGTGTGCTGTACGCGTATGAAACCGCCCGGGTCCGTTGCGAGTCCGCTCGCGCGCATCCATGCCGGGGCACAGACATCGGTTACCCAGAACACTTCGTCCGCAGCGAGCGTCCTGCCGTCATCTAGATGCAGTTGGCCATTCGTAAAGCGCAGCGCCTCAGCGCCGATGACCAGCCGCACCCCCCTTTCACTCGCGGCGGATATGAGGCGCTTGTTTGTCGATGCAGAGAAACCAGGCAGCACTGCTCGGCCGACCAGCGAGATTTCGAGATCAGGGCGTGCCGCATGCATCGCGAACGCCAGTTCGACGCCGCCTGCTCCTGCGCCAACGACGATGATGTGCGCGCCGGGTGCGAGCGCCGCCTTCGCCCGGTCCCACTGCGGCAGAAACTGGCCAATGGGCTTTACCGGCACACCTTCGCTGCGGGTCTGCGGTACCGCGCCTGCGTTGATGGCGAGCCAATCGAAGCGCAACGGTGGGCGGCTTTCAACGTTCACTTCCTTAACGTCAGGATCGAGCCCGGTCACCTCACCGATGATGAGCCGCACATTGGCGGCCCGGCAGAGCGGCAGCAGGTCGATGTGCATATCGGCATGGGAATAGAACCCGGCGATGTGCCCCGGCAGCATGCCGCTGTAGGGTGACTCCACCTCACGCGTCACCAGCGTGGTGCGTACACCGGGCAGGGGACGCAGCGCCAGATCACGCAGCACCTGCACGTGCGCATGCCCGCCGCCGATCAGAACAAGATCACGAACAGGCGGCGGAAGATTCATGGGTGGTGAACCGGAATGCAGACTCGGCCGTCGGCCGGCCTGCACTCAGTCGTCGTCGAGCAGATCGTCAAGTTCGCGGGACAGGCGCCGTTGCTCCAGACGACGTTCGATTTCGCGGCGAATGGCGAGGTTACGCGCCTTGTCTTCCTTGCTCAGAACTTCGTCGATATCCGGCGCCTCTTCAGCATCGGCGGTATCGACGAAGCCGTCTTCAGCTTCTTCGTCGGAGCCTTCACCGCCATCTTCACCCGCACCATCGTCTGCGGATTCATCGCCGCCGTCATCATCAACATCTCCATCTCCACCCGAGTCTGATTCGGTTGAACTCCCGGCGTAGTCTTCGACCACATCATCGACTTCATCTTCAAGGAGATCATCACCGGCGCCTTCGTCATCCGGTGGCAGTTCCTTCGCAGACTTACCGGCCTTTTTCGGCGGCGGGGCACTCTTCTTGGCGCGCGCCAATATCAGCTCCTCTGAATTCTGTGCAGGCGTAATGGCCGCTTATTTAGGCGGGCTGCTTGAAGCTGTCAAGCTGAAACTGATTCGGAATGTTGCGGAGCGCATGCCACCGTGAAACTGGCGTGGGAGAATGCCTCTGGATTGAAGAAAAGAATCTGCAGGAACCCGTATCTTCCGACACAGAAACCTAGGTACCCATGAAGGACACATCGCATGAAACTCGATCGCATCGACTGCCAGTTGTTGTCCCTGCTGCAGGAGGATGCATCACATTCCAACGCTAATCTCGCCGAGATGGTGAGTCTTTCACCCAATGCCTGCTGGCGTCGGATCCGCCTGATGGAGGAAGCAGGCATCATCCGCAAACGCGTGGCGCTGCTCTCTGAAGAACGGGTGGGCCTTGGTGTAACGGTGGTCGTATCGATCCGAACCAGCAATCACACGGAAGAGTGGCTCAAAAAATTCGGCCAGGGTGTTCGTGATATGCCCGAGGTGGTCGAGTTCTATCGGCTCTCCGGCGAAACCGATTACCGGCTGAAAGGCGTGGTCCGTGACATCCAGGACTACGACCGGGTCTACAAGAAACTCATCGCCATCGCCCCGCTCAATGACGTGTCGTCCTCATTCGCGATGGAGCAGATCAAATCCTCAACCGCCCTGCCCCTCGACAATCTGCGCTAAACGACAAACCGGTGTAAAGACATTGGCGAGTGCGGCAGTCAATCGCGACGGATCCGTGGTGCTCCCTGCCAGCGGATAGACCGGGCCGCTGACCTTGGCCTCATCGCCCTCGCCGTCGATCAACGCCGCCGCTGCGAATACGCTGATCGCCGGGTCTCCTTCGAGTGCATATCGCAGATCCGACACCACCAGGCGCTCGCCATCTGCTGCTCTTTCTATTGAGTAGTGCACCCAATCCATCGTGAACCAGACAAACGTTTCGCCATCTTCCGTCGCACGCAAGGCGTCGACTGCCCGCCCCGAATAGGACTCAGCACCAGTCCACACCGGTGGACAGGGCGACCACATGGTCATGCGGCCAAGGAGATCACGCTCCGGCGTATACGCCACCACCTGCCGTTGCCAGGGTTGTAACAAGGTCGGGAACGCCTCGATACGATCTACCGTCTCGCCGAGGGACTCCAGATCGGCTCGGGCGAAATCCCTCGCCGCCACACCGAGCTGCCAGGCGAATGCCAGATAACCACAGGTGACCAACAGTGTGGTCGAGGCGATCCGTTTCGGCACATCTGAGCGTCTCGCGATCAGGATGCCGAGCAGAAGCAGACCCGTGTACAGCGGATCGATGATCGGCATCGCATGAATTGCGATTCGTTGATCGGAAAACGGCTGCAACAACTGCGTGCCATAAGGGGTAAGCGCATCGAGCAATGGATGCGATAGTACAGCCGCGGTGATGGCGAGCATCCAGCCGATAGTTGTATATGCACCATCACCTGAACCACCGGCGCGTCTTACCCACCACCTCGAAAACAGCCAACCGAGCAAAGGCCCCGCGGTCATTGTAAAAAAGATCGAATGGGTAATGCCGCGGTGGCTGCGCAGGGTGTCAAAAAAGTCGCCACCGGAAGAGAAGATCACATCGATGTCTGGCATTACGCCTGCCAGCGCACCAACAAGAAGCACGGGGCCGGTGAGGGAACGAGGCGCCGCAGCGCGCGCCGCGATGGCGCCCAGTGCTGCCTGTGAAATCGGGTCCATGTGTAGCGCTGCCTTGAAAACGACTATGAAAAAAGGGTTGGGGTGCGGGATCAGATCACGCCACGCGCTGCGAGATCTGCAATCGCTGTTTCGTCAAAGCCAAGATCCGCAAGAATCTCACGGCTGTGCTGACCGAGCGCCGGCGGTGGCGCCATGGGCACTCGCGCGAGCCCTTCGACATTGAGCGGATGATCGATGATCGGTCCGGTTCCGAATTCCGCAGGCGCTTCTCTGATCATGTGATTGGCAAGCACCTGCGGATCGACAGCCAGATCCGTGACCCGTGCCATCAATGCCGCCGGAATCCCCATCTCACGAAAGCGCGCCATCCACTCGGCCGCGTTCAACTTCAATGGATAGGGGCGAAGGGCTTCGATAAACAACGCGCCATTGGCGTATCGCAGCTCCGGCGTTGCAAACCGCGGATCGGCAAGCAACTCGGTTGCTTCCAGTGCAAGCAGGAGCAGATCGAACTCTTCCACCGTACGGATCATGGCGAAGTGTAGATATCGCCCGTCTGCGGTTAGATAGACCGAACGCTGAAAACCGCCGGATACCGGATTCTTGAACGGCGTGAAATCCGCGCCGAGCAACGCCGCTTGGGCGACACACGACACCGACCACAGCCCGTTAGCAAGCAAAGATGTGTGCACAAACGAACCTTCGCCGGTGCGTTCCCGTTTGAGCAACGCGGTGACGATGTTCGCGTACATCGTCACCGCCGTCGGATGGTCCCCCATCCCAGGCAGGGCCGACGCCGGGGCTGCACCGATTTCCCGCACCAGATCCATCAGACCGCTGCGCGACCAGTAGGCGACAAGATCAAAACCTTCACGGTCCTGCTCCGGACCTTCTTCTCCATAGGCGGTGAGCGACGCATAAATCACCCTGGGATTTATGCTGTGAACATCGTCATACATTAGCTTCAGGGATCGGCGCAGTGCCAGCGGCTGGTTGGTCACATAGATGTCGCAGCCTTCGATGAGCTGGTGAAGAATCGCCATGCCCTCCGCCGTCTTGAGGTTGAGACTCAAGGACCGCTTGTTGCGTGCGTCCATTAACCAGCAGTAGTTGTGCGGGCTCGCCGGCGTACTCGGCAGGCCAGAGTAGATGCGATAGGCATCACCGACCCCGGGCAATTCGATCTTGATCACGTCGGCGCCGTAGTCCGCCAGCATGGTGGTCGCCACTGGCGCCGCGATCCAGGTACCGACATCTAGGACTTTGAGGCCCTTAAACAGCAGATCGTCGCCGTTCACTCGTCCCCCTTCCTCTCAACAATGATCAGGGCTTGATCATGCGGGATGCAAAACGAGCGGACAACCTCACGGCGGTTTGTACTGGCGGCTCTCAACTGGGCCGTGCGAACATGAGCAATGCCCTCGACTCGCCCCATTTTTGCAGTCGCCATCACCGGCCTCGTGCTGTGCGCCGCGCTGCTGGCGTCTAGTGAAAGCATATCGGCTGAACAGGCGCTCACCGCAGCGGTGCGCGTGCGAGTGCATGAGGTCCGCGCCACATCACTGTCCACACCGGTAGAAGTAACCGCCACCACCTGGCCGATGCAGAAAGCAACGCTCGCCGCCGAGATCCAGGGTCGGGTGACATCCCGAACCGCCGAACCCGGCAGCGTGGTGGAACCCGGCGCGACGCTGCTTGGCATCGATGACACCAAGGCGAAGATCGCGCTCACCCAGTCCGAACAGGATGCGGCCGCACGTCGTGTGGATCTCGCCAAAGCCAGACATGACTTCGCACGAGGAAAGGAACTCTTTGCGAAAGCAGCCATCAGCCAGGACCGCCTCGATGAACTGCGCTTCAACGTGGATCGAGCCAACGCCAATGCCAACGCATCAGCTGCCATTGTCGCTGAGCGACAGGCCCGCCTCGCCGATGCCGCCATCAAGGCACCGTTCGCAGGCACGGTGACCGACGTGCGTGTGCATGTCGGCGACTACGTCTCTCCCGGCACGCCGGTCGCCACGCTGGTGGATTTCCGCCAGGCCCGCATCATCGGCGGCGTCACGGCCGCAGAAGCGGACCGTATCGAAGGCCAGCCATCGGCTGCTGTGAACTTCGAAGCACTGCAGGGTGAACCCGTCGTCGGCCAGGTGCGAAGCATCGGTCGGGTGGCGGATCCACGCACCGGTACCTATCCGGTGGAAGCCTGGATCGATGTTCCGAAAGGCACAGTGTTGCGGGAAGGCATGTCGGCGCGAATGGTGCTCTCCTCAGCACGCACGGCAGCGGTGCTGGCGGTGCCGCCGCAGGCAGTACTACGGGAAGGCGCGCAGAACCTGATCTACGTGCGGGACGGCGCTGTTGTTCGCAAACGTCTGGTGGTTACCGGTCAGCGCACACGTACTGCGGTTGAGTTGCGCTCCGGAATCAAGCTCGGCGACCAGGTGGTGATCGAAGGTCAGTTTGCGCTGCGTGATGGTGCGGCCATCACGGTTGAAGGCGAGTAGCCGCAGCGATGTCCGGCCTGATCCGTTTTTTCGCCGGACGCCACCTTCTCGTCAACGTTCTCGCCATCACCATCTGCGCACTCGGCTGGGTGTTCATCAGCGGCACGCCGCGTGAATTCATCCCGAGTGTCGCGTCGCCAACAATTTTCATCCGTGCGACCCTACCGGGTGCTTCCGCCCAGGACATGGAAACCAAGATCACCATCCCTGTCGAGGAAGCCATCGAAGAAGTGGATGGCATCAAGAAGTACTTCTCCACCGTCGCCGAGAGCGCCTCCACCACCACCGTCGAGTTCTTCACCGATTTCTCCGATGAACAGGTGCAGAAGACCCTGCAGGAACTCCGTGATGCCGTGGATGGCATCACTGACTTTCCGCCGGAAATGGAAGACCGCCCGGTACTGGAACAGTTGAATCCAACCAAGCGGCCAGTGATCGAGGTCGCCCTGCAAGGCCCAACGGATGCGGTCATCCGTGATGCGAAACGACTTGAAACCCAGATGCGCCGGCTGATCAACGTCTCCCGTGTGGTCCTGGTCGGGGTACAGGATCCGGAGGTGCGGATACTCATCGATCCGGAGCTGGCTCGCGCGCATGGTGTTACGGTTATGGACGTGGTGCGGGCGATCAACCGCGACAACGTCAGTGGTACCGGTGATGCGCTCGAAACCGAAACCGCCAGGGTGAGGGTGGAGGTCTGGAACCGTTACGAGAAACCCGAAGACGCGGCCGACACCATCATCAAGGCGCTGCCTGGCGGCGCGGTGCTGCGGGTGCGAGATGTCGCCCGAATCGAAACCGGCTACGAGGATACCCGGTTGATCAGTCACACTAACGGAGAGCGCGGTGTGTCTCTGGTCGTGCGCAAGCGGGAAAACGCCGACCAGATCGAAGCGGTCGATGATGTCCGCGAGCTCATAGCGGCTGCAAAGCTCTCAGAGGGCGTTACCTACACACTCCAGTCCGATGTGTCGTTCTATACCAAGAACCGACTCGGGGTAATGCTCTCGAACGGTATCCTCGGCGCGATCCTGGTGATGCTGGTGCTGTATGTCTTCATGGATACACAGAGCGCCATCTGGGTGCTCGCCGGAATTCCTATTGTGTTCATGGGCGCGCTGGCCATCGTCGGCTTCTCCGGTATGACACTCAACATGATGGTGCTGAACGCCTTTGTCATTGTGCTCGGCATGGTGGTGGATGATGCAGTCGTAGTGGCCGAACATATCGTCGCCACCGTCGAAAAAGGCGTGGATCGTGCCGAGGCCGTGGTGATCGCCGCCACTGAAATGGTCGGCCCGGTTTTCGCCGCATCCCTCACCACGATGATTGCCTTTGCACCCATGCTCGCCATCGGTGGCTTGCCAGGCAAGATCACCTGGCAGCTACCCGCTGTGGTGGTGATGGTGCTGGCGTTCTCACTGATCGAGTCCTTCGCGTTCCTGCCCGCACACATGACGCTGTTGGCCCGCTTTTCCAAGCCGAAGAAGAACCCGTTGATGTCCCGGCTGGAAGCGACGTATCTGCGGTTGCTTCGCTTCAGCCTGCGTTACCGCTGGCCAACGCTGGTGTTATTCGCAGCTGTTCTGGCGTTCATCATGATCGCCATCCGGCCCAAGGTACCCTTCATTCTTTTTCCACAGGATGATGCACGCATGCTCTTCCTGCAGGTGACAACACCCCTCGGCACACCGATCGAAGTCACCGAAGGAGTGGCAGTGGACATCGAGCGGCAGTTGCTGGAACTCGGGAAACCGGATATCCGTAGCGTCACCGCCCGCATCGGCTACCAGGATACGGGCCAGACGGACCGGCGTCGTGGCGAGGCGGAACACCAGGCATTGGTCACCGCCGAGTTCAAGGAGCTGGATCGACTGCGCACCAACAGCGAGTGGATCGAGTACCTGCGCGAGCGGTTGATCGTGCCGGAGAACACTCGTATCCGTTACACCTCGGAATACATGGGGCCACCGACAGATCAGCCCGTGACCCTGCACATCCTCGCCAACAACGATTCTATGCGGCGATCCGTGGCCCATGAGATCGCCGGTCGTCTCAGAACCATTCCTGGCGTGATCGAAATCGATATCGACGAACGCGAAGGCACTTCCCACCTCGACCTCGTGCTGCGCAAGGACCAGCTGGCGCGCCTCGGACTCGATGCCACCGACGTCACCCAGACCGTGCAGGCGTCCTACTTCGGCATCAAGGCGACGGAACACCGCGGGCTCGAAGACACCACCGCTGTCCGGGTGATGTTTGACGAAGGATCAAGGCGCGATGTGCAGTCCCTTCTGGACACACCCGTACGCACAGCATCTCGCGAACTTGTGGCACTGCGTGATGTAGTTGAACCGGTCGAAGTACACGCCCTCGGCCGGATCTATCATCGCGACGGTTTTCGCGCGGCAACAATTCGTGCGAGCTTTGCGCCGGGGTCGGGACATACGGCATTGTCATTCGCAGCGCGCCTGCGTACGGAAATCCTGCCGCAGTATGAGGACCTCGACGGCGTCGACATCCTGGTGGGTGGTGAAGCGGAAAGCACCGAAGAAACTACCGGCGATCTGGGTCGCGCGGGCGTCGTGGTGATTTTCGGTATCGCCATGGTGATCTGGATTCTGCTCGGCTCCTTCGTCGAAACACTGAAGGTGATCAGCGTCATCCCGTTTGCGGTCGCCGGTGTTGTGGTGGCGTTTTTCCTTCACGGTTACGCCCTCAGCATATTCAGCATGATGGGTGTGATCGGGCTTGCCGGCGTTGTTGTGAACTCCGCGATCGTCATGGGTGATGCCGTACACCGGCTATCGCGTGGTGCAGCGGGTCAGGATCCGCGAGAGGTTTTCCTCGAAGCCATCGTCAGCCGCCTGCGCCCCATCATGATCACGACGCTCACCACGCTGGGGGGTGTTTTCCCTACGGCGTATGGCATCGGCGGCTATGACTCCATGATCAGCCCCATGTCCGTCGCCATCGGCTGGGGTCTGTTCTTTGCCACCTTCATTACGCTGTTCCTCGTGCCAGTGCTCTATTCATTCAGCCATGAACGGCGTTATGTGAGAAATCCATGATCGATCCCTGGCATTCCGAATCACCGCTGATCGTCTATGTGGACGTGAAGAGCCCCTATGCCTATCTCGCCATTGAACCCACCCTTAAACTCGGCGAAGAACTTGGCATCTCAATCGACTGGCGACCGCTCACCCTCAACATTCCGAGTTATCTCGGTTCTGCCCGAACCGACAACAGTGGCAAGGTGGTACAGAGCGAACGAACACCCGCGCAGTGGAATGCAGTGCGTTATGCCTATCGTGATGCGAAGCGGTATGCCCGAATCCGAGGCATCACCCTGTACGGCACACAGAAGATCTGGGATTCATCCTTTGCTGGCATCGGCTTGTTGTGGGCGCGAAGAATCAGTGAGGCTGCTGCAGTTTCCTATCTGCAAACCGTCTACCCGCCTTTCTGGCGACGCGAACTCGACATCGAAGATCCTGCGGTCATTGAATCCACGCTCCGCCAATCCAGTGTGCCGGTTGACGGCTTCTTACAGTGGCTCGGTGGTGAAGGCCGAATTGAACACGATGCCTTGCAGGACTCGCTTCATCCCACCGGGATCTTTGGAGTACCCACCTACATCGTTGCCGGAGATCGGTTCTTCGGGCGCGAACATCTCCCAGCGGTGCGCTGGCTGCTCACGTGCCGCAGGGGACCAGCGCCTGATGTGGCCTACGACATCGACATGGACATCGAAGGCGCGCACGAATCATGAGCCAGCTGATGATCTTCCTTGATCCCTGTAGCGCCCCTTCCCGTCTGGCCCTCCCAGCTTTGATCGGGTTTTGTCACTCACTGAACGTCATTGCCCACTGGTATCCGTTTCGCGCGCCGCCCGAACGACGCCCGCCCCGGGAAAACGACGCCGATGTGCGGCAGCGTCATCAGCGCATCAGGCAGGAGTACCGGGACCATGATCAGGCCCGATATGCCCAATGGCTTAGTCTGTCGCTGGAAAGACCGTTATCTGCTCAAGACCGGGACCTCATCGACTACGCCATCCTGCGTACCGGTACAACGGCAGAATGTCCACACTTTCTCACTGCCCTGACGGAGCGTCTCTGGGGGCCGGACAAGCGAGCGATCAACGCAGCGGAACTCGCCGAACTGAGCGGAATCACAGATCTCGCCACCACTTTTGCAGAGCACGGCCCGGTACATCTTGCGAAGGCTCAGAAGGAAATCGAACCGCTCGGTATCTTTGATGCGCCGGCCTGCCTCGTGGAGGGCGAACTCTTCATCGGACGGCAGCATCTACCTGCCATCCGGCACCTGTTGACCCAGGGAGATCCTTTTTCGCCTCAGTAGCCAACGGCTCATCTCAGGGGGTGGAGCCCATGATCTTTTCAGAATACAGCCGCTACGATGGACTCGGACTCGCGGAGCTTGTCCGGCGCCGCGAAGTCTCTGTCTAGGATCTAATCGACAGCGCGTTCGATGTCATCAGGCGTCAGAACCCGGCGATCAACTGCATCGTGCAGGAACTGCCGAAACACGCGAAGAAGCAGATCACCAAAGGCTTGCCTGCAGGACCCTTTCACGGCGTGCCGTTCCTAGTGAAGGAGTTCGGTATGCACTTCAAAGGGCAGAAGTCGTCCCACGGTTCACGCCTCGGCGCCGATCTCATCTACGACTTCGACACGGAGCTGATGCTCCGGTGCAACGCTGCGGGTCTCGTGACCATCGGTGCAACCACGACACCGGAGATGGCTTTCAGCGCCAGTTCCGAGGCGTTGCAGTACGGTCCCACCCGCAATCCCTGGAACCTCGACCACTCAGTAGGCGGATCATCCGGTGGTGCCGGCGCAGCCGTCGGCAGTGGCATGGGACCGATTGCCCACGCTAACGACGGGGGTAGCTCGATCCGCATTCCGGCGGCGTGTAATGGTGTGGTTGGCATGAAACCCACCCGTGGCCGTACCGCAACGGGGCCACACGGCGGTTTGTTCCTGTGGGGGTTGGCCATCGAATTCGCCGTGACCCGCAGCGTGCGGGACTCTGCCGCACTGCTCGACGCAATTGCAGGTCCCGATAACGGCTACTTCTACGGTATAGAGCCGCCGCGGCGCAGTTTTCTCGCAGCGGCAATGACACTACCAGGCGCCCTGAGCGTCGGCGTGATCGACCGCATGCCGGGTGGTCGCGCGATTGATCCTGAAATCCGTGCTCGTCTGAACGATACGGTAAAGCTGTTGAAATCACTGGGCCATCGCTGCGAGACGGTTCGCCTCAAGTACGACAGCGATTCGTTCAATGAATCCACAGTTAAACTCTGGGCGGCAACAGTCGGTGCTGCGATGGAAGCGTTCTCTGGCATGAGTGGTCGACCCATAAATGCCGCAACCACCACTCTACGGCTAGTACTCCGGGCGCCGCAGAGTGATCCTGTCGGCGCCTTCCCTTCGGTTTCAGTCGATCAGCCGGCCATTGGCGTCGCGAAGCTCAGGGCCATTCACCCGCGCCCGGCCATCGCCGAACTTCTGATCACGCTCTTTGAGCGCATCGGCCAAGCCCCGTTCACGGAACGCACGTCGGTATTCATCGGCACCGCGGGTGTTGTGGCCGCGGGCATCGTTTTCTGCTGCGAGGCGCTGAAGTGTGCGAGCTCCCTGCAGTTCGAGCGCCAGATTGATGATGCGTTTGTTAGCCGTGAGCAGATCGGGATCGATCAGCGCCAGACGATCTGCCAGCTGCTCGACTTCCGCTTCGAGAAACTCTTTCGGCACCGACTTCATCGCAAGCCCGAGTTGTTGCGCCTCTTGCCCGGTGACCGTATCCCCGGTCATGGTCAGCCGCTTCGCCCACTGTGGCCCGATGTTGTAGAGCCACATGTTGTTCGGCAGCGCGCCGAGGTTGCGTGCCGGTGGAAAACCGAGCTTCGCATCGTCTGCACAGATCACCATGTCGCAGAGCAAGGCGATGTCCGTTCCACCCGCAAGACAGAAACCATGCACCTGGCAGATGCTCGGCTTGTGCATGTCGAATAGCGCCATTCGCCATCGCTGCGCGCGCTCCATCTGCCAGGCATCGTCGTCAAAACTCCGCCCGCCACGATAATGGTTGTCTTCACTCTGAATGCGTGACACCGGAACCTGACTGTCATCGCCTCGGAGGTCATAACCGGAAGAAAATGAACGGCCCGCGCCTTTCAGGATCACACAGTGCACGTCTCGATCGTTGTCCGCTTCCCAAAGCGCTTCGTTCAGCTCCTCGAGCATCTTCATGGTGATGGCGTTGAGTTTTTCTGGGCGGTTCAGGGTGATGCGCACCCGCCCGTTCTCTTTGTCATACAGGATGCTGCTGAATCCGGTCATGATGTGTGTCCTCTACCCAGTTGGTTCGTTGACGATGGTAGCCTGATAGCAAAGGAACTTGCAGGGAGCTAGCCCTTCAGCCGTTCTAACCGTCAACATCCCCTGACCGGAACGTGATCTGGCTTACGACGATGAAGTAGCCCAGAAGTGGACCCGCCCCAAAACCAAGCAATGGTACAGGTGTCACCTCCAGTGGAGACAACAGATAAAGGGTCAAGAAATACAAACCAACAGCAAGCACACCCTGGGAGCGGGTTCGATAGGCCACCCAAGCCATCGCAATGATCGGTATGGCTGCTGAAAAAACCGCCAACCCGAAAACCCAAACAGAGTAATGCAGTGCAATCGAGAAGATTCCCTCAACGAATGGCACAGGCTCCAATGGATCGGGGAGCCACCAGCAACAGAACGCCAGCAACACTGCAGCTGAACCAGCTTGAAGAGGATTGCCGTTTTCTCGCCACCACTCCCAGTAGCCTTCCAACTCACCGTCTTTGTACTTTCCTTCGGCTTTCAATCCACCGCTTTTGTAGTACCAAGTCCATTTTCCGTTTCGCTTCCCATCTCTTAGATTCCCCTCACCGGATAGACTTCCGTTAGCAAATGTCTCTTTGTAGTGGTCAACTGTTTCCGGACACGGTGTTAAGTTTTTCTTCAGACACAGCGGGCGATATGCCGTCATTGAACTGATGTGGGCGCAGCCAGTTGTAGTAGTGCATCAAGAAGTGACTGATATCTTTAAAGGAGTGGGAACAAAATGCAGCAGGACAAATTCAAAACCTTGTTGGAGAGGCAAGCCAACCCGAAGAAATATTCAACTTCTTACGGGCAGAGCCAACCCTCAACGAAAAAGGAGAACTCGTCGAACCAAAACTCCCAATTGACAGACGAAGAGTTTTACCGGGATTTTCCGGATCTAGCATCGGAGGAAGAGCATCAACAATTCGCAAGCAATTACGGCAGCGAATTAGTGATCACAATTCCGCCGCCCAAGCCTTTGAGAAAATAGGGAACGAAGTTGATCGCAAGTTTGGAGAAGCCTTCTGCGCGATTTCAGCGTTCACGTAGCCCGCGCTTGGGACCCACTCGGTCTTCAGGCTCCTGAACAACCGCTCTATCGGTGCGTTGTCCCAACAGTTG
>Ga0194132_10007315_pt1 | contig 16535 bp, 18 predicted proteins | sample TA2KigOf80mmetaG_FD_148612 | JGI IMG/M metagenome (GOLD analysis project Ga0194132, IMG submission 148612) | Freshwater microbial communities from Lake Tanganyika, Tanzania - TA2015054 Kigoma Offshore 80m | ecosystem: Environmental > Aquatic > Freshwater > Lake | place: Tanzania: Lake...
CAAAGGTTTCCGGCGACTGAAGGAACACGCTGACATGCCCCGGCTCGTCGCCGCGCTCCGTGCTCGCGATCACAGAATGGGCCTTCGCGTCTCAGTCGAGCACGTCGCGTAGAATCTCAACCGAGCCGCCGCCGAGTTTCAACAGCGGGCGGGACATCCCCCCCGTCCGGCCGGCCCGGTCCCGGCGCTCCGCCTCGGTATTCGGCTGGGGGAGCGCCGGACTTGAGCGACCCGATGTGTATTCGTCTGCACATGACCATCCAACCGGCGCCGGCGACCCGGCGATCGCCCTGGCCGTCGCCTGGATGGTGTGGATGGCGCGTGTGGGAGGCAGGCCCATCGCGGCCGTCCTCGCGGACGGTCAACCCACGAGGCCTTGCCACGCCTGTTGAGTTATTGCAGCAGCCGAGCCGTCGTGTTGCGCTTCGGCACCGCTCCGACGGGGATCCGCACGATCTCCTTCAGCGACGCGATGTCGACCACCGAGACATCGTCGGTCACTGGATTGGCGACGTACGCCGTCTTCCCGTCCGGGGTCAGCGTCACCCAGCCTGCGCCTTTGCCCGTGAGCCACGCCTGTCCGATCGGCTTCAGATCGGGCAACGAGTACGCATACAGCGCGTTGTGCAGCCGGCTGTTGACCAGGAGCGTCCGTTGGTCCGCGGTCACAGCCATGCCGTGCGAAGGATCGGACCCTTCGGGCACGGTGCTCCGTCCGGCAGGCAACGCGGGATGCGTGACGCGCTTGACTTCTTGTCGCGTCGAGAAATCGATCACCGCGAATCCGTTCAAATCCGTGAGCTGGACGAAAAGCCACTTGGTGGACCCATCTGGATTGGCCGAGAACGTCATTGGCCGTACGCCGAGATCCATTTGGATGTTCCACTTCGGCTCGTCCGTGCTCGTGTCGATGATGTCGATGGTCTTCGCCTGAATCGACCCTGCCACGGCGTACTTGCCGTCCGGCGTGACGTAGACGTTGTGGATGGGCCCCTTCGTGGGCACGGTCTTGGCGCGCGTCAGCGACGCGGTATCGATGACGTCTACACCGGGCGCGTTGATGAGCGCCACGTACACGCGCCGCCCATCTCGCCCGATGGCGATGTTGTTCGGCCGCGCGCTCAGGGGAATTTTCTTCATGACCGTGAGCTTCGCGACATCGACGACATCGACAGTCTTGTCGGCTTCGTTGCTGACGAAGATGCGCGAACCGTCTGGCGAGGCGGCGGCGCCGTGGCCGACCTCGATTCCCTTGACCTCGCCGACGACCTTGTTCGTGGCAGGATCGATCAGATGGACGCTGTCACCAGCGGCATTCGTCTGGATGATCCGGATCTTGCCACTCGAGCCCGATCCGCCCTGCGCCGACGCGCCGTTGGCCACGAGGGCCAGGGCGACCACGCCGATGAACATCGAAGCTGCGCGCATCACGTCATCCTCCTTGAAGAATCGGGGCTCTCGCGATCACTTGCCCGTGGCACCCATGACCCAGGCCTTGAGGACTTGGAACTCCGGGTCGTCTTGCGAGCGCCAGTGCTTGCCGCCGTTGTGATAGAAGTCGCCGCCGGCCGACTCGAGCAGCGGATGGACGAGCAGCTTACTCCTGGGATTGCCCGCGGCCACCACGCGCTGAACCATGAGCTCGTAGTTCTGGCGCGAGGCGGCTTCGCTCCAGGTACCGTCCGGCTGCAGCGGCTGCAGACGCAACGGCGTGCCGTCGATGTGACACGCGATGCAACGGGCGTGACCGGGCCGCCTGGCCCTGAAAATCGGCTCGACGCGAGTGCGGTAGTACTCGAAGTCGAGGATCTTGCCGGGCGGGCCGATGGGCTGCGCGCGAAGGCCCGCGACCAGCGGCGGCGCCGCGACGACTCCCACCAAGGCACTCAGAGCGAGAACGCGGTAGATGGAACGCATGGCAGCTCACTCCTGCGTGCGGCATGATACCGCATGATAGGATGCGATCGAAACCGCGTTTGGCGAGGCCCGAGGCGGCCCCGCCGCTGAGGATGTCCCCCATGACTGGCCGCCGTCTTGTTCCCGCCCTCACGCTGACCGCCCTCGCGTTCGGGAGCGCGCTGACAGCTCAGCAACCGACCACCGCTTCCCGTACGCCTTTGCCGGACGGGCCGCTGGTCTTCGACAGCACCTCTCGTGGACCGAGCGGGGTCCAGATCCCCGGTCCGAAGTTTCGGGTCGTCATCACGAAGGGACTTGAAAACCCGTACGCGATGGCCTTCCTGCCAGACGGCCGCATGCTCGTGACCGAGCGCGCCGGCCGGCTTCGGATCATCTCTGGCGGTCAGGTCGAGCCGCAGCCGGTGTCTGGCATGCCGGCGGTCCTCAACACGAACCTTCGCGGGTTGAACGACGTCAAGCTGCATCCCCAGTTCCGCGAGAACAGGTGGGTGTACTTCACGTACTTCAGACCGCACCCGACCGAAAAGGACGCGGCCGCCGCGACGTTGGGTAGAGGGACGTTCGACGGCGGCCACGGACTGACCGAGGTGAAGGATCTCTTCACCGCCGACACGTACGTCACCGGGCCTTCGGCGGCTCGGATCCTCTTCGCGCCGGATGGCAAACTGTTCTTCGCGATCGGCGTGCCGATTCCGCCGCGCGCGAGACCGGGCCTGGCAGTGCCGATGGACGCGCAGAATCCGACAAGCGTCTACGGCAAGATCTTGCGACTCAACGACGACGGCAGCATCCCCGCGGACAACCCGTTTGTCGGCAAGGCCGACCACCGCGGCGAGATCTACGCGATGGGCATTCGCAATGCCATGGGGTTGGCGATTCACCCGCAGACAGGAGAGCTCTGGGAGACGGAGAACGGTCCTCAGGGTGGCGATGAGCTCAACATCATCAAACCCGGCAAGAACTACGGGTGGCCGTCGATTTCCTACGGACGATCGTACGGCGGCGACCTCACCGGCGACACCGGGCCGTTCACCACGCCGGCGGTCGCTGAGGGGCAGGAGCAGCCGATGCTTGTCTGGTCGCCGTCGCTGGCCTTGACGGGCATGGCTTTCTACACCGGTGACAAGTTCCCCGCGTGGAAGGACAGTGTGATGATCGGCACGCTCATCGGCGAGCACATCCAACGCGTCGTCTTCAACCTTCGAGGCTTGCCGACGCGACGGGATCCGCTGATGTTGGGCCTGGGCCAACGGATCCGGGACGTGCACCAGGGTCCGGACGGCCTGGTCTACGCGCTCACAGATGAGAAGGAAGGCGCGTTACTCCGCCTGGAACCGGTGACCGGCGGCTCACGGTAACCGGCTCACAGCAACCGCCTCGTCACGCCGACCGTTTGGGCGTAAGATGGCGCGCCATGAAGGCGCTTCTGCTTGCGGCAATCGTCCTGGGGCTGGCCTCGACACGCACCGTCGCGCAGCAGACGGGGGCGGCGGCGATCGACGCGTTGACGATCACCGACCGGGTGGCCGTCGAAGTGTGGAGCAAGGCGACGCAAGGACAGCAGCCGCTTGATCCGAAAACGCCCGCCGAAACGGAATTCTTGTTGTCCTTGACGCCCACCGAGCGCGTCGGCGCCTTCCGCTTCAAGCAGCGTTGCATCGTCTGTCACGGCCGCCAGATGAGCCTCGCGCCCAACACCTGGGGTCCGATTCTCACCAAGACCAGCGTCATTGGACGCGAGGACGCCGTGCGAGGACGCATTCGCGACGGCTCGGCGCGGATGCCGGCGTTCAAGTACGCGCTTGACGCGGGGGAGATCGACGCCATCGTGGAGTATCTCAAGAAGGTCGACGTCGCGCCCATGTAGGAGGCTGGCATGCACAAGGCACAGATACTGGTGACTGCGGCCGCCCTGCTGGCGGCGCTCGTCTTTCCGACCACGCAGCGACAGCTCGTGCCGGCGCTGCGGGCTCAGGAGGGGGGCGTGCCGCTCGTTGGGACGATCCAGGAAAGAGCCGGTCCGAAGCTCGAAGGCATTACGGTGTCCGCGCGCGGCGTGGGGAGAACGTTCACGACGAGCGTCTTCACGGATGCCTCGGGCGCGTTCGTCTTCCCCTCACTGGAACCCGGTTCATACAAGCTCTGGGCGCAGGCGGTGGGCTATGAGCTGGCCATCGGCGACGTCGAATTAAAGGGCTCGGTCCATCGCCGCGACTTCACGCTGACCAAGCTGAAAGACTTCACGCTGCAATTGCGGGGCGACGAGATGGTCGCGTCGCTACCGGATGCCACGTATCAAGATCGGCGAATGAAGGAGGTCTTTCGCCTGGGGTGTGGCGGCTGTCACAACCAGAACATGGCGCTGAAGGATCGATTCGACGAGCGTGGCTGGAAGACGATCATCACGCTCATGAGCCGGATCGCGACGTCAGGGTACGGATCGGCGGATGATGAGGTCCCGAATCCGATCTACGAGTACTACAAAGACGAGCTCGCGGCCTATCTGGCCAAGGTTCGCGGACCAGGGCCGTCGACGATGAAGCCGACGGCGCGTCCACGGCCTCGTGGAGAAGAGACACTCGTCATCATCCGTGAGTACGACACGAACATGCCTGGAACGGGTCTGCCACTGTTTGACGACGGCACGTTCTGGCATCTGGGCGCACCGTCTAAGTTGGACATCCGGAATCACCACTCGATGGATGGCACGCTCGACTTCGACGGTCACGTATGGTTCTCCGACGATCTCAATCCAAACCCGTACCGCAGCGTTGGCAAGATCGACTGGCGCACGGGAGTCGTCACCAATTACGTGGTCCCGCGCGCCGACGGGTCTGGACTCGCGGCTGCCGTGCACGACGTCGTCACGGACCACAAGGGGCTCATCTGGTTCGGCGCGGATGGGAAATTGGCACGGATCGATCCTCGGACGGGCGCGCTGAACACCTTCACGCCGCCGAAGGAGATGGGGCGCGTTGGTGGCATGACGGCAGTCGATGGCAAGGGTCGAATCTGGAGCGGCGGCGGTTCGGGCGCGCTGATGTTCGATCCGTCGAACGACACCTGGGCGGCGTACGCGAATCCGCCGTCGGCCAAGGATGAGGGTCTGACAGCCACCTACGGCATGGCGGGCGACCGCGACGGTAACGGCTGGTGGTCGCAACACGCACTGGACCTTCTCGTCAAAGCCGACGGTCAGAATCCGGGCCGAACGACGGCCGTGCGAGTCCCGAAAGCTCGGAATCCGAATGCGGAGCTGTTCACGGGCGACGACCGGAAGATCTTCGACTCGATCGGCGGGTCGATTCACCATGGCCGCGGGACGCCCGAACAGTACACCATCAGAAAACCGGGCGCGGGTCCAGGCCCGACCGACGCCGTTTGGGGACCAGGCTGGTTCAACGACGCGCTGATCAAGGTCGACACACGCACACACAAGGTCACCGAGTATCGCTACCCGTGGCGTGACGGTGGCAGTTATCAAGCGGCGGTCGACGGCGACGGTATCGTATGGGTGGTCTTCACCAACGGCGACTACATCGGTCGATTCGACCCGAAGACCGAAAAGTGGCTGCGATACGACCTGCCCACGCTGGGCACCGAGGCGCATGGGCTGCAGGTGACGACCGTCAACGGCCGCACGCAGGTCACCGCGCCGTACTTCGCGGCGGGCAAGACGGCGAAGCTGGAATTCCGCACGCAGGCGGAGCTGAACGCGCTCAAGGCGGAGGCTCAACGTCGGGAGCGCGCTCGGTGAGTCGCGCATCGCACGCTCGCTTCGTGTGCGACGTCAGCTGGCGGAGTCGGCGTGGCCTGATGTGTGGGCTGGGCCTGCTGCTGGCCCTGGCGTCCACGGAGGCCGGCGAAGGCGCAGAGACCGTTCGCTACCCGTCGGGTTCCGCTCAGATCGAGGCCGCCATTTCCAGGCCGAGCGAGTCCGCGGGCCAGACTGCGCCGTCTTCGCCGTCCTTGCCGCCTGGGGCTTCGCGGCGACCCGCGGTCTTGATCGTGCACGACGACCTTGGGCTCAACGAGACGATTCGCGCCTTGGCGGACCTCTTCGCGCGGGCGGGATTCGTGGCTCTGGCGCCGGACCTCGCCTCGCGCGGTCCCGGCACCCAGCCGATGTCGACAGGCACGCTGGGGACGGGAACGACGAACCGTCTGCGGCTGCCGATCGCACAGACGGTATCGGACACGGTGGCGGGCTTCGCGTTTCTCCAGCAGCAGCCGGACGTCGATGCGGCGCGTATTTCGGCGATCGGAGTCGGGTGGGGCGGTTTCCGTGTGTGGCGGCTGGCCCAACAGACGCCCACGCTGCATCGTGCCGTCGTCTTCTACGCGGTCTCACCGACGGATGGATCGCTGGCCGGCGTCACGTCGCGCGTCATGGGTCACTACGCGCAGCACGATTTCATCCTGAGTGCGGGCGCACTCGCGACACAGAAGCAGATGGGACAGAAGTTCTCCTATCACGTGTACCCGACCGGCCGTGGATTCTTGAGCGGTGCATCGAAGGCTGTCGATCCGGCGCGGCTGGCGCGGGAGCTTGATGTGACCACGACGGCCGCCGATCGTGGCCCGCAGGCGTCGGCCGCTGGGGCGGATGATCACGCGGTGGCGACGCTCGCCTTACGGCGGACGCTCGCGTTCTTGAGAGAGTAGCTCGTTGTCTTGGTCGGGGTTCGGTCGAGTCCGATCGGAGGTCAGTCCATGAGGTTCGTAGTGACGTGTGGGGCGGCCGCTCTGGTGATCCTGACGCTCGCGGGCATCGAGCCTGGCGCAGCGGGTTGTGATCCGGTGGGCGGCATCCGTTTCGTCTGCGATCAGAGCGGACCTGAAGATCTCGTGGCCGTTCCAGGGACGCCGTGGGTGATTGCCTCGGGCATGGCCATGAACGGCGGTGTGCGGCTCGTCAACACCCGAGACCTGACGTCCACCACACTGTTCCCAAGCGCTCAGGCGCAGGAGCGCCACGACAAGAAGGCGTACGCGGCGTGTCCAGGACCCTTCGACGCCGCAGGGAAGACCGCGTTCAAGGCACACGGCCTCTACCTACGCCTAGCTAGCGGTGGTACGCACACGTTGCTCGTCGTCCATCATGGCAGCCGCGAGTCGATCGAGTTCTTCGAGCTCGACCCTCGGCCAGCGAAGCCGACGCTCACCTGGATCGGCTGCGTCGTCGCTCCGGACCCGATAGGGCTGAATTCGGTGGTGGGTTTGCCGGATGGCGGGTTCATCACGACGAACTTCCAGGCGCGCGGCGGCGACCAGGCCGCGGCGCGCACGCGCATGATGAACGGCGAGCCCAACGGGGAGCTCTGGGAATGGCATGCGACGTCTGGGTGGCAGAAGGTACCAGGCACGGAAGCGGCGGGTCCAAATGGCATCGAGATGTCAAAGGACGGTCGCACGATCTACATGGCGCTCTGGGGCAGTCAGTCCTTCGTGCGGATGACGAAGGGCCAGATCCCGCCAAAGAAGGACACGATTCCGCTCGGATTCCGCATCGACAACCTCCGCTGGGCACCCGACGGGACGTTGATTGGCGCCGGCCAAGGCGGCACCGCGCCGAACCAGGCATCGATCGTCGTCAAGATCGATCCGCAGTCATTGAAGGTCACCGAGATCCTGCGGCAACCCTACGGTGACGTGTTCTCGTTCGGTACCGGCGCGATCCAAGTCGGCAACGACCTCTGGGTGGGCAACGTGCGCGGCGACCGAATTGGCATCTTCCCTCTGGGAGGGAAGTGAGCCCTTCCTACGGTTTGCTGCGGGCGGCGCGTTGCTCGTTGGTACGAGCCTGGCTCAAGATGTTGCGCAGTCCGTGATTGCCCTCGTGACAGGCGTATTCGTACACCTCGCCGTCGCTCAGCTCGAGCGGAACCTCGACGGTCCACGGCTTCGTCCAGGTCGTGGGGTCCTCGACGGTGAACCGATAGTCGATGCTGGTTGGACTGGTCCTCGTGAAGCGTTCGACGAGATGCAGCTTGTCGGTCGAGCCGCGGAAGGTCGCTCGTTCGGAGAAGTTCGTCGTCTCGACGACGAGCGTGTCACCGTCCCATCGACCGCGTGAATCGGCCATCCATTGACCGGTCCCTTTTGGCAGGTGTGGCCGGCCGTCGAGGGGAACGATCCGCGCGTCGTGGGTCATTTCCATCAGAAGCACGACGTAGTTCGACGTCTGAATGATCTGAATGTTGTTGTTGTACCCTGCAGGCAGCACCCCTTCGGGCAGACCGCGCGTGATGCAGCGCTCCCACGTGGATCGCACCTCCGGGTCATCAGCGGGTCCGAGGTTGCGTCGTGCGTCACGACGGGCAGCGGCTCGCGCCTGGGCTTCGGTGGTCAGCGGCGGAATCCGACCATCTGGTGGATCGATGACGAGCGAGCTCCGCCGGGTGCGAACGACGCGCTTCCCGTAGTCCAGCCACTCCGGCGGTTGCACGGAGGGGTCGGTCCGAGGATCGTCGGGCGGCCTGCCGTCTGGGCGCGTCGCAGCCCTGCGCTCATACTCCGCCACATCAGCCTCGGTGAGAAATGGCTTGTCCCTGAACTGCAGAGGGCGCTCGAGGGGTGTGGCGGTGCGGTAATCCCACACGCCCCGGAGATCGGGATGCCCATCCGGCGTGCGGGGGACCACCCATGTCGTGCTGGCCGCCGGTGCACGCGTTGCGCCCTCGGCGCCGGTTTGCGCGGCCGAAGGCCGAGGCACACTCGATGCGCCGACGCCAATGGCTAACGCAACGACGATGGGCCGGATGGGACAGCGCATGATGGGCACTACGATACAGCAAGCGCGCGACCTCCGAGCATCGGCGGCGTCAGGTCGGCTACCGGCCGTCACGTCGAGCTGTGGGGCGTCGTGGGAAGAAACGACCCGTCCGCGCCATGTACTCGCGGTACTCCTCGCCGAAGATCGCGATCAAATTGGCCTCTTCCTTCGTTGTCCGTGCCAGGAGAACGGCGAGGGGAACCAACGCGAGCACGAGCCACCAGAGCCCGCTGATGAGCGTGAGGCATATCACCATCACGGTGCCGGCCGAGTAGAGCGGATGGCGAACCCACCGATACGGCCCGTGCGTCACCAGCTGATGGCCCACCCGTGTGACGTGCGATGGGGAAATGTTGTCGCCGATGCTGGCGAGAATCCAGTAGAACAGCGCCGGCAGGAGCGCCACGACAGCCACCGCACTCCAGCGGATCGAGGCGGGCACCGGAAACCGAGCCCACCTGACCCAGTCAGGGTTGATGAGGTAGCCCAGGAAGGGGAGCATCACCAGCAACCCCATCATTCGGAGCGCCACGATCAAAGGGGTGCCGTCACGGGAGCGCAGCCGTCCCCCGCGCTGCTCGGCTCGACGGCGAAACGATCCGCTGATGACAAGGGCCGACGCCAGGAGCAGACCGGCCGTCAGGCGAAAGACCATCTCACGTTCCATGCGCCGTGTGTATCACAAGTGGGTGGCGCGTCAATGGCAGGTGCACGCGGAGCGAGCGGTCGCTAAGATGGCCCGGACACATTTACTGAATTGGAGGAGCGGCGTATGACCTTCAGCTGCTTGTTGCGTGTGATCGCGTTCGCGATGATTGTCGGCACCGCCGGATCTGCCGTGGGCCGTCGAGCGGTGGTCGCCGCGCAGGCGGGTGGACAGGTGTCGAACGTAAGTGACGTCACCAAAGCACAGTTCGACGAGTGGATGACCAAGCTCTCGAACTGGGGGCGCTGGGGGAAAGAGGACGAGAAAGGCGCGCTGAATCTGATCACGGCGGACAAGCGGCGCCACGCCGCGGCTCTGGTGAAGACGGGCACGATCGTGTCTCTGTCGCAGCAGGTGGCGCAGGAACCGCCGGCAACCTCGGCGCAGCCGCGCCCCGTCAATCAGAACGGCGCAGGAACGAGCCGTTTTCTCATCAGTGGAGACTATCTCTTCGAGCGCCAGGAGATTGAGTACCACGGCGGCCGGCTCTCGCACTTCGACGCGCTGTGCCACGTGTCCTACAACGGCAAGCTGTACAACGGCCTCGACTTTCGTACGGTCGTCACCGAGGACGGCGGATGCTCCAAGCTCGCCGTCACATCCGCCCAGGATGGCATCGTGACGCGTGGTGTGCTGCTCGACTTACCGGGCACGCGGGTGCGGCCTGCGGACATCGCGGCGTGGGAGAATAAGACCGGCATTCGGATTCAGTCTGGTGATGCGTTGCTGCTCCGCACGAAGCGGCCCGGTGCCCCGGCGGCGTTCGGATCGGCGGGATACGAGCCGTCGCTCATTCCCTTCTTCAAGGAGCGCGACATCGCGCTGCTCGGGAGCGACGTTGCTCAGGAGGGCGGGACGATTCCGGGTGTGGCCATTCCGATTCACGCGTTCACGATTGTGGCGCTCGGCGTGAACCTGCTCGATAACCTCGCGCTCGACGCGCTCGCCGCGACGGCGAGCCGCCTGAATCGTTGGGAGTTTATGCTGTCGGTTGGTCCGCTCCGAGTGCAGCGCGGCGCCGGGTCGCCTGTCAACCCCATTGCCGTCTTCTAGCGGCGCGCCTCGCCGCCAGCTCTCTGGCCCGCTCAGCTTCGGCGAGGCGTTGTGCTACCATTTGAAGTTCTCCGCCACCACGACGTCCCCATCGTCTAGAGGCCCAGGACACCGCCCTTTCACGGCGGTAACGCGGGTTCGAATCCCGCTGGGGACGCCACCTGATTTTCAACGTCGTCAGCGCACGTTAAGTAATTGTGACGAATACTGTCGCCGAGCTGAAGCGAAAAGTCGTCATTCCAGACGGCGACGTGCTGTCCTTGTAGCTGGACGACTAGCGACCGGACAAAACCCTCTTTGTCTTCCGACGCGTGGCAGATGAACACGTCGTACATCATTGGTGCACGCTCACCGTCGCTCGCGAAGAATCGCAGCCATTAAGCGCGGATTCCGTCGCCCATGGAGAATTGCCATGATGCAAAGCGGCTTCTCGTGTGGCGCATAGGCAATCAGGTACTCGTCGCGTGCGACATGGAATCGTAACGGGCGGGTTGTCAGGTCCGGGCGTCGATGTCCGATCTGTGGTGATCCGGAAAGCAGGGTGAGGGTGGAATGGATGTCGGCGACAACGCGGTCGGCAGCATCGATGTTGTCGTTCGCGATGTACTCCCAAATCTCGTCGAGATCTGCGAACGCATCGGGATGGAAAGCGGAGGCTTCATCCGCCCGAGCGGCTGCGCTCGCTCTTTTCGCGCAGCTTCCGGAAGGCCTCCTCGCCATCGATCGGTGTGACCCGACCGTTCTTGAGATCGTCGTAGCGGCTGTCGAGCGTCTTTCGGACCGAGGCCACCTCCTCCAAGTACCCAGCGGCCAAGCTCACCTGGCAAAGCGCGGTCAGGGCCAGACGGCGGTCTTCGATCCCATGATGGACGCAGTACGCGGACTGCTGCGAAGCAGCAACGCCTTCGAGTCGCGCGGCATTCAGGCCCTCGAACAGGGCGATCTGGCAACCGCTGCGTCGCAGTTCAGACAAGGGCTCGCGCTCGACCCCAATGACGCGTCGTTGCATCACCGGCTCGGGACGGCGCTGCTGTTGGCCGGCGATGCGAAGTCGGGTAGAGAAGAGCTCGAAACCGCTCTTCGGCTCGCGCCCAATCTGGCGCGAGCGCACTACAGCCTGGCTGTCTTGTTTGTGGCGAGTGGCCAGTTCGAGCAGGCCGTCTCCCGATTGTCGGCAGCCGTGCGGCACAGCCTGGTTACGTGGAGGCGCACCTCCTTTTGAGTGACGTCCTGCGGCGAACCGGACGTGCGCGAGAGTCGCTCCGGGGGTACGAAGCGGTCATGCAGATTGATCCGCGAGTGGTCCAGGCGCAGCTCGGTCACGCGGTGGCGCTGGTGACGCTACGAGACTATCCGCGGGCGCGAGAGCGGCTCACGAGCGCCATGGCCACGCACCGGAACAGCCCTGAATTGGCCCAAGCCCTCGCTCGCATCCTTGCCGCATCGCCGGACGACCGTGTTCGCGATGGGGCTCGGGCGGTCGCACTCATGCAGCCGTTGGTGAAGTCGCAGGCCGATCCCGCGCCCGACGTGTGTGAAGCGATGGCCATGGCGCTGGCCGAGGCAGGCGACTACGAGCGGGCGGCGGTGTGGCAGCGACGGGCCATCGCGGCGGCCGAGCGCGTCGACCGCGAAAGTCCCATGCGGCTCGAAATGGTGGAGAACCTCACGCTGTTCGAACGTGGCAGGCCGTCTCGTACGCCCTGGGCCGATTACGCCCTTCCCTGACTCGTGCGCCTGCCTCGAGACAGGAATCCTGTCGCCGCAGGCTCTCAGCAAAGCCGTATTAGGATGTGTGCGTTTCGGACCTGGACCTGCGATACGCTCTGTCCGCACAAGATGGCTGAGGAGACGAGAAGAGAAAGAAGGTAGCCAATGTCCAAAAGAACCGCACAGAAAGCCAGCCGGCGTGCGTTTCTCACCGGAGCTAGCGGCCTGGCGGCCGCCTTGGTGGCATCACGGCGCACCGATGGCGCACAGGCACAGGCCCATTCAACGCCGCCGCCTCGAGACCGGGGGCTGTGGGTCACGTGGTACGACCTGCCGGACGCTGGACGCGGTGACTATCTCGCGTGGGTCCACGGGAGCTACATCCCCGCACTTCTCAAACGACCCGGCTATCTTTGGGCGGCACACTACGCGTCGATCGACACCGGTGCTGCACCCAGACCGTTGCATCCCGACGCTCGGGCAGTGCCCGCCGGCAATGCGTACATCCTGGCGATTGGCGCCGAAGACATCAATGCGTTCGGCAACGCGTCACCGGACGAACTGCACGCGGCGCTGCCCCAGGACAGCAAGAAGATGCTCTCGATGCGGACCGGTGAGCGGACAAACATCTTCGCCGAGGCCTCGCGAGTCACCGGCCCGGGAGCCAAGGACTACAAGGATGGCATGACGCTCGCCCCATGTATCCAGCTCGGTTCCTACAACATCGAGTATGGGAAGGAAGTCGACATCCTTGCCTGGTACGCGCAGTTGCAGATGCCCAATCTGTCCGCGGCGCCCGGCTGCGTCCGTGTCCGCAGGCTCGCCTCGGTGTTCGGCTGGGCCAAGATGGGGATCCTCTACGAGTTCGCTTCGGTCGAGCTCCGCAACAAGACGATGGGTGGCGGGAGAGGAGCAGGGACACCGCACAAATGGCAGAGCAGCGTGAGCGCCCTGATTCATGCGCCGGGTTCACCCAATGTTGCCCGCAGGATTTGGCCGGCAACTGCCATGGACGCCACGTCATCCGCCGCCCCGAGCACGCCGCCCGGCACGCGACGATGACCACAGGTGGGTCGACGCAGTCATCTGAACGGTCGCGTCGCCCTGACGAGGGAGACAACGCCCAGCGTAGGTCCCTGTCGGCGAGTTTCCCTCAGCGAGCTCCGAGCTCCCGATAAATCGCGTCGACATTTGCTCTCGACTGCTGCAAGTCGTAGCCTGCGTAACGAGGGGGGAGAGTCAGCGTGGCGGCCGCCTCGGCGGCGCTCTTCCCAGCTTTGATCGCCTCGCGAACCGCAGCGAGAAAGTCTCGGTTGAAGTCCGCGTACTCCTGCAGGTCGGCCCAGGTCATCGTCTGCGGCGTCGAGATGTCGACCGACGTGGCGCTCGTCGACCGCTCGGCACGCAGACCCTCTTCGTGGCCGGTGACGACGCGCGTGACGCCGGAAATCTGCGAGACGATCTTGTCGAGCGTTTCAGGGAACGCGACACCGCTGCCGCCGTTGGCCGTGTCGATGACTGGCGCTGACTTCGATGGAAACAGATCGCCCAAGTACGCGATGCGCTTGTCCGGAAAGACGACGACGAGATCCCCGTTCGTGTGCCCCGCGCCGAAGTGGTACAGATCGATCCGATCGCGGCCGTCGAGCAAGGACAGTTTGTCGGTGACAATCTGATTGGGCAAGAAGCGCGCACCCGCGCCTTGGAAGGCCGGCATCCGGGCCATGGCGGCCTTCGCGTTCGCGTGGGCGATGATGGCGGTCGCCGATGAGACGTCGACATTCCCGCCCGTGTGATCGCTGTGCGCGTGCGTGTTGATGACCGTGCCCACGGGCCGGTCGGAGGCGGCCGAAATCGCTTCGAGGATCGGTGCGCCCCAACCGGGGGACTTGGCATCGATGAGGACGACGTGCTCTTCGCCGATGAGTGCCAGGGCGTTGCCGCCCCCTCCGAGCATCACGTAGAGCACGTCGCCCGGACTGAGCGTGCGAAGGCGGACCACCCTGCGCTCGGCCTGGCCGGCAGGAGCAGCCCCGATCCACCACGTGAGGGGCGCAACTGGCAGCAACGCGAACCCCAGGATCATCGTGGGCGCGACCCTGCGGCGGACCGTGGCCGCCATCATTTGCCGTCCAGCGCCAACGAGGCGGCGATGATCTCCTCGTCGTTCCGCGCGTAGATGTGCCGATTGGCATAGGCCGGATGCGACCAATTCACACTGCCGAGCTCACGACGATTCCCTGGCGGCGAGGTCGGCTTCAGGAGCACCGTCCGGCTGACCTCGTGGTAGCCGTCCGGTCCTGGCTTGACGATGATGAGGTCGCCGCGGTCGTTGTTAACGAAGAGCCGGTCACCGTTGCGCACGATCATGCCCGACGCCCAGCGCGCGCGCTCCTTGGTGACGGCCTGTGTTTCCCACACGCGCTTGCCGGTCTTCGCCAGCAGACACCGGAACTGGCCGTAGCTGCACAGGCCGTAGATGTGATCGCCGATGATGGCCGGGGTCGCGGTGGTAGCGTGCAGACCGTCGGTTTGGATCTCGTTGTCGCTCGTTCCCTTCCAGACGACGGTCGCGGCCGGCTTCTTCTGGTCGAGCTCGAGCATCAGCGGACCGTCGTAGAAGTTGGTGAAGAAGAGAAGCGACCCGCTCACCACCGGTGTGGCCACGGTCATCGAGGCGCCGACCTTGTAGGGCTGCTCCCAGTACTGTTTGCCCGTCGCGGGGTCGAGCGACGCCACGGCACCGGGATACCAGACGATGAGCTGACGGGCGCCGCCTGCTGTCACGATGATCGGCTGCCCGACGCCGACTTCGGACTCTGACGACAGGGCCCGCCAGATCTCCTTGCCGGTCGCCTTGTCGAACGCGACGACCTTGGCGTCGTCCTTCCCGCCGACGAGCGCGATCAGCCGATTCCCATCGACCAGCGGCGAGCTCGAGAATCCCCAGTCAAACGCCCACTTGCTCCGATCGGCGCCGTAGTCGGCGACGAAGTCTTTCTTCCAGATGATCGCGCCGGACTTCGCGTCGAGGCAGAGAAGCTTGCCATCGGCGCCCGCGAAATACACGCGATCGCCGTCGACGGTGGGTGTCGCGCGCGGGCCGTATCCGTACGAAATCCCGCGGTAATCGACGCCCCACTCCTGGGTCCAGAGGAGCTTGCCCGTGGCTTCGTCGAGCGCCAGCGCGCGCTCGGTGCCGCGCGGCTTCTGTGTCTCGACGAAGTCCATGACGAACACCCGTCCACCGGCGACCGCAGGTCCGCTGAATCCCGCGCGGAGGGGCGCGCGCCACAGCACCTTCAAGCCAGACGGCGGAAAGGTCTCGACGATCCCCGTTTCGTTCCAGAGGCCGAGCCGGCCCTTGCCACGAATCTCCGGCCAGTCGTCGGCGTACAGGCCTCCGACGCCCAACGTCCCAACGAGCGCCAGCGCCAGCAGACCGTGTACCCGTCGGGCGTCCCTTCGGCTCACAAGAACCTCCTCAGACCTAAAGGCCATTGTCGCTATCCTACTCGCTCTCAATGCGATCGAAGGGTCCACTTTCCTCACGGCGCGGACAGGAGACACGTGGTTGCCCGAGCGTGCCGCGTGATTTCGAGTGGCTGCAGGATTGTCAGCACCCCCTGGGGAATTTCCCCCGGCGTCCGGAACATTTCCTGATCGATCGCGCGAGGACTCGAGCGGCAATCGCCTGATCGCCCGGGGCCTGCGATCCGATGGGGTGGATCCTTTCTTGCCTTGAGCCCCGCTCAGAACGGAAGCGTCCCGGCGAGAGTCACCGGGAACGTGGCGAGAATCATCATGTCGATGCACTTCGTCCCGGTGACCGTCTTGGTGATGGAAGATGAGCCGCTCATTCGGTGGGTTCTTGTGGAAACCCTCTCCGATGCTGGCCACATCGCGGTCGAGGCGCCAGACGGAGCCCGGGGCCTTCGGGCGGTTGCGACCACTCCACGACCCTTTGATGTCATCTTCCTGGATTTCCGGCTTCCCGATTCCAACGACCTCGCATTGCTCGCCGCCATCCGGACATCGGCACCCAGGAGCGCCGTGGTGTTGATGACTGCGTCAGGCACGCCGGAGATACTCGCCGAGGCTCACCAGCTTGGGGTGTATCGAGTGCTCAACAAGCCGTTTGACCTCGTTGACGTGCACAACATCGTGGCTGAGGTGTCAGCTGCTCCGCGCAAGCCGGTGGACACGCGATCGGCCTGCTGGATTACTCACGCCCTCGCGCACTGACGAGTGTGGGATGCTTACGCATGGATCATATCCCTTCCGTCGGTTCGGGATGTGTCCCGAATCTTGTGGAAAAAGGAAGATGGCGTAACCTCCTGCTGACCTAACCAGATCGCCGTTGACAGCGGC
>Ga0194132_10007318_pt1 | contig 16528 bp, 15 predicted proteins | sample TA2KigOf80mmetaG_FD_148612 | JGI IMG/M metagenome (GOLD analysis project Ga0194132, IMG submission 148612) | Freshwater microbial communities from Lake Tanganyika, Tanzania - TA2015054 Kigoma Offshore 80m | ecosystem: Environmental > Aquatic > Freshwater > Lake | place: Tanzania: Lake...
TGTCAGTGTGCGCCGGATCGTTTTGTCACTGGCGACGAGCTACCCCTGGCAGGCCCAGTTTGCGCAAGTTCACGCGAACCTGCGCTGCTGAAAAAACTGCGTGAAGCAAACACCGGACTTATTCATTCCGCATTTTTGCAGCGGACCGGAGAAGCGCGTATGGACGGCCCATTTTCACCCTTCGGGTGCTCGGAGCGACGGTATGCGGCAGCCATTTTGCCGCAAATTTCTGACCGAGACACCCGCGGAGGATCCGCACGAGTCATTTCGAGCTTGTCCGCGGCGTCAGTTTGGGCTGCGATCAGATGCCGTGAGAAAAGCGGGCTAGCCGCCCGTGCGGATTCTTCTCATCTCCACCTACGACCTCGGCCACCAGCCGCTCGGCCTCGCCAATGCCGCCGCCTGGCTTCGCGCCGCGGGCCACGAAGTCCTCACCGCCGATCTCGCCGTCGAACGCCGGCCCTCCCTCCAGCCCGCCCCCGATGCCGCGGCCTTCTACCTTCCCATGCACACCGCCGCCCGCCTCGCGGCGCCGGTCATCCAGGCCGTCCGCAGGCGCGGCCCGGAAACCCGCATCGCCTGCTTTGGCCTCTACGCTCCACCCAACGCCGAATACCTCCGTTCACTCGGCGCCGAGGCCATCCTCGGCGGCGAATCCGAACCCGAGCTCGTCCGCTGGGCCGCCGGGGAACCGCACCGCGCTCTCAGCCTCGACCGCCTCCAGTTCCCCATCCCTGACCGCTCCACCCTCCCGCCCCTCTCTCGCTACGCCCGCCTCGTCACCGCCGAAGGGCCCCGCCTCGCCGGCTACACCGAATCCTCCCGCGGCTGCAAGCACCTCTGCCGCCACTGCCCTGTCGTCCCCGTCTACAACGGAACCTTCCGCGTCGTCGGTGAAGACACCGTCCTCGCCGACATCCACAACCAGGCCGCCGCCGGAGCCGCCCACATCACCTTCGGCGACCCCGACTTCTTCAACGGCCCCACCCACGCCCGCCGCATCGTCGAACGCCTCGCCCGCGAACTCCCCAACCTCACCTACGACGCCACCATCAAAATCGAACATCTCCTGCTCCACCAGCACCTCATCCCCGTTCTCAAGGACACCGGCTGCCTGTTCGTCACCACCGCCGTCGAATCGCTCGACGATCATGTCCTCGCCCTCCTCGAAAAAGGCCATACCCGCGCCGATTTCCTGCGCGTCACGGAACTCTTCCACCACCACCAGCTCGGCCTCTCCCCCACCTTCATCGCCTTCACCCCCTGGACCACCCGCGATACCTACCGCCACCTCCTCGCCACCCTCCGCCAACTCGATCTGACAAACGCCACCAGCCCCGTCCAACTCGGCCTCCGCCTCCTCATCCCGCCCCAGTCCCGCCTCCTCGAACTCCCCGCTATCCAATCCGCCATCACCGGCTTCAACCAGCGCGCCCTCCTCCACCAGTGGACCCACCCGGACCCCATCCTCGACCACTGGTCCCACCACATCCTCCGCCTCGTCGCCGCCGCCCAGAAGCAACACCTCACCCGCTCCCGGATCTTCCAGCAGGTCGAAGAGTACGTCCAGGAACCCGGCCACCCCGCCCCGCCGCCCATCCCCGACCGCGCCACCATCCCTTACCTCAACGAACCCTGGTACTGTTGAGCCGAGCCCACAGAAGCGCAGTTGGCGCTTCTCTAATGAACCCAAGAAGCGCAGTTGGCGCTTCTCTAATGAACCCAAGAAGCGCAGTTGGCGCTTCTCTAACGAGTCGAGTAACTCAAGCCAGTCGCGGCAGCCCGCGCGGCCCGGGCTGCTATCCTGGTGCCTGCCATGCATTACTCCCGGCGCACCTTCCTCAAGACCGCACCCGCTTCACTCCTCGCCCCGCGCTCCGCACGCGCCGCCGAGGCCACCATCAACGTCTATCCGGAAGAGAAAATCGGGACCGTCCACCCCCACGTCCACGGCCATTTCGTCGAACACCTCGGCGGCGTTGTCTATGACGGCGTCTGGGTGGGCGAAGCCTCCAAGGTCCCCAACTACAACGGCGTCCGCAAGTCCCTCGTCCACGCCATGCGCGAACTCGGACCCACCGCCGTCCGCTGGCCCGGCGGCTGCTTCGCCGATTCCTATGACTGGCGCGACGGCATCGGCCCCTCCAACACCCGCCCCAAACGCACCAACTTCTGGAACAACAACGGCATCCTTCAAAAGGTGGATCACAAGCATCCCGCCAAGTCCGATCCCGACACCTTCGGCACCCAGGAGTTCATGCGCTTCTGCCGCCTCATCCAGGCCGAACCCTACTTCGCCGCCAACCTTCGCAGCCTGCCCGCCCAGGCGCTCGTCGAATGGATCGATTACTGCAACTCCCCCGCCGGCTCCACCACACTCGCCGAACGCCGCGCCTCCCACGGCTCCCCCGAACCGTTCAACGTCCGCTACTGGGGCATCGGCAATGAAAGCTGGGGCTGCGGCGGCGACATGACGCCCGAAGAGTACTCCGTCGAATACCGCCGCTTCACCTCCTGGGTGCCCCGCTATCCCGGCGAAGCTCTCCGCCTGATCCCCGCCGGTCCCAACTCCTTTGACTGGAACTGGACCCGCAAATTCTTCGGCCAGATCGCCGCCAAGTCCCCCGGCCTCTTCAATCGCATCTGGGGCTGGGGCGTGCACTACTACTGCGGCGGCGTCGGCCGCGGCGATTCCCTCAAATTCACCAACGACGAGCATCATCAGTTGATGGCCGCCGCCAACCGCATGGAAGAGCTCATCACCCGCCACTGGTACCTGATGGGCGAATTCGACACCCAGCGCCGCGTCAAAATCGTGGTCGACGAATGGGGAGCCTGGCACTCGGACTCCACCGCCGTCGCGCCCCATCACCTCTTCGGCAGCGTCCAGACCATGCGCGACGCCATCGTCGCATCCCTCTCCATGGATACCTTCCACCGCCATGCCGACAAGGTGGCCATGGCCAACGTCGCCCAGTTGGTCAACTGCATCCAGACCCTCTTCCTCGCCCACGAAGACAAGTTCTGCGTCACTCCCACTTATCACGTCTTCCGCATGTACAAGGACCACCACAACGGCGACTCGCTGCGCACTGAGTTCAACGCGCCCCATGTCTCGTTCCCGCCGGCACCCCGGCCGCCAGGGCCACAATTCGCCAATCAGGCGCCGGTCAACCCTGTCACCACCGTCGCCCGTCTGGCCGGCTCCGCCACCCGCAAAGGACAAAACCTCACCGTCACCTTCTGCAACACCCACGCCACGGAGGAGTTGCCCGTGGTCCTCACCGTACCGGGCCACGCCGTCCGCTCCGTGCGCGGCGAGGTTCTGGCATCCGCCCGCGTCCAGGACGGCAATACCTTCGAAGCGCCGGAGGCCGTCAAACCTCGCACGCTCACGGCAAAGGCCGCCGGAAGCCGCGTCGAACTCGCCGCGCCCGCGGGTTCCGTCGTCAAGTTGACCATCGCCATCTAGCCCGCGCATGCCCGATTTCGCTCTCTGGCAGTGGTCCTTCGGCGCACTCTGCGCCTTCCTCGTCGGCGTCGCCAAAACCGGTGTCCCCGGCGTCGGCATCCTCGCCATCCCCATCATGGTGCTGGTCGCCGGCAAGGCGCGCGAATCCGCCGCCTGGCTCCTCCCCATTCTCTGCGTCGCCGATATCTACGCCGTCATCGCCTGGCGCCGCCACGTCGCCGCCGCCCGCCTCTTCCAACTGGCCCCGTGGGTCGCCGCCGGCCTCGCCGCCGGTGCCGCGGCCCTCGCCTTCCCGGAACAAGTCATGCGGCCCTTCATCGGCTGCATCATCCTCGCCATGCTCGCCGTCAACCTCTTCCGCCGCTGGCGTGGCGATCCCAATGCCCCCGCCGCCCACCCCTGGCCCTACGGCCTCGCCGCCGGCTTCTCCTCCACCGTCGCCAACGCCGCCGGGCCCGTCATGAACCTCTACATGATCAGCATGCGCCTCCCCAAGGAGGAATTCGTCGCCACCGGAGCCTGGCTCTTCTTCTTCGTCAACCTCGCCAAAATCCCCGTCTACATCTGGCACCGCCTCTTCAGCCGTGAAAGCCTCATCTTCGACGCCGCCCTCATCCCCATCACCCTCCTCGGAGCCTACTTCGGCCGCTGGGTCGTCCACGTCATCCCCCAACGCGTGTTCGAACTCCTCGTCCTCGCCATGACCTGCATCTCCACCCTCCTCCTCTTCCGGTAGTGAAAAAATCGAGCCCCGCTTGACCGGAACCAGACGCCCGGCTTAAAGTTGTATATGGGATGCAACATTTAGTTCAATGCATCCACGACCCGACATTCATCCCACGCCAGGAGCATAACTGATGAGTTCCCTGTACGAACAACTGGGTGGCCACGCCGCCATCGATGCCGCCGTTGACATCTTCTCTTCTATCGAAAGGTCCTGAGCGATGACCGCATCAGCCACTTCTTCGATGGCGTCGACATGGACCAGCAGATCGGCAAGCAAAAGGCCTTTCTCACCATGGCCTTCGGAGGCCCCAACAGCTACACGGGGCTGGACATGCGCAAGGCCCACGCCCACCTTGTCGCCCGCGGCCTGAACGATTCCCACTTCGACGCCGTGGCCGAAAATCTCACCGCCACGCTCAACGAACTGAGTGTCGCCCAACCCCTCATCGATCAGGTCCTCGCCATCGCCGGCTCCACCCGGAACGACGTCCTGGGACGCTAACTGAGTGCCACGGCTCACCTACCGCGGAACTGCCTGCCATGCCGCGCCAGGTGAGCCCGTGCTCGATGCCCTGCTGCGCCACGGCATCGAAATCCCCCATTCCTGCCGCGTGGGCGCCTGCCAGTCCTGTCTGGTGCGGGCGTCCACCGGCGCCGTCCCGGCCACCGCGCAAACCGGCCTCAAGTCCACCCTCGTCGAGCAAGGTTACTTTCTCGCCTGCCTCTGCCGCCCGGATGACGATCTGACTCTCGAACCCGCGGAAGGCCTCGAAGCGCCCGCCGCCATCGCCTCGCTCGAACAACTCACCCCCACCGTGCTCCGCCTCCGCCTGCGCGCCGGAGTGCCCTTCGCCTACCGCGCCGGCCAATACATCACCCTCCAGCGCCCCGATGGCCTCGCCCGCAGCTACTCCCTCGCCAGCCTCCCCGAAGACGATACGCTCGAACTGCACATCCGGCGCGCACCCCAAGGCCGCATGAGCAACTGGCTCTTCGAAGACGCCCGGGAAAACACCCCCGTCACCATTCGCGGACCCGCCGGCAACTGCTTCTACACCACCGGCAGCGCCCTCCAGCCGCTCCTTCTGGCTGGCACCGGCACCGGGCTCGCCCCCCTCGCCGGCATCGCCCGCGACGCGCTCCGCCACGGGCACCAGGGGCCCATCCATCTCTATCACGGCGCCCTCCGCCCCGAGGGCCTCTACCTGGCCGGGGAACTCAATCGCCTCGCCAGCGCCCACACCAACTTCACCTACCATCCCGTTGTGCTCGAAGGCGGCCTCAACGGCACCCGCACCGGCGAACTTCACCAGGCCATCGCCACCGATCACCCCAAGCTCACCGGCTGGCGAGGCTTCGTCTGCGGCGACCCCGCCATCGTCGCCCTTCTACGCAAGAAGCTCTTTCTCGCCGGAATCGCAAGCCGCGAGCTCTTCGCCGACGCGTTCATCGAAGCGCCCGTTCCCTAACGGCACCCATGCAGCTCACCGTTCATACAGACTATGCCCTTCGCGTCCTGCTCTACCTCGCCCACTTTCCCGGAAAACAGGTGTCCACCAGCGAGATCAGCACCGCGTACGGCATCTCGAAGCACCATCTGGTGCGAGTGGCGCAAACCTTGGCCGCCGCCGGCATGGTGCAAGTCACACCGGGCCGCGCCGGCGGCCTGAGGCTCACGCGTCCGGCCGCCCTCATCTCTGTCAGCGAAGTTGTCCGAGCCTCGGAAGCCTCCTTCCGCCTCGTCGAATGCCACGACAAGGCCACCAACACCTGCCCCATCACGCCGGTCTGCGCCCTCAAGTCCATCCTGGACGGCGCCCTCTCGGCCTTCTTCGCGGAACTCGATAACTACACCCTCGCCGATCTCGCCAAACCCCAAACCCACCGCCGCTTCGTGCAACTGGTCTCCGGCTAACCTTCTCCGGCAATCTCCTCGCCCTGTCCCTTCCACTCATACGCGCAGATCCCCACCAGACACACCACCGCCGTCAGCGTGAACCCCGCCTGCCAACCGTAAGCCTTCGCCAGATACCCCACCGCCGCCGGCGCCGCAATGCCGGCAACATTGGCAAAGGCATTCTGAAACGCCGCCAGCGGCGCCGCGAACCGGGGAGCAAGGTCCAGCGAAGCACTCGAAAAGATCGGTGTCGCCGACCCTAACAACCCCATCGCCGCGCACAACAACGCCACCGCTCCCACCGGGGACTCCACCCGCGGCACAAGAAAAATGCTCGCCGCCGCCAGCCCATACGGCAACAGAAACAATTTCCGCGCACCCGTCGAGCCCCAGCGCAGCCTCCCCCTGTCAATCGCCCACGCAAACACATTGGTCCCCATCCAGGCAAACGCAAACGGCAGCGCCGCGCCGGCCGCCATGCCCGGCAGCGAAAGCTTCCGTTCCAGGGAAAGGTAAGCGGGCAGCCACGAGATCATCACATACAGGATCCAGTTCGATGAAAAATGCAGCACCAGCACCGCCCACACCGCGGGTGAACTTAGCAACGCGGCAAATCCCGCCGTCCCAAGCCCCGTCCCGGCCACCGCCGCAACCCGCGATTCCCACGCTGTGGCTCGCCACCACAAAGGCAGCCACACCAGCCCCAGCAACCCGAACACCACAAACACCGCGCGCCACCCCAAGCCATGCACAATCACCGAAGCCATCGGAAACGCAAGCAGCGGAGCCATGTATCCGCCGCTCCAGCACAAACCCGCCGCCCGCGCATACTCGCCCGGCGCAAACCATCGCACAAGCGTGCCGTTGATACACGCCGCCGTCCCGCTCTCCCCCACGCCCAGCAGAAACCGGACCACCGCCATCCCCCCCAACGTGCCCGGCACAGGCGTCAGCATCGTGAACACGCTCCAGCCCGCCAGACTCATCGCGAACACCCGGCGCGGCCCGTAGCGCTGCACGGCGAATCCCGCCGGAATCATCAACAGAGCGTACCCGGCAAAGAACGCCGAAAGCACCCAGCCCATCTGCTCCGTGTCCCAACCGTACTCGGCCATCATCCACGGCACCGCCGCGCTCAGGCTGATGCGATCGCAATGCGCAATCACGTTGGCCGCAAAGCACAGCAGCGCGATGCGCCACCGCCCCGCCGCACCCGGATTACTCACGGCCCCTCAGCACCGCCGGAACAAACCCCGCAATGTCTTCATCCTGCGGAAAGAAAGGCCGCGCCAGACGCTGGAACCGCACATGCCGCAGCGACGCAGGCGTCGGCCCCGGCGTGTCCAGCACATACGCCGCGCTGTGGCGCCCCGCATACCCCACGCGGTAGTTCATCGGATTCTTCACCACGATGAACCGCGCCGCGTCCGTATCCATGCCAACCGAACGGTACTGCTCGTCCGCCCAGTCGTAGGTCCCCTGCGACGCCAGCAGCACACGCACGTTACCAATGCGCACCGAAGCCGAAAGCCCCATGTTGCCCCGCTGCCCGCCCCAGATCCCGCCGGAATAGACGAACGTTCCGTCCGTCAGCGCCTCCACGTCAACGTCCGCCTCAAACGGCAACCCCCACTGCGGGTCCAACGCATGGCCCATCCGCAACCGCAGCCGCCGGCCCCGCCCGGCGTCGTGACAGGCCGCGGCCGCCTCCGGATCCACCACGCAAGCCAACGCGCCGCCAGCCGGATCCGCCGCCGCCAGCGCCTTCAGCACCGCCGCGCTATCGCCCGGCGCTCCACCGCCCACGCAATCCGACGTCTCAAGCAGCAGCACCGGCGCGCCCCCCGCGGGCCGCCGCAACCCATCGGCAATCGCCGCGGCAGGCTCCCAGATCCGCGGCTCCAGCGAAAATCGCAGGCTCCAATACTCGCGCGCCAGAGCCGTCGCTTCGCGTTCGGCCATCGCCATATCGCCATCCGTCACCACCAGTGCACCGCCGCCCATGCCCGGTAAGTCAAGCTGCGGTTGCACCAGAAACGCACTCGTCGACAACACCCCCGCCCGCCCCTCCAGAGCCTTCGTCCGCCGCATGAATCCCGCAAATGGACCATCATCCGTGCTCCCCATGAACCCGCCCACAATCACCGGCGCCTTCGCCATCGCCATCCGCGGGCGCGCACGCCCTTCCACGGTCGCCTTCAGCAGCCGCGCCCCGCGTTCCCCCGTCGTGAACGTGTCCCGATGCGGGTACGTCTCCCACGCTGCCAGCGCATCGGCATCCCGCACCATCTCCGCCGTCACATGGGCGTGACAATCCAGCGTCGCCACCACCGGCACCGCTCCACCCACCACCTCCCGAACCGCCCCAATCAGATCCCCATCCAGACTCCCCAACTCCTCCACCGCCGCCGCCCCATGCTGCGGCATCAACACGCCGTCCACCGGCAGCGCCGCGCGCAACCGCGCAAGCAACTCCGCCTTCAACGCCGCGTAGCACCGCGAACTCAAAGGACCCCCAGGCACCGCGCTCGCATACATCAGCGGCCGCACCTCGCACCCGCTCAACTCCCGCAACATACCCCCCACCACGCCATCCGTGGCCGTCAACAACTCACCGCCGCGCCGCAACTCCGTCCGCTCGAAGTCCGCCATCTCCGTCAGCCGCCCAACCAGATGATTCGACTCCGTGAAAATCGACCCCACCGCGATCCGCTTCATCCCTCATACTCCCCCGCCGGCGCATACTCCCCACGCCCAAACATCATGTCCGAATAGTTACCCGCCGCCACCGGACCCTTCATCGCGTACCGCTCCACCACCGCCTCATCCAATTCGATCCCCAATCCCGGCCCCTGCGGCAGCGCCAACTCCCCATCCACCAGCCGCAGATTCTCCCTCAGCAGCCCCTCGATCAGCGGATTGCCCGTCTGATCCATCTCCACCGTGATCCCATGCGGCTGCGACGCCACCACATGCATGTTCGCCACCAGCGCCACCGCATCGCTCCACGTGTGCGGAGCCACGCGCAACCCATGCCGTGCGGCCCGCGCGGCCACGCGCACACTCGCCGTCACCCCGCCGCACCGGCACGCATCCGGCTGCACAATGTCCACCAGCGGGTCCGCCATCAACTCCGCGAACCCCTGCTCGCCGAACTCATTCTCGCCCGCCGCCAGCGGAATCGCCCCACCCAAATGCGCCCGCAGCCGGCGAAAGTCCTCCGGATTCTCCGGCAAGAACGGCTCCTCAAGCCAAAACACACCGGCCGCCCGGAACTCCGGCGCCAGCCGCACAGCCTGCGCCAACGGATACCGGGCGTTCCCCTCAATCATCAGCCGCCGCTCCGGCCCAATCGCCTCCCGCACCACCCTCAACGCCTCCGAATCGTACGCATAGCTTCGCCCCAGCCGCATCTTCATCCCCAGGAATCCGCGCGCAACATGCCGCCGGGCCTCTTCACCCAGCGCAGCCGTGTCCGGCTTCCACAACAACGCGCTCGCATACACCGGCACGGACCGTCGCACGGCGCCGCCAAGCACCCGGTACAGCGGCAATCCGGCCGCCTTCGCCCGCAGGTCCCACAGTGCGATATCGATGCCGCCCAGCGTCGAAACCGCCGCACCCTTCCGGCCATACCACCGCGTGATCCCGTAACACAGCGCCCAGATCCGCTCCACCTCCAGCGGATCCTCACCCACCAGCAATTCGCGAAACTGCCCCTCCACCAGCAGCCGCACCACATCCGGATGCGAATACACGGAGCCCAACCCCACCGCCCCCGTATCGGTATGGATCCGTATCAGCGTCGTCACCCGCGCATTGCAGGTGCCCGACGCAAACTGAAACCCGGCCCCCGCCGGATAGGCAAACCGGAGATTGACAGCCTCCACATCGCGAATGCGCATGGTAGGGCATTTTATCAGCCTGCCGCGCGATAAACTTTAGAACGATGTCGCGACTCCTGTGGCTCTGTTGCTTAACGCTGCGCGCGCTTGAAGCGCAGTCTCCGGAATCTCAGGCGGCCGCGCTTCGCGATCTTGTCGCCGCCGCGCCCAAGCTCCCCCTCGAAAGAACCCAGATCAAGATCCAGGCGGACATCGGCTATCCCTCTTCCGTTGCCATGGACGCCAAAGGCGACATCTACGTCCTCCAGCGGGGACCTGACGCCGACCCGGTCCTCGTCGTCAACCGCGAAGGAAAGATCATCCGGTCCTGGGGCAAGGGCATGTACAAGATCCCGCACAGCATCCGCATCGGCCCGGACGGCAACATCTGGACCGCCGACTCCGGCAGCTCCATGATCCTCAAGTTCAGCCCCCAAGGCGAAAAGCTCATGGAGATCTCCGTCGGCGAGCAGCCCCCCGGCCGCACCGGCGCCAGCGGGACCACCGACATCGCCTTCGGACCCAAGGGAAGGATCTTCATCTCCGACGGCTACGGCAACGCAAGAATCCTCGAGTACAACTCGCAAGGCCAGCGAGTCAACCAGTGGGGCCGCCCCGGCGCCGGACCCGGCGAATTCCGCCAGCCACACGGAATCACAATCGACGACCGCGGAGTCATCTACGTGGCCGACCGTCTCAACGCCCGCATCCAGCGCTTCGATCTCGAAGGAAAATACCTCGGCCAATGGGACCACCTCGGCCGCGTCACCACCGTCACCTTCCGCAACGGCGCCCTCTGGGCCGGAACCCAGTTCAACAACATCTCCAACGAATCCGGCGGCTGGCAAATGAACCTCGACCGCCAAACCGGAAAAATCCTCGGCTACACCGAGTCCGGCCGAAGCCACCACGTCCTCAACGTAACCGCCACCGGAGACCTCTTCGCCGGCGCCCGCCCCGACATCGTCTGGTGGTTCCACCCCGCCAGGTAGAGGCCAAAGGCCGGGCGGCCTCAGTGGGGTTCAAGCATCCCAGCGCCGCGGCCTTCACGCCGCGGTCGAAACTTCGATCTCTCCCGCCAAGCTCGACGGCTCAGGAATGGGGTCGCCGAACTGTCGCAAAGTCTCCAGGTGCCCTTGAATAGCCTCTCGAATGTTGCTCTTGGTCTCTTCCAAGGTACGGCCCGTCGTCATGCATCCCGGCAGATCCGGGACGTACGCGGCCCAATTCGTCTTAGCCTGCTCAAAGATCACAGCATACTTTACGATCATCGCTTGTCCTCCAAGCCGGCCGCCCGAAAGATCGATTTGAGCGTGCCAATCGGAATGTCGTCGCCAGGGCTGCCGGGTACGGTCACAACGTGCGGCTTCCTATCATGCTTGAAGTGCCGATGACTGCCAGTTGTTCTCACGTGTACCCACCCATCGGACTCAATCAGCCTGATCAGGTCACGAACCTTCACGTCCAACAGTTTACGGTATCCAGGATGTGCTATTCCAGGTACGTGATCTCCCTGCTCCCCCTCCTCCTCGCCGTCCCCCTCGCCGCACAAGACCCCTCCTGGCGTGAAACCAGCCTCCTCTTCTGGCCCCAGGACCGCCGCGATAAAGCCCTCGGCCACATGGACAAGGTCTTCGAAACCCGCCCCATCGCCGCTGGCGGCAAAGTCCGGGCCCTGCCCGCAGGCAAACCCCTGCCGTCAACCATCGACGCGGACGCCTTCTTCCAATCCCAGTACACAGCCGGCCTGCTCGTGCTCCACAACGGGCGTATTCGATACGAAAAGTACGGCCTCGGCCACAGCGCCACCGGCCGTTGGGCCAGTTTCTCGGTCGCCAAGTCGTTCACCTCCACGCTCGTCGGCACCGCACTCCACGACGGCGTCATCCGCAGCCTCGAGGACAAGGTCACCGCCTACATCCCAGGCCTCAAGGGATCCGCATACGACGAAGTCACCGTACGCCAGTTACTCACCATGACCTCCGGCATCCGCTGGAATGAGGACTACGCCGACCCCAAATCGGACGTCGCCCTCTTCGCCTTCCACAAACCCGATCCCGGCCTCGACCCTACCGTCTCCTACATGCGCCGCCTCCCGCGCGAAGCCCCGCCCGGCGGAAAGTGGATCTACAAGACCGGCGAAACCAATCTCATCGGAGCGCTCGTCATGCAGGCCACCGGCAAGCACCTCAGCGACTACCTGTCGGAGAAGATCTGGAAGCCCGCCGGCATGGAGCACAGCGCGTTCTGGCAGACCAACACCGGCGGCAATGAACTGGGCGGCTGCTGCATGGGAGTCACCCTGCGCGACTACGCCCGCTTCGGTCAATTCATTCTGGAAGGCGCCCGCATCAGGGGCCGCTCCATCCTGCCCGCCGATTGGCTGCCCCAAGCCACCGCAAAGCAGGCCGATATCGGCATCCCCGGCCGGGGCTACGGCTTCCAATGGTGGACCCTCGACGATGGAACCTTCTACGCCACCGGCATCTACGGCCAGGGCATCTTCATCGATCCCAAACGCCGCCTCGTCATCGCCTCCAACTCCAGTTGGCCCCAAGCCACCGATCGCGCCACCCTATCCCCCGCAAGGCTCGCCTTCTGGCGCGCAGTCCAAGCCGCCCTCGACACCGGCCGCTAGCTCCAGCCGCCGCACTCGGCTTCCACTAAGACACTTGTAATCCACTTCGCAAGTGATTATACTCAACAGAAGGAGGCACAATGCTTAGTCGAGGAAAATTTGCTCATAAACTGACTCTTGGTGTTGTTCTAGCCGGATCTTGTGTTCAAGTGGCTTTTGGCAACCTGATCAGGAACGGCTCCTTTGAGGACGGACGCTATGCCAGCGCGGGCGGCTGGCAGCGCGTCGCGGCTAACTCGACAGCAATCGACTTCTGGACTATCGGTGGGGTCGCCGTCGACTGGCACCAGGACTTCGTGTCCGCCCACCACGGGAGGCGGGTGATCGATTTGCACCTGGATGGCGGATTCGGTCAGCATGGGTCGATTTCCCAAGCCTTTGAAACCGTAATCGGCAAGCAGTATTTGCTCGACTTCTACTTGGCCGGTCCGGGCAAAGAGTTCGGATTCCCGAATCCCCGTCGAGTCCGGGTCAACGTTGCGGGTAACACGTTGAACTTCGAAGCCCCAGCGTCATCGCATCTATCAATGAACTGGTTCCTTCAGAGCGCAACATTCATCGCTGTCGATACGCAAACCACTCTGACGTTCCGGAGTGCGACCGACTCGACGAACTTTTGGGGCCCCGTCGTCGACAACGTGACAGTCGTTGCCACGGGCGTTCCGGAACCGTCGACGTTTGCCCTGAGCGCTGCACTCATCGGTTTGATAGGGCTTGCGCGCCGCGGAAGAAAGTAAGACGCAGCCACGCCGCCAATGCGGCCGGCTTTGACGGAGTGCCCGGGTCCCGTTGTGCCTTCGGCTGGCCACCCTCCCCCAACCGGCCGCCGGAGTAGCCCGGCTCAGCCCGGCATGACACTGATGCGCCCAACTAACGCTCCGCGGCACTCTGCAGCGGCTGCTTCAGCACCGCAAGAGCCCGTTCACCCGCCGCGAAGAACTCGCCCCGCTGCCCGGGTGAACCGAACACCAGCGGCGCCGCGCGATAGCGCTCCAGTTCCTCCTCCCACTGCCGGACCACCGCCCGGCGGGCGCTTGCGATCATCACCGCCCCACCCGGATACTGCGGGTTCGTGTGCGCCTGAATCTCAGGTTCATCCTGCTCCTTCCGCGCGCGCACCCTGGCAGCCCACCAGCCATCCTTCGCCCCGTCGAGCCTCAGCGTCAGCCGCGTCGCCGAGCCGTCCCCTTGCTTCGACGCCACCACTTCCCCGTTCCGCACAATCTCGAGCAGCTCCAGAGGGCGGAAGAAAGCCGCCGTCGCCGTCGCCGTGCCTCCGCTGATCTTGAGTTCGACCATCGGGCCGTTGGTCACCACCACATTGCCATCCCGGACGCCCCGGGCCCACGTGCCATAGGGATCGGCAGCCGTGGCCGTTGACGTTTTCCGGACCAGCGCCCGCTCCGGTCCCAGCAGCGGAATCCAGCGTGGATAGGGTTTGAGACGCTGCAGGTAAACCGGAAAATCGCTGCCCGCGATTCCCGTAATCCGGAAGCCGGCGTTGAGCAGCTCATACCAGGGTTCGGTGGTGAGGACGCCAAACTGGAAGAGCTCAAGGAACGCCAGCTTGCCCAGCGCCAGGTCCATCAGCAGCGTTTGATTGAGCGGACGCCCGCGGAAGTGCGCGTAACCGGTCACCGCGCCGGCGCCGCGTGCCAGGTCGAAGAGCAGCGTGTGGAACGGATAGTCGCTCGGGACCGTTGAAAGATCCTTGCCTGTGCTCATCGGCCGTATGAGTTTGTCACCGCCCAGGAAGGTGACATGGCCAAAGCCCTGATTGCGTGTCTCCTGGCCGGGTCGAATCGTGTAGCCGCGCGCGCCAAACTCACCCGCCGCGCCGAACGCGTACTGAGGGGCGGCATCGACGAAGCGCTCAAGCGAAAGGAAATTCGCCACGTTGAGATCCTCGGCCTCCAGCCAGCGAAGAAAGACGTTGTTCTCCCGCTGCGTGCGTGTCAGGTGGATGTGGCCGTCGGCGGAAATCCACCCTTCGGGCCGCATCCCCTCCCAGGCGTTGATCGGCAACGTGATCGTCCGGGCTTCATCCGCTTTCAACTCGAACTCCTGCCGGACCGGCGTGTAGAAGAGTCCGCGATAAGCCTGAATCGTATACCTGCCGGGAGGCAGATGAAAATTCGCCCGGCCCTTGAGCAGCATGTAGTGATACTCGTCGTTGCAGATCACCTCCAGCACATCCGGATCCGGATTCTCCAGCCAAAGCCGGTCACGATAGAAGACATCGCTCTTCACCGGAAGCACCGCCTGCACCGGCTGAATCCGGAACGGCTGGCCCTCGCGAAGAACATAAATCCTCACCGGCATCCGCGGGCTCGTAGCCACCTCAATCGAAGCCGACTTGGCCGGCGGCGCCTGCATGGAGGCGTAGGCATAAACCAGCAGCACTGAGAACCCCGCGGCGGCGCGGATGCGGGCAGATCGCAACATGGCCCGATTGTACGAGATCACGGCCCGGCCAGGGACCGCGCACTGCGCTACTTGCCCTTGGCGGCGCGAACGAAGCGGATCGGCTTCGGCTTGACTGAACCTTGAATAACATAACGTCTGCGGTAATTGCGTGGCGGCCAGTTCCGAGCGCCCCAAAAAGCAAGAAGGGCCGACGAGGCATGGAACAGGGATTGACACGAAGTTGCTCAGGTCGTTTGGAAAGGAGCCATGGTATTGCTTGACGTTGGTGTGCCACACTAGTTCAGCAAGATCAGCAAGATCAGCATCTGCATCGACTAGCATCGACTATGCGAGTACCTGGATTTATCGGCAAGTGTGGCAAATCGAAAACACAAATCGAGAACATCCTTGACAAAAGGCAAAGATGATGGATAAAATCATGGAATGATCAAAGCGAGGCTGTTTGTCTTCCTGTTGTGCTTTCAAAGCTGCTTCGGAGCCTCCCTGCGTCAGGCGTGGCTTTACGCTTCGAACGCGACCGGTCAATATACTTTCGGCGGTTACGACACGCTCGGCGGCACAGCCGCCGCCAATCTTTACCTGGATACTGGCGGTGCGATCATCAACCCCGGCAATGGCGCAGGTGTCACGCCCAACATCCCATTAATGATTGGCTCAAATAGGATCAATCTACGGGCAGGCTATTTCCCCCTCACCCAGTTTACGCTGCAGCTCATTTTTGACAGCACCGACACAAAACTTGCCCCGCATATCTCTGCCGTCAACCAGTGGTTCTCATCTGGAGCACCGCAGCCCGCAACCGGCAAAGGGCTTAGCCACTATTCTCTTTCCATTCAGTCGTCCTTCCACGACGTCCCGAATGCAGGCTTCACGTACATTGATGGGCCGCTGAGGATCACGCTGACCGCTCTGAGTGTTATGGCTCAGTCTCCCTCGAAGGTCAGCTATTACGATGACAAAACACCTAGCGGTGGTGCCGATCTAGTTGGAATGTTTACCCTTGAAGTCACAAACACTGCCACCGTGCCTGAGCCGTCCACATGGGCCCTGACACTTGGGTTTGGTATGCTCACGGGCCTCCGAGTGTTGCGGCACTCCAAGAGCGCGGGGAGTCTTCGCAACAGATGACGCGAGCGTAATGACGGGCTGAGGCGGGCAAAGTCAGTGTCGTCGGTGACCCATTCACAGCCCGGCTCGATGGCGGAATCTGGCCGCGCTGCTGCGGCCGCAACTTTCCTTGTACCGCGATCCCTTTCAAGTCCTCCCGCACTCGGCGTCATGATGACGCCCAACAACTGGCGATCACCTGGTAGCGTGAGACACCGTTTGGGGTCAGATCCCCCCGGTGCTCCACCGTTTCCTTCGAAAACTCCGATTTATTACTTCCTGTGTTTACATTCAATTCCGCGTTCGGCGCATTTACACGGCCTTCCCCGTTTCCCCGGCACCGGAGGCGGTAGATTCTCCCGTACAACTGGTTTGAG
>Ga0194132_10007319_pt1 | contig 16523 bp, 19 predicted proteins | sample TA2KigOf80mmetaG_FD_148612 | JGI IMG/M metagenome (GOLD analysis project Ga0194132, IMG submission 148612) | Freshwater microbial communities from Lake Tanganyika, Tanzania - TA2015054 Kigoma Offshore 80m | ecosystem: Environmental > Aquatic > Freshwater > Lake | place: Tanzania: Lake...
TTCTCGCCCAGGAAGACCTTGCAACGCATGCGATGCTTGACACAAAAAAGCGAGGGCATACCTGGGGGGTCACCACACAGGCTACCAGAGGTAGCTTTCTGCTGGCCATTCTGCGGAATCAGACGGTACTGATGCTGACAGACCAGGAAATAACTGAGCTATTCCGAGCCGAATTTCCGCACAACTGTAACAAGGCAGGAAAGTACCGGCTTGACCGGGAATATCTGCGACGAGCGCGGTGGAAATACAACCGGGGCCTGCTTCCAGGCCAGGGCAGCAAGCCAGAGGTCTGGGTTCACGCGTACGACTCGGGCGGGAACTGGAAGAGCCACGCGAAAGACAACCAACGCTAACAAAGCCCAGGCTCATGCTAACACACGATAACCAACTAGGCGCTTGACTTTTCGGAGGCGCTGCCCATCCTGCGGGCAGAAGGCAGCACTCGCGCTCTTAGACGAACAGGGAGGTATGTCATGCCGATGGTGAAACGCGTCGATCGTGAGCAGGCAGGCGAACAGGCGCAGCAGCTCAGTTTTCTGCAACAAGGCGTAGAAGCACCGCCGGAACCGATCATGTTGGTGCATGGGGCGCGGATTTATCCAGTGACCCTGCGAACCGCGGAGGGGGCGCGGGAGCGTTACGCTGCCCAGGCGCGGGAGAATATCGGCACCGATCGGGTGTTCGGAGACACGTTGCACCTGACGCAATCGGAGGCGGTGGGAGAGGCTGAGCGAGCCTACCAGCGCGAGCAGCGACATCTCGCTGCGTGCCAGGAGCTGCACGAGCAGCGTCTCCAGGAAGCGGCTGCACTCAACGCCAGAAAGGCAGATACCCTGTGTGGGCTGATCACCGAACACACACCTCCCCACCAGGCCGAGCGGATGCGCTTGGAACTCGAAAAACAACGGTCGTTCGAGCGCTATGGGGTACGCACGATTCGTGAACATATTGATGCGTTGGCGGCCGCCGGTCAGCTCTTTGTGCATCAGTACGAAGAGCCAGCCTTGGCGGCACCGAGTCGACGCGCCTATAACCGCATGACACAATCGGGACAAGACGCATGGGAGCGTCGATCGCGGGAAGCTGGCACCAAGACGGTCTACGGGGTCGGTGATAATCCAGATACGTGGTGGACGTTGGGAAAGACGGCATATCGCTATGCCGTTGCGGTGCTGCAACAACGCGACGGCAACACCGTCAGCCCAGGGGTATGGCCTGGGCTGATGACCGAAAAATAAAAAATAAAAAGCCCCAGGCTATTTCCTGGGGCGTGAATCTTTTCCGGCCCAGGAAGTAACGCATGAAAATAAAGCGCGCAACCCCAACCCCAACCCCAACCCCAGTTGCAACCTATCCCCAAGTATCAGCAAAGCTATTGGGGGAGGTGCTATCCCAGTGCTTGCGCTTTGTTTCCGGGGAACAACAAAGCGCTCTTGCCGGGGTTCTTTTAGCGTTATCTGACGACGGAATAACGCTCTGCGCCACAGACGGCGTGTGTCTCCTGGAGGCGAAAATTGGGCAACAGACGGGGGAGGTTCTCGCCTCGGGCGTACTGGCCGCTGACTCAGCGCGCACACTGTCGAAAGCGTGCTCGGGCGCGGTGAAACAGGGGGAAAAGGATAAACGTGGGGAAGTGCTCACGAAACTGGCGGTTGATAGCGACGGGGAGCTGATAGCCTCGGTGGCCGATGCGCCGGTCGTAAAGCTCAAACTCATCCCAGGAGTAACGTTCCCTAACTACGATAGGTTGTTTGTTGAAAAAGACCCACAAAAATTGGCACAATACTATAACGCGGAAAAGATGGCGAGCCTTCTTTCCGCGATTGCTACGCTGCTGCCTAGCGAATCGCAGGGCATCAGTTTCCGCAGCCTGGGGGAAGAGAGCCCGGCAGTAATAGAGGCTTTGAACCCCGGCCTGGGGTACGCGGTGCGTGCAGTCATTGCCCCAATCCGCCCACCCAAAGACAAAAAGCTCCAGTGAGGTGAAAGAAATGAGACAAGAAAAAACAACCAAGCAATTCAAAGCTCGCGCAGTCATCGCACGGAAATATTGGAAGCTTGCAAATACCACGAAAAATCCGCAGGTAGCCATCCTTGCGGCTCAGAAAGCCACAGCAATCGAGGGGGTAAGTACATGATCCTCCCACTCAAGAAGAAGTACAGGTGGCTGGCCTAATAACGGGAGGGGAATATAATGCCAGAAACGTGTAACTGCGGCAGCGGTTTACGGCCCAGGGGCGAATGCGCCGAATGCGGTGTGGAAATATGCCCGGAGTGTTGGGCAATTTCAAACCACGATGTCTGCGAAGCCTGCCACAACTCATTCGAAAGGGAAGAAAATGATTGTGAGTAAACGGCAACAAGCGCAATCAAAAGCCCGAAGGGCAGAAATTGCCGAGGAAATAAAAAAATACTTAGCAGAAAACTGTAAACAAGCCGAGATTGGAACCGTACTGCTCGTACGGTTGGGGAGAAGCCCGAATGGGGTTTCAATGCTCCGTGCTATGGCTGATGAGAGGCTTATTGCATATAAGCATGGAATTGCCGGGCTTACAGAAAAAGCTTGTTTAAAATACCTGCCGGTCTGGCGAGCCTGGGAGAGGGAAAGAGTTCGCCTGCGCAAAGGGAAGACGCGGCAAAGCACCGGGGCAGCGCGTAGAGTGCAAGCTCCCGAGCCCACGAAGCCAATTCCCCCCCAGGAAATGCGAAAAAGAGAGGATGTGCTACTAGCATGGCAACGGAAAAACGGGAAGATCCGATTGTACCTTTAATGGAAAAGTACAACTGCCACGGAAGGTACATGGAGCCTAAAAGCCTGTGGGAAAACTCCGGTGGGGGGTGTTCGCAGAATTGCTCGGCACGCTTCACGTGTTACGAGTTGACGAATAAGACGAAAAGGCAGTCAGTAAGGAGTAGCCATGGAAAAGCCCAAAAGTAAAAAGGCAGGGATCGCCTACGGGAGAACGACCGGGCTTACGCGTGGGCAATACATCTGCGCGGTTTTTTCAGCCCAAGCAACTGAGAGGTTTACGGACTCAGAAATATGTGAAATTATGGCGGACGAATTTCCAGAGTACCGACAGAAATATACGCCGCAGCTTGTCTCGTTTTATCGCAACCGCTACAACCGAGGCGAACTTGCACCGCAAAGAGGAAAACGCCCAAAGGAAAAGGTCGTACGCTACGGCAATGATGGTCGGTTATTGGCACAGACGAAAGGCCCCCCACCCAAGGAATGAAATGCGTAGGCCGCTAAGAAACTACCAAAAAACCGCTATTCTCAAGTTCCTGTTTCAGCCCGTTGCATTCTTTGCTATGGAAATGCGGTTAGGGAAAAGCCTGACGTGCCTTCGCTGGCTTACAATCCCCCCCAGGAATTGTAAAAAAGTTTTGGTTGTAGCGCCAAAGACAGTGCTTGTTTCCTGGGCAGAAGAATTGGCTAAAGAGGGGTTGCGGTTTGTTGATCTATCGGATAAAACAAACAAAACGAGAAAACAACAGTTAGAGTGCTCGTCGAATTGTTATTATTTACTGAACTACGAAGCCGTCCATAAACTCCAAGATGACATTAAACGCGCAGAGTTTCAAGCCGTGGTGTTTGACGAAAGCACAGCGGTAAAAAACGTAAAAACAAAGCAAACGAGGGCTTGCTTGACAATTGCTCGGGATATTCCTGTGCGGGCTTGCCTTTCCGGGTACCCTGCGCCCGAATCCTGGCTAGATATTTTCACGCAAATGCAGGTATTGAATGGTGGCGCTTGGCTGGGGTATAACAATTTTTATACGTGGCGTGACCGATGGGCGTACCACGTCGGCTATAAATACTTACTGCGTAAGCAAAAGATCCGAGCACTACAGGAAGCTTATAACGCGCAAGCATACTGCCTCACTCGCCGGGACGCCGGGTTTATCGAAAGCCCAACCTGGGACCGGCAAACCGGAAAACTAAACTCTGCCCAGGAAAAGGAGGCCAAGCATATTTTGGGAACTTGGACGCGCAGCGACGGTGCAGAGACGCAGCACGCAATCGTCGTGGCGTCTTGGCTTCGCAAGCTATGCGCTGGGTTTGTCGGGGCGCAGTTCATTGGAGCGTGGAAATATACAGCCCTTGTGGACGCTGTGAAACAAAACAAGTCAAGCAAGGTTGTCGTGTGGTGCGTCTACCGAGATGAAATGTGCAAGGTGCAGGACGCGTTACGAGAAAACGGGATTATAAGTGTGCAACTCCACGGGGGTATTAAAGGGAACTTACGAAGACGGCGGGTGATTCAACAATTCAAGGACCAAGCCCAGGTATTAATCTGCCAAATAAAGCTAGGCAAGTATGGACTTGATTTTTCCTTTGCGGATGTTGCTGTATATTTTTCGCATACGTTTTCCAGCGAAGAAAAGGAACAGAGCAAAGACCGCGTGAACATGCCAGGTAAGTTGAGGCAAAACCTCTTTATCGAGCTAGTAACAGAAAAAACAATAGAAACCAGAATCCTCAGAGCTACAGATAAAAAGCTGAAAAACGCCAGGGCAATAATTGCCAAGGAGGTGCGGGATGCTGGCCCCATACCTAACCCATAACGGGATCAACCAAGAAGAATATGAACTTTTGTCCGACTTGTGGCTGCGCAACTGTAGCCTGTACAGCGCGCGACAAGAGTGCATAACCCGTGGAATATCAGACCGTAAAGCTATAGCTGTTTACGATCTACTAGATAAGGGCATTGTCGAGCCAACCAGCAAAAAGTACGAAAGAAAGTAGGCGGTGTGAAACGACGTAACCAAAGAAAGGGTGAATCATGCTAAAAGTTCTTAAAATAGCGGGGGAAGCTGAGAGCGAGGAAAAGGCGAAGGTGTATAAAATCATTGAATTTTTAGGGTACAAAGGCCCGTACCCGGTAGGGGTTTGCGTAGATGGTACGCGTTTTCTGGTTCATGAAACCCCTACTTTTTCGGAGGCGGTATGGCTTGGCAAGCCGGGGGAGTTGTGAGAATATCTTGCGATCCTGGCCTGACTGCAACCGGATTAGCTTTGTGGGGTGCGGATAATAAATTGCGATTATCCACTCATTTTTGTGGCCTTAAAGCCGAAGGTATGCCAGCGCATCAAAGGGTGTGCGAGTTGTCTGCGCGTGTGAAATATTGGTTAGAAAAGTTGCCGACAAAAACAGAGGAAATATGCGTAGAAATGCCCCGATATTTTCAGGGCAGTGTAGCCAACGCTTCCCAGGATATAGTCTCGCTGTGTCTGATGACCGGCGCTCTGTGTCAGGTCTTTTCTGAGCGTGCCGGGGTTTTGCAGGTCAAGGCCGTGCAGATAGCGGACTGGAAGGGTACGCTGCCAAAGGCGATCAGCTACGAAAGAACTAGGACCAAGTTTCAAGCTTTGCGGCTTGGTACGTTCCCGAAGAACGAGCATGAGGCAGATGCTGTAGGAATCGGCATGCACCACTTCCTGGGTGTGAACATATGAGACTACGAATAAAGGCACCCTCGCCAGCACAGGTAAGGTATGACCCATACCGTATGGGAGTGAATCAATCCACGCTTACAGCTTGGCTTACCTGCCGAGAAAAGGCAAGACTTCGCTTATATGAGGGGATTGAAAAAGCACAAAAGGCCAAGCCGCTTATTCAAGGGGATATTGGGCACAAATTGCTAGCACAATGCTATCGAGAAAACCCGAAAGACGTGGCGTCTTGCTTGTCTGAAATGATAGGGCAGGCAGAAGATAATGTGCTAAAAACCGGCAGCACAACGATGCAAGAGGAAATTGAAACTCTGCAAATGATGGAAGCTCTTTTGCCTGTATATTTCGAGCAATACAAGCTGGACATGTGTATGCACTGGAGGTACGTAGAGCACAGCTTAGTAATTCCCGCGTGTAAGCTGGGGGTGTCTATTCCGTATATCTGCCAGATAGATGGCGGGTTTATCGCACCAGACAAGCCTGACAGGCTCCTAATTCTTGAAACAAAATTCAAGGCTAATTGGACACAAGGGTATATTGATAGCCTGGGGCTTGGGCTTCAAACTGTATCCTATATAGCGGCGGCACACGCGTCACTTCCAGAAAAGCCGTCACAAATGGTTTACAATCTGATTCGTAAGCCTCAGTTACGAATAAAAAAAGGCGAAACACGCAAGCAATTTGTAACTCGGGTACAAGACGACATACAAACCCGCAGGGACTTTTACTTTCAACGCTATAAGGTTTCGCTTTCCCCTTCCGATATTAGCAAGGCAACGCAACGCTTGCGGGCATTAATTTCAGAATTTGAAGCGTGGCACCGCAAGTGCACGCTATTCCCCGGGGAGCAAGACCTTTGCTTGAATGGGGAGGCTTGTTCTGGGAAATACGGGCCTTGTCCGTACCTAGAGCGCTGCACAAGCGGCACAAGTGTTGGATATTCCCGAGTATTGCATCCGCTCAATTCAGCGTACGCTGATCAACCCCTCCAATGAAGGAGACCGTATGCCAGTAATCAAACGATCACAAATTGGCAAGCAAAATACAGCACCACCCCAGGAAAGGGGGCAGGTTAAACCGAAGCTACTGCCGACACAGAAAAATAAGCCAAGCGATGATCTAGGCTCCTATAGTATTTTGCTGTACGGGGCCAAGAAGATAGGCAAGACAACCCTCTGCGCGGAGTTTCCCGACGCGCTATTTCTTGCTTGCGAGCCTGGAACTGACGCGCTTGAGGTTTATTCAGCACCCGTTACTTCCTGGGGGGATTGTGAGGCTTACCTAGAGCAACTGAAACAGTCAAAACAATACAAAACAGTAATTGTTGACACTGTTGATATGGCCTACCAATTCGCCTTTGACAAGATATGCCAAAAATATAAGATCAAATCCCCCACCGAACAAAACGACTACGGCATGACGTGGGGTGAAATTAAAAGCCTATTTAGGGCTTGGGTGCTCGGCCTGCTTTCCCTGGGGCGCGGTGTGATTTTCGTCAGCCACGACAAAGAGAAAGAGGTAGAGCTGCGAGACGGGAATACGGTCGAGCAAATACGCCCAACCTTAAGTAACCAAGGGATGGAAATTGTAGAGGCACTCGTCGATATTATTGCGAGTTACCAATACCAAAAACAAGAGCGAAGGCTGTACGTAACGGGCTCGCAGTACTTAGTCGGAGGATCGCGGCTAAAAACGCGCTTCAAGGATACCTCCGGGAACAGGCTGGAGTATGTCCCGATGGGAAATAGCGAAGAAGACGGATACCGCAATTTTGTTGCAGCATTTAACAACAAGCTTCCCCCTCCCCAGGAAACGAAACCAACCCCCCAACCGCTGAAAAAGCGAAAGGATAAAGCCAATGCCTAACCCCAACAAGCCAAGCAAGGGTGGGAATACCCGTATCGCCATTCCCAAGTCCGTCTTTGAGACTGGACGCAAAAAATACAAGGAAGGAGGGGACGATTTGAACCTTGAGCCGGGGAACTACTTTTGCGTGCTCAAGTCAGGTAAAGTACTCAACACGAATAACGGCCCTAAGGTGCTCCTGGAAGGAAAGCCTGTGGGTGACGATGTTGGCCAAAACCCCGGTACGGCCAAAATGTGGTATGGCCTAGGGGAAGATCAAATCCATTTCCTGTTTCGGGATCTTGCAAAGCTTGGTTATGACGTTGATGCCCTAGACCAAGACATGCTCGAAGAAATTTTTGCGGACATTGCGCAGAATGCGCCCGTTGTGAAGATTAAAGTTGTGGAGCGCAACGGGTATACAAATGTGAATATCCTGGCACTAGCTGATGACTACAGTGCAGAGGATTTCTCAGATGGTGACACCGCATCCCAGGAAGAAGAAACTGAGGAAGAAGAAACTGAGGAAGAAGAAACTGAGGAAGAAGAAACTGAGGAAGAAGAAACTGAGGAAGAAGACGTGCTTGCAGCACTCGACCGTGACCAACTAAAGAGCCTGATCAAGCGTCAAGGCTTGGGCGTGAAGGTGCTCAAATCAATGGACGATGATGCTTTGCGCGTAGCAATCAGAGCAGATAAAAAGTACAACCCGAATAACGTTCCAACGTTCTGAGACGAACGAAACAAAACACAAGCGCGGTCGCGCAAAAGGAAACCCCATGCAATCAATCACCGTCAACAGCGACTCCCCCATCTTCCACCAAGTGGTCAAGCTCCTAGCTGGGCTTGCCCCTGATCAAACTCCAGGTACTTCCCACCAACCCCCTGCGGAAACAGCTACGGTTGTTGCACCTCCCCCCACTGTGGAGGCAGCTCACCGCGTACCAGTTGGCTCGCATTACGCTTCTTGGAATCGAGAGGAAATTGTTAACGAAATTAAAGATCGGGGTATTTTGAAGCGTGTCCACAATTCACGCGCGACGAATGATTTGATCGCAATGCTCATCGCTAGCGACACAAAGAACGGGGGAAAGCAGCAGGAGGAAGAAGAAACTGAGGAAGAAGAAACTGAGGAAGAAGAAACTGAGGAAGAAGAAACCGATGTAGAAGAAGAAACTGAGGAAGAAGAAGAAACTGAGGTAGAAGAAGAAGGTGCAGATATTGAAATTGGGATGGCGGTCAAGCTGACCTTAAAAGGTAAGGCTACCGTAGGCACCGTGACAGATATTGACTACGAAGCGGGAAAAGTTAAGGTGAAAGCGAAGGATGGAAAAATCTACAAAGTAGACCCAGCAAACCTTGAAGCGGTCTGAGAATCTGTGAAACATTGAACCCCGTGCAGTATTGCGCGGGGTTCTTTTTCCTGGGGGTATGATTTGTGCGAAAAGTCGGACAATACTACGCACTAGGGTTTGATTCCCTAAATTTTTCAGACGGTATTATTGCCCTGGACACAGAAACGACAGGGCTTGACGTATTCGGGACGTACAAAGTAGACCGCGCGGTACACCCAGCGCGCGCGTTTATGTTCACCTTCTGTGACCCGTTCGGAAATACAGCTTGCATGCGTTTCCCCGTAAACCCCAAAACACGTGCCGTGCTGTATCGACCTGAGGGGTTGCGTATCCTTGCGGGGATTATTGAAAATAAGGCAATAAAAAAGGTATTTTTTAATTATTCCTATGATGCAAAAATAATACGAAAAACCGGGTTGCGTATCCTGGGCGCGTGTGATGATGCCTTGATTAGGCAGCATATAATCAACAGTGCAGAGTACAGTTTCAAGCTAAAGGATTTGTGCAAACACTACTTAAGCATAGCTGCGGACGACGAGAAAGCCTTGCAAGTCAGTACGCTCAAGGGGCGCAGGCTTGCCAAGGCTAACGGCTGGGCAATAGCAGAGGAAGTGCAGGCTGATTATTGGCTTGCGGATGACGCAACATGCCAGGAATACGCGAGGCTAGACGCGTATAGGCACATGGCATTATTTCTCGCCCAGGAAGAAGAGTTCAAGAACTCCAAGGAAAAGCAAGCCTTGCTCAAGCGCGAATTGAAACTGATGAAGGTACTGGATCGCATGGAGACTAGGGGCGTTGCGGTTGATCTTGAGCGAAACAAAGAACTGACTAAATATTATACAAGCATAATTGAAAAAGAGAAGCAGAGCATTTCTGATACCGCAGGGGAGCAATTCAACCCCAATTCCCCCAAGCAAAAGACGCTCTACTTTTTCAAGGTCAAGAAATACAAGCCCCTAGCGTACTCCTACAAGAAACGCAGCAAAGTACCGAACGCTTGCCAGCACTGTAGAGGAAAGGGGTGTGTGGTTTGTCAGGGCACAGGAAACAACCCAAAGTGTGACGGGGAATTCCTAAAGCACGCTGCGGACAACTACGCAGACAATCTAGCAGGCTCGCTACTTCGACTTGCGGCGGCACAACGAATGATGGACTTCTGCAATACGTACAGCGAGAAGGCGTGCAAAGAAGGCTCGCATTGGATTCTGCACCCAGGGTACAAGCAGACCGGGACTGTCACGGGACGTTTGTCTTGCGAGAATCCAAATCTACAGAATATAGCGAGTGACGACAGCGCAAAAAAGCGAACAGATATTGAATATAGGCCGCGAGAAATAATCATTCCCAGGAGAGGCTTTACTCTGTGGATTCCTGACTATTCGCAGATTGAAATATGGGGTTTTGCAATCCTGGCCAAGGCAAGTAAGATGTTAGCGGCTCTAGCCTCTGGAACTGACGCGCATCAAGCTGTGGCGGACATGGTAGACCCGCACGCATACGACAAGGTAGCTGTAGAGGAAGCTAAGAAGTTACCGAAAGACAAGCTGACCCCGTATCTGTCAGAGCAATTGCACATTGCAACGAAAATGCGTAAAGGCGTGAAAAACCTACAATTTTGTAGAATATACGGGGGAGGCATTGACAAGGTGGCGAGTATGATGGGCGTAACCCCTGGGGAAGCTAAGAAGTTTGCTGATAAATACGACGCAGCATTCCCGGACGTTGCGAGGTTTATGAAACAGACCGTTGAGCTGGCGAAGCAAAGAGGCTATGTAGTCAGCCCATACGGGCGAACGTACTACGTTCCCAAGGAGTTTGCATACGTTTCATTAAATTACTTAGTGCAGGGAACGTGCTCGGACCTTCTGAAATCTGGAATGCTTAAAATTGCAGAGCGGTTCAAGACGGCTCCTTTTAGTGGTAATGCTTTTTTACTGCTTCAAATCCACGATGAGTTGATGATGGAAGTACGGGATACAATTGCAACAGACGAAAACAAAAGGTTGGTGGCGCAAGATATGGTCACCGATTGGAAGTTCCTAGGTTCCCCTGTTCCGTTTTCTGTAGGCTTCAAAGAATCTAAAACACGGTGGACTGAAACGACAGAGACAAAACTATGACCAATAACCCAACGCAGGTATTCCGCACTCTCGGCATTAAATTAGAAAAGGAAGGGGAACAACTACTAGCAGAATGCCCCTTCTGCGGAAAACATAAGTTTTACGTTGATCCTGGACGCACAGTGTACCACTGCAAGGTGTGCGATGCGCGCGGGAATGCTGACACGATAATTGGAAACCTTTTCAATTCGGTATATCGGAAGGCACTGCGCGCTTTCCATTGCAAGAGCCTAGCAAAAAAGCGGGGGATTCCCGAGGAAGCCTTTGCCCAGGATAAATGCTTAGGGTTTGACCCACTCCTGGCGCGGTACGTGTGGGTTGTTCGGGACTCGAAAGGTAAGGCTACCGCGCTGAGGTGTGCTGTATTTACAGGGAAAAAAGCACAAATCAGGAATCTAAAGGGCACCAAGCTAGGTCTATTGGGAGCTGAGGCGTTAGGCTCTAGTGCTTCGGACGTTCCAGTATATTTATGCGAAGGGGAATGGGATAGAATAGCAGTACAATATCTGTTAAATAAGCTCGAGAAGCCGGGTGTCGTGCTTGGTGTTCCTGGGGCTGGCTGTTACAATTCCAAGTGGAATCTGTGGCTGCGTAACCGCCATGTTATTTGCCTATTTGATCACGATGACCCTGGGAAAGCTGGAGCATGTGCAGTATATAAAAAATTAAAAGGCTCTTGCAAGTCTCTCCGTTTTCTTTCCTGGGGGGAGGGAAAGCGGGAAGGCTACGATATGCACGACCTTGTGAAAGATAACCTGAGCAAGCTGCAAGCCTCGTTTGATTATATTCAGGAGCACCTGACCAGCACACCCCCAGGAGCACCAGCAGAAAATAAAACGGGCACAGCATCCCAGGAAGACGCAGGGGACAAGGCAGAGCGGGAAAAGGCCCTTGCGCCTATAAGTATTCGAGAATTAGAGGCTACTTTTCATAAATACCTACATTTACAGAATTGCGACTTGTTGCATATTTCCCTTGGGTGCATGCATTCTATTTTCCTCCCAGGAAACCCCTTGTGGTTATTTATTGTCTCGCCACCAAGCGCGAGCAAGACTGAGACTTTAATGCCTATATCTGCTTGGTCGCATTGCCACGCTATATCAAACGTTACAAGTAAAGGCCTTATATCCGGCTTCCAATTGCAGGGGGGGAGTGATCCTAGCTTGTTCGCAACCCTGGAGGGGGAACGGGCAGCTTTGATTATCAAGGACTTGACACCGCTACTGCAAGCCGGGGATTCGGAGCGTGATGAAGTGTTCGGGATCTTACGCGACGCTTACGACGGCGCTTGCACCAAGGTATTTGGGAACGGGGTTAAGCGGGAGTACTCGGCTTTGCATTTCTCGCTTATCGCTGGTGTAACGCCAGCAATTGACGCAATGGACGGCGTGGCTATGGGGGAGCGTTTCTTGAAGTTTCGCGCAGATAAAGAGTTAGAGCGGGAAGATGACAGGTTGCGCGCAGTCAAAGCTATTGAAAACACAGGGCGAGAAGACGAAATGAAGAAAGCGCTACAACACGCTTGCTTGCGTGCTCTTTGCAAGAAATACGAATATGCGAAAGTACCCAAGCCAGACAAGCACTTTACTCACGTCGTTTCCGAGCTTTCCACATTTTGCGCTGCGATGCGCGCGGTTGCACCGTCTGACAAATTTAGCGATAGACAATCAATAACCCCAATACAAGAAGCCCCGCCAAGGCTTGCCACGCAATTGACAAAGCTGGCACAAGGCTTGGCAATTCACTTCGAAGCCGACAGCCTATCAGATCGCAGAATAATAAGACTATTAAAACGGGTTGTGCTACATACGCCCGAAGTAATAACAATGAGGGTTGTCTCTGCCTTGGCCGATTATTATAGATACGGGCCAGCCACCACGAAACAAATACTCACAAGATGCCCAACCCTGGGGCGCGAAACGGTGCGCACTGTTTTGGCCCGGCTCCTACGCTGCAACACGATAACCGCAATTATCCCGAGCACAGAAGAGCAAAAGTTAGGGGCTCAACCTGGGTATCTTTTAGAGAAACGCGTGCAACAGGTGATCCAAAGGCATCGGCTTTTTTCTGGACTGCCAAAGAACGATCCGCTCTGGCGTGCTCCAGCATTGTTCATAGGTAAGCGTATGAACACATAGGATACCCAACTAGGGTATTGACTTCGTGATCGATGCCGCTATGGTGGTGGCGTCAGGCGAGAGAGCCTGCCCGCAACCGAAACTAGTATGTGAGCAAGTGCTCACAAAGGAGACTCGAGTGAGCAACAACACCGCCACCAACGCCACCACCACCACCGAACCAAGACCACTGCGAGTCCGCAGGGCTCGGCGCGCGTCCGTTGTCCTCCAGCGCCAAGGAATGACCGACCACTTTCACTCGCGCAACCTACGATCAACCCCCTTAGCTGATGGCCATGTCCTGATCCATATCGAAGCGTGGAGCAGTATCCCTCGCGCCACCCCTCGCGCCACCCCTCGCGCTGAGCGCGCATCGGCGGACCTCATCTGGACTGGCCACGCCACCTTGCAGGTCCCAGGCACAGACGCCGACGCACGCGGTTCTGGAGTGGTCAGGCATGGATTTGGCGAACACGCCTCTCTCGTCGATCTCGCCGACGCTATCCAGCAGCGCTATGGCATCACGGTCGATACGCGAGTCCGGCAATATATGTATGCATCGCCATCTACGCTTGCACGCTGGCGCTCCACAATCGACCGCGACTATGAGGACCGCGCCTGCTTCTACGCACACGACAGCGCTTCCATCGAGACCATCGATGGGCATTGTCTGGGCACCTTCGATGCAGATGGGCGATTTGCGCCCAATGCGACCACAGACGATTTCGGCTGGCCTCAGAGCCTCGTGCAGCGTGTCGCGGACGAATCGCGCAAAGACCATGCCATGCGCGCTGGTCTCGCGAATCGTGAGTGGACGGCCTGGCTCATGTCAGAGCTTGCCAAGGATGAGATTCCTGGCGTTGTCAGCGAACTCGTGCAATACGATCGTTCTCCCGAGGCTGTAGCATACGAATTGGCCCGCCTCGCAGCGCAAGGCCTGCCTACGTACCCTGCTGGGGCGCTTACCACGCAGATTGCCATTCGCTGCGTGGACTAATCATTGGTGCGTTGCGCAACGGTCGGCAGCACTCGTCACGCGTATTCCGCATGGAAGGATTCACTTATGCAGAACCGGCACGAACGGTCGCATGACATCACTGTCCCCCACCCCACATCGCCGTTGCACGCTATCGCGCCCCCGCTCCGCCTCCCCCCGCTGCCGTAGTGGCATCGGGGCTGAGGCAGTAACCAACGAGACGCCGCGAAACAACGCGGCAAGGGAGAAGTCATCATGCGTGTCAATTTTTTCCTGGACCCGGACGGGTCCGCAATCCTCACCTCGCAGGCGGACGCTCTCGGAGTCTTCCTCCATGAGGAAGAGAGCGGCCTATCTTGCCAATTTTATCCTGGGGAGGATGCCGCGATAGTCGCGCGGTTTCTTGCCCGCTGCGCACCAAAAAATCTAACGCAGACAATCGCAGCGTGCGTTGCGCGCGGTGGGCAGCAGGTTTATCGCGCTAGGGGGGACCGCTGGAGGTCAGTCTCTCGCCTAACCAGCAAGAAGCTGGGCACCTGGGGGGCAAACTCTACAGCTTTTCATGCTGTAGATGCAGAAACTGAAGAAATTGCTCGGGGAATCCTTAAGCGACAGGCTCTGGAAATAATGTCGTCTAAAGATCCCGATAAGATCGCGGCAGTATGCGAATGGTTCCGGTTAGGCTGCCCGGTTAGCGAAATACTCAGTAACGCAGCTATTCCTTATTCGCTGGAAGCTTGGCTAGGGGAAAAGGTTGGCGAATATGAAAAATATCTGCAAGAAGAAAAAGCAAAGGTTGTGGCTGAAAAAACCGCTGAAAAACGAGGCAGACCGGCCAAGCCTCAGCGAGGCTTTTAGCCTAATTCAAAAAATCCCTAGCGGGATCACCGCTAGGGATTTAGCCAGAAAATACGGCATTTCTCTAGAGGCTGCGCGTGCAACGCTAGAGAAATGCTGGAACAATCACAAGGCAGAAATTGTGCGGGAATGGCGAGCAACTAGGCTCGCCTGCCCTGCCCAGGATCTAGCCTATTATCGGAAAGATGCCCGCAATGCTGATCGCGCTCCTGGTTCTGTCGATTTTTAACGCAACCTGTGCCTTTTACTGGTGGCAAAACTCGTCGGGTGGGCGGCGCGTCTGGTTCTTCGCGCTAAGCTTCATATGGGTTCTGCTCGGGGGTCTTGTGCTCGGAGAGCGCATCTTGCCTAGTCTTCCGTTTCCGTAGTTTTCGCACAAGCCCCTTATCCCGCGCATCCATCACAGCGCGCAATTCCCGCTCTAGGGGTTGCGCGCTATTTTTTTGTCTAAAATTATCAATTGCGCAAACCAATAACTCGGCAAGACGCGCCTTCTTGGAATTAAGCGCGCGTCCCCCAAGCAACCCCAAGAACCCAAGTAATATTTCTCGCCAGGGGGACGGCAAAACCCCAGCCAAAATACTCCACACCCCAGGGCTTGGCCTTTCAAAGTCGCTTGCCTGGGGTGGGGTGCCTAATTGCGGGTTCACCAATTCCGTACCGTCTTCCTGGGGGACAATTATGGCCATCGGCGCAGTCGGTACGGGAAGGTCTGGCGTATTCGTTACGCGCACCGGAACAGCTAAGCATGCAACAAGTAAGACGGACAAACTAGCTAGGCCTGCCGTACAACGTAACGAGTGCAACAATGACCCAAGGTAGGAACTTAAAAAAGGTTTGAATTGCATTGGATTTTACCTCTTGCTCCGTGTGCCGCTTGTCGCTCTGCGAAACCTTCCAGTCCCGGAGCATCATTTCATACTCTATTTTGCGTTCTTCTAACGCCGCAAGCCGAGCATCTAGTTCTTTCGTCTTTATTTCCCGCGCGCGCTCATCTGCGTTGTGTGATGCCAATTCCAAACGTAAATCCTCCATGCTCCTAGATAGGTGCCGTATATCCCTTCGTATTTCTGAAACGATTTGTCGGTACATATTTTCGGACATATCTTCAGGCTCGTATTTTTCGCTGTCTGTTTGCATGTGTTTACCCGTTCCGCCATTCTTCAATATAAGACTGAGACCCATTAGCAATGCTCGGTATTCCACCCCCCGACGTGGCGAGGTCACCCCTAAACTGAATATAGATAATCCCCGACGCCTCGCGGCATTTCACTTCCAAGATCCCAAAGTCAAATGACCCTGACCCTGCATCATCAATAACCAGAGTCCAGCTATTGTTGATGGGGATGGTGTGGGTCGTTACTGTTGGGGCTGAACTCGTCAGACGGTACACCCATAGCGTGACGTTTGATAGCTCTGCGTTGTACCGGAAGCTTGGAACCCACAGGGCACTGTTGACATTATCCCCTTTTATATGCTGAAGGATCCTGGTCGTTAAGCCAACATGCCAGAATGGTAGCTCTGTGCTGGTATGGGATCCGGCGTCGTATATCGGCCTGATGGCGTAGAGGTACTCAGATACAACTTCTGGAACTACCAGCTTTCCGTGCCCGTCCGGGGAATCAACGTCCGAGACGCGCAACACAGAACCGACCGCAGCTGTTGAGGAAATAGCAGATGCGTTGCTTGCCGTGGCATCGCAATGCACGCGGGGTGCAGGGTCTGAGCTGTCATCGTGCGCTGCGATAGCCAGAGGGTTGTCATAGAAGGCTTTCCCGTGTTCGCTTT
>Ga0194132_10007321_pt1 | contig 16519 bp, 14 predicted proteins | sample TA2KigOf80mmetaG_FD_148612 | JGI IMG/M metagenome (GOLD analysis project Ga0194132, IMG submission 148612) | Freshwater microbial communities from Lake Tanganyika, Tanzania - TA2015054 Kigoma Offshore 80m | ecosystem: Environmental > Aquatic > Freshwater > Lake | place: Tanzania: Lake...
TCGGTGTCAACGTTCATCACGTTCGCGCTGGTCGGTACCACCACCTTCGCGCCGATCTTCACCAGGTCCTCGAGCAGCTCGACGTCCTGTGCGTAGAGCGCCATGCCGGGGTGCACGTGGGCGTAGCCGATCTCGACCATGTCGTCGGCGCCCAACGCCTCGCCGAGCTGGACCAGCCCCTCCATCGCGCGGCGCTGCGCTTCGCCGCGCTTGCCCTCGAGCATCTCCTGTTCGTCGCGGGTGAGCCTCACCTGTCGTCCCTCCCCCGGCCAGCGTGGGTATGCTAGCCGATAACGATGGCTGACACCGCAGATGTAGTGCTCATCGGGGCCGGCGTGGTCGGCTCCAGCATCGCGTACCACCTCGGCAAGCGGGGCGCGGGAAAGCGCGTGGTCGTGATCGAGAAGAACACGATCGCGTCGGGCACGACCTCGGCCGCCGTCGGCGGTATCCGCGGCCAGTTCTCCACCGAGATCAACATCCAGTTCTCGCTCGAGTCCATGCGGTTCTGGAAGCGCTGGCAGGACGAGATCGGATTGCCGATCGGCTTCGAGCAGATCGGCTATGTGTTTCTGGGGCAGACCGCCGACGAGGCCCGTGTGTTCGAGCGGAACGTCGCGCTCCAGAACCGGATGGGTGTGCCGTCGCGGCTGATTTCGAAGGGCGAGCTGAACGAGCTGGTTCCCGGCATCTTCACCGACGACCTCACCGCGATCGCGTACAGCCCTGAGGACTCGCGCGCCACGCCAACCGACGCGACCGCCGCGTACGCCAAGCGCGCGCGGGAGATGGGCGTGCGCATCCTCGAAGGCACATCGGTCACCGCCATCGCCGTCCAGGGCGGCAAGGTCCGCGCCGTCCAGACGTCGCAGGGCAGGATCGAGACGCCGCTCGTGGTGAACTGCGCCGGACCATGGGCGGGCAAGGTCGGCGAGCTCGCCGGTGTCGACGTGCCGGTGAAGCCGTACCGCCGCGAGATCTTCATCTCCGAGCCCTTTGCGGAGCTGCCCGCGCACATCCCGAACGTGATCGACCTGCATGTCGGCTGGTACTGCCTGCGCGAGGGCGCGGGCCTGCTGATGTCGGGGATGAAGGACGAGCACTCCTCGTTCGACGTCTACGTGAACTGGCAGAGCCTCGCGACCGTCGGCGAGTTCGCCGTCCACCGCATTCCGCAGCTGGCGGGCGCCTCGTGGGGCAAGCGCGCCTACGCCGGGCTGTACGACGTGAGCCCCGACGACCACGCGATCCTCGGCCCCGTCCCGGAGGTCGAGGGCTTCCTTCTCGCGACGGGCTTCTCGGGCCACGGCTTCCAGCACAGCCCCGCCACAGGACGCCTGATGGCGGAGCTCATCCTCGACGGACATGCGACCGGGATCGACATCGCGCCCCTCGCCGTCACACGCTTCGCGAAGGGCGAGCTGCTGCGCGAGCCATTGACCGCACACGCTGGCTCGATGAGCGGGTAGGAGGATGCAAGCCTTGAGCGAGATCGACGACCTGCGCGCCGAAGTCCGTCGGCTCTCCGACCGCGAGGCGATCCGCGATCTCTTCTCCACGTTCGCCTCGGGCATGGACGCGCAGGACTGGGACGTCATCGAGAGCGTGTGGGCGGACGACGCGGTGTTCGACCACAGCCAGTTCCGCTGGGACGGCATGAACGAGGACGTATGGGACGGGAAGGCGCACATCATGCGCAAGACCAAGGAGGGCGTCTCCCGCCACTTCACCTCCCACCACATCATGACCAACATCCGCATCGCCCTCGACGGCGACAAGGCGAAGGCGACCGTCTACCTGCACTCGGTGCACCTCGACGACCCGTCGAAGCCCGCCGAGCACGGCGACCACGGCGCCTGGTACGTGGCGGAGCTGAGGCGCACGCCGCAGGGCTGGAGGATCTCCTACCTCATGCACTTCCCGATCTGGTTCGGCGGGATCCAGCAGCCGAGCGGCCCGACCACCGCCGAAGCCGTGCGGAGGTTGCGCGAGCACCTCAGATAGCGGGTATCGGCTGTCGCCGCCGCGGACCGCTTAGGGGTTCGCCGCGCCGATCCTGGCCATGATCGCCGCGGCCACCTCCGTGGTCGACGCGGTGCCGCCGACGTCCATGGTGTGCGGCCCGGTGCGGGCGACGCTCTCCAGCGCGCGCATGAGCAGGCGCGCGGCCTCGGCCTCCCCGAGGTGCTCCAGCATCATCACCGCGGCCCACACCGTGGCCATCGGGTTCGCGACGTTCTTCCCGGCGATCGTCGGCGCCGAGCCATGGACCGGCTCGAACAGCGATGGGTACGTGCGTGTCGGGTCGAGGTTGGCGGACGCGGCGAGCCCAAGCGAGCCCTGGAGCGCGCCGCCGAGGTCGGTGAGGATGTCGCCGAAGAGGTTGGAGGCGACGACGACGTCGAGGGTCTCGGGGTTGAGGATGAAGCGCGCGGCGAGCGCGTCGATCAGGTAGCTGCTCACCGTCACGTCCGGGTAGTCCTTCGCGACGCCGTTCACCGCCTCGTCCCATAGGACCGCCGAGTACTGGAGCGCATTCGACTTGGTCGCCGAGGCGAGGGTCCGCTTGCGCGACCGCGCGAGGTCGAACGCGTAGCGGGCGATCCGCTCGACGCCGCGCCGCGTGTACACCGCGCTCTGGATCGCGACCTCGTCCGGCGTGCCCCGGTAATGCCGGCCGCCAAGACCGGCGTACTCGCCCTCCGCGTTCTCGCGCACCACGAGCATGTCGACGGTCTCCGGCGAGCCGCGGCGCAGCGGCGATGCGATGCCCTCGAGAACGCGAATCGGGCGGAGGTTCACGTACAGCTGAAACTGCTGCCGGATCGGCAGGAGCAGGCCCCACAGGCTGACGTGGTCCGGCACCCCGGGGAACCCCACGGCGCCGAGGAAGATCGCGTCGTGCTGGCGCAGGATGGCGAGCCCGTCCTCGGGCATCAGGCTCCCGGTCCGGTGGTGGCGCTCGCACGACCAATCGAGGTCGGTCGTTCTGATGCCGAAGGAGCCGGTCACCTCGCCCACGCGGCGTAGCGCGGCGAGGCCGATCGGCACGACCTCGCGGCCGATGCCGTCACCGGGGATCGCCGCGATCGTGTGGGTTCGCGTCACAGGAGCACCTTTCCAGGATTCATGATCCCGAGCGGATCGAACAGCGACTTGATCCGGCGGTGGAGCGCCAGCGACGACGGGCCCAGCTCGTCGATCAGGGCTTCGCGCTTGAGCAGTCCCACGCCGTGCTCGCCGGTCACGGTGCCGCCGAGCGCGAGCGCGGCGGCCATGATGTCGTCGAACGCTGCGCGCGCCGCGCGCTCGGAGGCGGGGTCGGACCGGTCGAACAGGATGGCCGGATGCATGTTGCCGTCCCCCGCGTGGCCGAACGTCGCGATGGTCACGCCCTGCCGCTCCGCGACCCGCTCGATCGCGTCGATGAGCTCCGGGACGAGGCTGCAGGGCACCGCGACATCCTCGGCCAGGACGGTGCCGTTGCGCCGAAGGGCGACGCCCGCGAGCCGGCGCGCGCGCATGAGCATCTCGCTCTCCGCTTCCGACTCGCCGCGCACCACCAGGGTCGCCCCCGCGGCGGTGCAGCGTTCCTCGATCAGCCGCAGCTCCTGGTCGGCCACCTCGCCTGGCGCGTCGGACCGGATGACGAGCAGCGCCGCGGCGTCGGGATCGAGGCCGAGCGGCTGCATGGTCTCGATCGCGCGCAGCGTGTTGCGGTCGAGCAGCTCGAGCAGCGCGGGGACGAGCGTGGACCGCACCGCCGTCACGGCCTGGCCGGCGGTACGAAGGGTGGCAAACGAGGCGACGAGCGCGCGGCCGGGTGGGGGCAGCGGCCGCAGGCGGAGCGTGGCCTCCGTGATCACGGCGAGCGTTCCTTCCGATCCGACCAGGAGGGCGGTCAGGTCGTACCCGGCGACGCCCTTCACTGTGCGCCGGCCGGTGCGCACGATCTCCCCGTCGGGCAGGACGGCTTCCAAGCCGAGCACGTAGTCGCGAGTCACGCCGTACTTCACGCAGCACAGGCCGCCGGCGTTCGTCGCGAGGTTGCCGCCGATGGTCGAGCGCTCGTACGAGGCCGGGTCCGGGGGGTACGCGAGACCGTGCTCCGCCGTCGCCGCCTTGAGCTCGGCGTTGACCACACCCGGCTCGACCCGGGCGACCATGTCGACCGGATTCACCTCGACGATGCGGTTCATCCGCTCGAGCGACAGGACGATGCACCCGTCGACCGCGTTCGCTCCACCGGCGAGGCCCGAGCCGGCCCCGCGCGGCACCACCGGGATGCGCTGGGCGCTCGCGATCCGCAGCACCGCGCTCACTTCCGCCGTCGTCCGCGGCCGCACCGCGGCCCGGGGCGGCGGGGGATGGAGGAGCGCGGCCTCGTCGCTGCGGTACCGCTCGAGCGCGTCCGGGTCGCTCACGACCCCGTCGGGCACGGCCGCGCCGAGGGCGGCGAGGAGATCCATGCGCGCGACGGTAGCGCGCCCCGCCGCGGCTAGTGTCCGGCATGCTCCGCGTGCCCCGCCGCGCTCTGGTGGTCCGCTTCGTGCTTCTGCCGCGCGACCTCGACGCCGACCACGCCGGATTCGAGCCCGGTGCTCCTCAACCCGGGATGACCGGCAGGATCAGCCGCGACGGCCGGGCCGCGTCGTGGAAGACGGTCTGGTGCGCCACCCGCCACTCCGTCTCGAAGCCCACGCGGCCGCCCGTGTTGAGGTTGCGGTCGAAGCGCGGGAAGTTCGAGGACGAGATCTCCAGGCGGATCCGGTGGCCGCGCAGGAACGCGTTGGACGTGTCCCACAGCTCGATCCGGATCGCGTGGGGCGTGTTCGCGGGCAGGAGTTCCGGGGCGGCGAGCGGGTCGCGCGCGTAGCGCTGGCGGGCGATTCCCTCGCACAGGATGATCGCGCGGCCGTCCGGGTGGACGTCGACCAGGGCGGCCGTCCAGTCGGTGTCGGGCGCGTCGGTCATCGCCCAGATCTCGGCGATGATCGGGCCGGTCACCTCGAGATCGTGCTCGAGCGGCCCGGTGGTGAACGTCAGGACGTCCGGCCGCTCCTCGATCGCGCGCCGGTCCCGCGGGCCCCCGAAGTCGGCGGTCTGGTACTGCGCGCCCCAGGAGGGGACCGGGTCGTCGGGGTCGTATGTGAAGCGGGCCGGGGCGGCGTCAGCCGGAGGCGGCGACTCCAGCGAGAGGCCGCCGCCCGGCTGCAGGAACGCGTCGGTCCAGGCGGTCCGCGCGAGCGGCCACTCCCACTCGCCCCGCCAGCGGTTCGCGCCCATGACGAACAGCCGGACGGGCGGCTCCTCGTCCATGCCGTTCGCGACGCCTCGCAGCCGCGCGTCGTACCAGCGCAGGTGCTCCCCGATGTTGTCGCCGACGGCGTGCGCCCCGAAGGCGACGTCCTCGAACTCGCCGTTGGGCCCGATCGGCGCACGTCCCCACGGCGCGATCAGGTGGCTCCATGGCCCGACGAGGATCCGGGTGAGCCGGCGCGCCTCCTCGGAACGGGCCTCGCGCTTCCACCCCTGGAACACGGTCAGCGTCTCGTGGAGCAGCGAGTCGTACCAGCCGGTCATGAAGTAGGCCGGCACGTCCACCTCGCCGTAGCGATGGCGCAGCGAGTAGCGCGACCACCACTCGTCGTAGCGGTCGTGCTCGACGACGCCACGGTAGAACTCCAGCGGGTAGCCCACGTGCGCCTCGATGACTGTGCGCAATGGCAGGTGGCGCTGGACCGCCGCCTGGTCGAGCAGCGCCAGCGGCTCGGTCTGCATCGTCCGCCCGATCATGTTCGCGAAGTACAGGGCCACGCTCCAGTGCAGCGCTCCCGAGATGCGCATGTGGCCCCAGTTGTCCTGCTGGCTCGCGATCGGCACAAGCGCCTTGAGCGCAGGTGAGCGCAGCGTGGCCGGCAGCGTCTGCGTGAAGCCCGGGTAGGACAAGCCGAACGTGCCGACCTGGCCGTCGCACCAGGGTTGCCGGCCCACCCACTCGTGGGTGTCGAAGCCGTCGTTCAATTCGCACATGTATGGGTCCCAGATCCCGTCGCTGTCGTGGCGGCCGCGGCAATCCTGAGCGACCACCGCGTAGCCCGCGTCCACGAAGGGCTCAATCCAGGAGAGGTAGCGCCGGTCCGCATTGTTGAAGATGTTCCGGATCAGCAGCGCCGGGAATCGCTCGCCCGTCGGCGGCAGCCAGACGTCGGCGGAGAGGTTGATCCCGTCGCGCATCGGGACCGCCTGGTGGAGCAGCAGCCTGCGGCGGATCGTGCTCATGCGCGAATGACCTCCGTCGACCGCGCTCCCTCTACCGGCGGGGAGATCCATGCGCGCGACGGTAGCGCGCTCCGCCGCGGCTAGTGTCCGGCGTGCTCCGCGTGCCCCGCCGCGCTCTGGTGGTCCGCTTCGTGCTTCTGCCGCGCGACCTCGACGCCGACCACCCCGGACTCGAGCCCGGTGGTGCACTTCTCGGGGTCGCCGCCGCAGGCGCAGGCCAGGTTCACGAAGCCGGTGTAGTGCGGATCGAAGTGCTTGTCGGCAGCCCAGCGGGCCTTCTGCGGCGAGAGCCCCCACGACTCCCGGGTGGGGCGCGTGACCTCGACCACCTTCGCCGGGTCCATCAGCTCCAGTACTCCTGGGAGCGGTCCGGGTACGAGCAGCCGAGCGCCTCGGCGAGGATCGAGATCCAGCTCTTCACCGCGAGCTTCGGGGTGGAGAACTTCGACCACTCGCGCTGGCAGTAGTGCGCGTTCGGTGAGATGACGTCGGCGCCGCCGCGGCGCGCCGCCTGCTCCTCGAGCTCGCGCTTGACCTCCTCGCGCTCGGCGTCGGAGAGGAACGCGAGCACGCTCGGTCCGGCGGGCACATTGGTCTTGCAGGGTGCGCCCCGGGTCGGCGGTTCGACCATGCCGAGCACCTGGACGCCGGGGACGAGCGCGAGCATGCGCAGCTCGGCCTGGGTGGCCGCGTAGTGAACCGAGGACAGCTCCGGGCCGAAGCCCTCTACGAGCACGCGGTAGTCGAGGCGCTTGCGCCACGGGACCTTGTCTCCGAGCTCGAGCAGGCGCTGCTCGATGAAGGTGGACATGTGGACGTTCGTCATCCCGGGCGCGGCCTCGGGCACGCGCTCCGTGTACTCGGAGTACACGATCTGACACGAGTGGCACTGGTGGACGGCGGTCTTCGCGCCCCAACCGAGGAAGCGGTCGATCGACATCTGGCCCATCTTTTCGCCCGCGTCCCACTTGTCGCGCGTCTTGTAGATCTTGCCGCAGCAGAACTGGCGGCCCGAGCCGGCGGTGAAGGTCACGCCCAGCGCGCGCAGCACGCCCGGTATCTCCATCGTGATGTGGGGTGCGAGCTGCGAGCCGCACGACATGTTGACGAAGACGTCGACCGGCCGGCCGAACTCCACCTTCTGCTCGTGGATCCAGGTCATGTCGGTCTTGGGCACGAGGAGGTGACGGCAGTCGATCATCCAGTCGTAGAAGCCGGCGAAGTCGAAGGGCGCGTCGGGGACTTCCCACTTGGAGCCGTCGACGGTCTTGAACAGGAACTCGGCGAGGTTGTCCTTCTTCGGCGGGGTCGCCTCGCTGTTCAGGTCCATCGCCCAACCCCCAACGCGGTAGTGGTAGCGTCTATTACGAAATGAGCGACCAACTGGTGACGAGTGTTACCTAAGGGCCCCCGCCCGGTCAAGCACCGGCTGGACGAGCGTGTGGCCGAGGCGCGGGCCCGCCTGGCACCGAGCGAGCGTGCCGTCGCGGCGTTCTTCGTGGAGCACCGGGACGAGGCTTCTTTCCTCCCGGCGGCGGAGATCGCCCGGCGCCTCGGCGTCAGCAACGCGACCGTGATTCGCACGGCGCAGGCCCTCGGCTACCGCGGCCTACCGGACCTGCGCCGCGAGCTGGGCGAATCGTTGCGCGCGCGCGCCAACGCGATCGGGCGGCTCGGCAAGAGCCTCGATGCCCTGGCGGGCGGCGACCTGCTCGACCACTTCCTCGCGGACCAGATCGCGATCCTCGAAGAGGCGCGCCACTCCATCGCGCCGAAGGACCACGCCGCGGCGGTGGCGTTACTCGCTTCGGCGGAGCGCGTGCTCGTGTACGCCATGGGTCCGCTCGCGGGCCTGGCCGAGTACTTCGTCCGCACGCTCCGTCGCTTCGGCTGGTCGGCGCTGGTCATGTCCGAGCGGGGCATGGGCGTGGCCGACGAGCTCATGGAGTTGCGCCGCGGCGACGTCCTGCTCATGGTCGCGTTCGAGCGCGTGGTGCCGGACGTCGAGGTCGCACTCGATGCGGCGAAGGAGCGCGGCGTGAAGAGCGTGCTGCTCACGGACTCGCTCGGTCTCGCGCTGCGCGGCCGCTACTCGATCGGCCTCGCGGTGAAGCGCGGTGAGGCCGGCGGCTTCCCGCTCGTCGCGGTCGTGGTCGCCGTGCTGGAGTCGCTTCTCATGGGCATCGCCGGACAGGAGCGCACACGGACGGTGGCCGCGCTGCAGCGTCTGGACGCGCTTCGCAGGGAGATCGGCGAGGGCTGAGCCCCCGCCGGCTACAGCCAGTCGCGAGTGAAACGACCGACGGCTGTACAGCGAGGCGCGCAGCGCCGAAGTCTTACTTCTTGTCTTCCTTTTTCTCGGCCGCGGGTGCGGCCTTCGCGCCGGCCGCGGGTGCGGCCTTCGCTCCGGCCGCAGGCTTCGCCTCGTCGCCGGCCGCCGCGGCGGCCGCCGCCGGAACCGGCGTCGCCTCCTCGACCCGCGATTCCATCGCCTTGACCACGAGCTCGCCCGGGTCCGCGAGAAGGCGGATCTTCGTGATGTCGACGCGGAGGTCGCTCACGTGGATCGTGTCGTCCACCTGTGCGAGTGCGGACAGGTCCACGTCGATGCGGCGGGGGATGTCCTGGGGGAAGGCCTCGATCGCGATGCGCTCCATCGCGTGGAGGAGCACGCCGCCGTGCGTCCTGACGGCGGCCGACTCGCCGACCCAGTGCAGCGGGACCTCGGCGCGCGTCTTCTCGGTGAGGCTGACCCGCTGGAAGTCGATGTGGAGGGGTCGCCCGTTGACCGGATGGCGGCTCACCCCGTGGATGAGGGCTGGAACCGCCCCGCCCGGAAGCCCTTCGAGCGAAATCAGCGTCGTGCCACCCCAGCGGCGGTATGCGAGCTCGAACACGTGCGTGTCTGTTTCGAGCGGCGTGGACTCGCCGTGGCCGGCGACGACGCCGGGCAGCTTGCCGGCACGGCGCAGCCTGCCGACCTTCTTTCCGAGCAGGTCGCGCGGGCGCACGGTGAGCGTTTCTGCCATCCGAGGTCTCCCCTGTTAAGTCCCGATCAGCGAGACGACCCGCCGTCCGCGCGGACCGGTTGAGTGCCAAGCATAGGTGCGCTGAGCGAACCGCGCTCGGACCAGGCGTGTCCGTCTCGACGACAGTGGGCAGCGTATGTCCAACAGAGCGACAAGTCGCACAGAAAGCGCCCAAATATGGCAAGATGGGCTCGCAAGTGGCTGATCGTCTCCGCCTCGCGCTGGTGTTCCACCAGCACCAGCCGGCGGGGAACCCCCCGAGCGTCTTTGCAGAAGTGGCTGAGCGCGCGTATGCGCCGCTCGTCGCCGCTCTTTACAAGCACCCGGAAATCAGGGCGACGCTCCATTTCTCGGGACCGCTCCTGGACTGGCTCGAGAACAACCGCCCCGATGTGGTCGGCGACCTCTCGGACCTCATCCGGCGGGGACAAATCGAGCTCCTCACTGGCGGCTACCACGAGCCGGTCCTCGTGGGCGTGCCGCGCCGCGATGCGGTGGGTCAGATCCGCGCCCTCACCGACCGCATCACCGGCGTCTTCGGTCGCCGGCCCCTGGGCGCCTGGCTGACCGAGCGGGTCTGGGAGCCGCACGTGCCTTCGATCATGGCGGAGGCGGGCGTCGCGTACACCGTGCTCGACGACGAGCACTTCCTGCAGGCCGGCCTCCGCCGCCATGATCTCGGAGAGTCGTTCATCACCGAGGACCAGGGCCTTCCGCTGGTGGTCTTCCCCGGCTCCGTCCGACTGCGCTACCTCATCCCCTTCCGCGAGGTGCGCGACACGATCCGCGAGCTGCGCGAGCGGCACGAGCAGGGCGCGCACCTCGTCGTGTACGCGGACGACGGCGAGAAGTTCGGCGCTTGGCCGGGCACGTTCCAGCGTGTCCACAAAGACGGCTACCTCGAGCATCTGTTCACCGCGATCTCGCAGTCCGGCTTCATCCAAACCACCACGCTCGAGGACGCCTGGATCTTCCAGAAGCCGGCGAAGCGCGTGTACCTCCCGGGCGGCGCGTACCCCGAGATGAGCGAGTGGGCCCTCGAGGCGGGTGCGGCGCGCCGCTTCCAGCAGGCCCGCAACGCGCTGAAGGACAACGATCTCGCTTCTCTGGTCGCGCCGCCGCTCTGGCGCAACTTCTTCGCCAAGTACCCGGAGTCGAACGCGCTCCACAAGAGGATGCTCATGGTGTCCGAGGAGCTCGCCCGCCGCAGCATCCTCGACTCGTCCCCCGAGGTGCGCCACGCGCAGCACGCGCTCTGGCGCGCGCAGGGCAATGACGTCTACTGGCACGGCGTCTTCGGCGGCGTGTACCTGACGCACCTGCGGCACGACGCATACTCGTCGCTCCTCAAGGCCGAGCGGATGCTCGCCGAGCGCCGCGTCGCGTCCGGCGAGCAGCGCGACTACGACGTCGACGGGTACGACGAGTACCTGTTCCGCGGCAACGCGGGCTCGCTCTTCGTGCACGTCGAGGGCGGCACCGTCCTCGAGTGGGACATCTACGCGTCGGCGACCAACCTCGTCGACACGATCTCACGCCGGCCGGAGGCCGAGCACGAGGATCTCCGCCGCGCGGAGAAGGGCGGCAAGCTGAAGATCGGCAAGCCGACCGACAAGGAGAAGGAGTCGCGATCGCTCCACGAGGTCGTGCGGGCGAAGGAGAAGGGGCTCACGAAGCTCCTCGACTACGACTCCGCCCGTCGCGGCCTGTTCCAGGACTCGTTCCGCGTCGGCAAGGACGAGCCCGTGTCGCTCCACTCGGAGCGCTACCAGCTCACGCCGCAGCGCGAAGCGCGCACGGTCGCCATCACGCTCGAGGCGCCGTCCAAGGCGCTTGCCAGCATCCCGGGCCTCGGCATCCGCAAGGACTACCGCTTCGCCGACGAGGGCCTCGCCGCCGGCGTTCGCTACCGCCTGCGCAACGAGGGCGAGGACACGATCGCCTTCGGGTTCACCAGCACGCTCAACCTCGCGCTCATGCGGGAAGGCGCCACGGGGGACCTCATCACCATCGGCTCCAAGAAGGGCGCTCCCGGCAAGATGCTCGAGGCGCGCAACGTCACCGAGATCCAGATCCACTCCGAGACGCGCCACTTCGACGTCACCTTCGCCGTCGAGCCGGGCGCCGCGGTGAAGGTCGACTCGGTGTACGCGGTCGCGAACTCGGACGAGGGCTTCGCGAAGCTGTACGAGCAGACCGAGATCACGTGCACGTGGGACGTGAGCATCGAGCCCGACACGCACGTCGACCTCGAGATCCGCGGCACCGCCGTCGGCCAGATGGTCGAGCCCGAGGCGGTGCGCCTCCCGGCACGGCGCCGCAAAGCGGCCGCCTCCGGCGAAACGGGAACCCGCTCGAGGCGTTGACGCGGGTGTGAGCGTGCGAGGGGCGGCCGCGCTGATAATCCTCGCCGTCATCGTCAGCGCGCTCACCGGCGCCGTCGCGGGGAGCCTCGCCGCCCGGGGCGGCCTTCCCGAATTTTCGGTTCTCCCCTCGGACCTGCCGCTCCCGGTCGCGTCGCCCGTCACTTCGCCCCAGCCGGTTCGCAACCCGGGGAACGAGGCGATCCCCGATGCGGTGAAGACGCTGCTCCCCGGTGTCGTCACCGTCATCAACAAGCTCCCGAGCGGCGAGCCGCAGGGGAGCGGTTCCGGGTACGTGGTCGACGCGCAGCGCGGCTACGTGCTCACGAACAGCCATGTGATCACGAACGCGCGGAACAGCGCGCCGGGAGCCGCGTTCGACGCCGTGTTCGCCGATGGCCGCACGCTCGCCGCGCGGCTCGTCGGCCGCGACCCCCAGACCGACATCGCGGTGCTCCAGGTGCCGGCGCAAGGGCTGACCGCGCTTGCGCTCGGGAACTCGGATGAGGTGCCGCAGGGCGCGCAGGTCATCGCGATCGGGAGCGCGCTCGGCGAGCTGCGCAACAGCGTCACCATCGGGGTCGTCTCGGCGAAGGGCCGCCGCATGCCTTCGGAGACGCGGCCGGACCTGCTGCTGGAGGACCTGATCCAGACCGACGCCGCGATCAGTCCCGGCAACTCCGGCGGCCCGCTGATCTGGGTCGCCACGCGTCAGGTGATCGGCATGAACACGCTCGTCGTCCGCGAGCCCGGCGCCGAGGGGCTCGGCTTCGCCGTCTCGGCGAACACCGTGCGGCGGATCGCGGACGAGCTGATCAAGAACGGCGCGGTCGAGCGGGGGTTCATCGGCATCCAGTACCGCGAGCTCACGGCGCAGATCGCCCGTGCGCTGAGCCTGCCCGCACAGACCACCGGCGTGGTGCTCACGAGCGTCGGGGCGGGAACGCCGGGCGCCGCGGCGGGGTTGCGCCCCAACGACGTCCTGACGAAGGTCAACGACCAGGTGATCGACCCCAAGCATCCCCTGGCGACGGTGATGCTCGCGTACCGCGCCGGCGACCGGGTGCGCCTGACCGTGATCCGCGATAGAACTCAGGTCGTGGTCGAGGTGGCTCTGGGCCGCGCCTCCTGAGCGAGCGCGACGCTCGCCTCTACCTCGTCGCGGCCGCGCTTGGCGCGTTCGGCCTCGGCATCGTCTCCTTCTATCTGAACTTCCTCTATCGCGCCCTCGGCTTCGCCGAGACGCAGATCGGCGCGCTCGCCGCGTTCCAGGCGGTCGGCGCGCTCTCCGCGGCGTATCCGGGGTCGCGCTTCGCGGCGTCCCATTCGCGCCGTACCGCGCTCCTGGTGGGCGGCACGATCGTGGGCCTCGGCGTGGTCGGGATCCTCCTGCTGCCGACGTTCCCGCTCGTCGCGCTCGCCTGCGTCGTGCTCGGCGCGGGCGGCGTCCTTGTGGCATCGAGCGGGGCGGCGCTGCTCGCCGACGCCAGCCGCAGCCTCGCCCGGTTCCGTCTCTTCGGCCAGCGCGTCGCGATCTCGACGGGGTCCGCGTTCCTCGCGAGCGCGATCGCCGGGGCGCTCGCGGGTCCGGTCGCGCTCACGCTCGGCGTGCCGGAGCGCGACGTCTGGACGATCCGGGTGGTGACCGGCATCGGCGGGCTCATCGCGGCCGCGTCGATCGTTCCCACGCTCATGCTGCGCCGCGCGCGCATCGAGCCCGGCAGCCAGCCGCCCGCCGCGCGCTGGGATCTCCTCCGCCGCTTCATCGCGATCGAGGTGTGCTGGGGAATCGGGGCCGGGTCGTTCCTGCCGTTCCAGAACCTCTTCTTCGCCGACCGCTTCGGCGTGCCCTTCGCCGGCCTCGGCATCGTGCTCGGCGCGATCACGATGTCCGCGAGCCTGGGGTCGCTGTTCCACGCCCGGTGGGTCGTTCCGCTGCTCGGATTCCCGGGCTCCTTCACCGCCGTCGTGCTCGCCTCGGTACCGTTCGCCCTCGCCGCCGCCCTCGCCGGCGACATGGCGTTCGCGGCCGGGGCGCTGGCGGCGCGCGCGGCCCTCGTGTTCGGCGCCGCGGCGTCCCTGAACGCGTTCACGCTCTCCTCGTTCACCGCGGCGGAGCGCGTCGGCGCCTATGTCATCACCTCGATTGCCTACAACGCGTCGAACGCGCTCGGCGCGTTCTCATCGGGGTACGTGCGTGCGTGGCTCGGTGACGCGGGATGGATCGCCAACCTGGCCACGCTCGCGGTGTCCTACGCGTTGTCCGCGCTGCTCGCGCGGCGCCTCTTCGCGCAGCACCACCCGGGCGACGCGGTTGGCGCCCCCGGCGCATCTGCCCGAGACTCGCTTGGATGAGTCGAGAGACGAGCGGCTTCGCCGGGAGGAGCGAGTCGAGGCGGAGCCGGATCGGCGCAGATCGTCGATTGAAATGATGGAGACCGCTCGCGACGTCGTGGCCGCCGCGCTGCGCCCGGCGCTCGACGCCGCGTTCCCCGACTGGGCCGCGGGCGGCGCCGTGCTCGAGGTCGAGCGGCCCAAGGATCCGTCGCGCGGCGACTACGCGACGAGCGTCGCGCTGCGCCTCACCCGGCACCTGCGCAGGCCGCCGCTCGAGATCGCGAGAGCGATCCGCGACAACGTCGCGACCGGCGAGGCCGTCGCGGCGGTCGAGGTCGCGCCACCCGGCTTCGTCAACGTCCGGCTCGCGCCCGGCTGGCTCGCGCGGCGGGTGGAGACGATCGTCCGCGCGGGTCCCGCGTTCGGCCGCTCCACGGGTCTCGCCGGCCGCAAGGTGCAGATCGAGTACGTCTCCGCCAACCCCACCGGCCCGATGACGATCGCCAACGCGCGCGGCGGCCCGCTCGGGGACGTCCTCGCGAACGTGCTCGCGTTCGCCGGCGCGGACGTGCAGCGCGAGTACTACGTCAACGACGCCGGCACGCAGATCGAGGTCTTCGGCAAGACCCTCGCGGTCCGGTACCGCGAGCTGCAGGGCGCCACCGGCCTCGAGATCCCCGAGGGCGGCTACCGCGCCGAGTACATGATCGACCTCGCCCGGCAGCTGCGCGACGAGCTGGGTCCGTCGGTGGGCGATGGCGTCTCGCTCGAGGAGCTCGGCAGATTGCTCGCGCCGCGGGCGATCGCCATTCTGGTCGCCGGTCACCAGCGCGTGGCCGAGCGCTTCGGCATCCGCTTCGACCACTTCACCTACGAGACCGCACTCATGGCGTCGGGCTACTTCGGGGAGACCCTCGCCGACCTCCGGCGGCGTGGCGTGGTGGAGGACCGGGACGGCGCCGTGTGGCTGAAGACGCGGGAGCTCGGCGAGGACATCGACAGCGTGCTCGTGCGCAGCACCGGCGTGCCCACGTATTTCGGCGTCGACGTCGCCTACCACCGCCAGGCGCTCACCGATCGCGGCTTCGACCAGAAGATCGACATCTGGGGTGCGAACACGCACGGCCACGCGCGCCGCATGAAGGTCGCGATGGCCGCGCTCGAGATCGGCCCCAAGTGGCAGGTCATCATCTACCAGTTCGTCCGCTTCCTGCACGAGGGGGTGCTCGTGAAGATGGGGAAGCGCACCGGCCAGTTCCTGCTGCTCGACGACGTGCTCGACGCCGTTGGCGTCGACGCGACGCGGTTCTTCCTGCTCCAGTCGAGCGCCGATCGCTCGCTCGACTTCGACTTCGAGCTCGCCGTGCAGCAGTCGAACGAGAACCCCGTCTACTACGTGCAGTACGCGCATGCCCGCATCGCGAGCGTGTTCCGCACCGCCCGCGAGCGCGGCGTCGAGTGGTCCGACGGCGACCTCGCGCTGCTCGACCACCCGGGCGAGCTATCGCTGATCCGCGCGTGCCTGCGCTTCCCCGAGCTCGTGCGCGAGCTCTCGGAGACGCACCAGGTGCATCAGCTCACCGGCTATGCCTCCGAGCTGGCCGGTCTGTTCCACCCCTGGTACAAGGCGAACCGCGTCGTCACCGACGACGTCCCGCGCACGAAGGCGCGCCTGCGCCTGCTCGACGCGTTCGCCGTCACGCTGCGCCAGACGCTCGGGCTTCTGGGGGTCTCGGCGCCCGAGTCGATGTGACCTGCGCGCCTACTCCGCGGGCCTCCCCGCCGTCTTGAAGTCGGAGTAGCGCGAGGGGCGGTCGAGCGGCGAGCACTCCACGCGCTCGACCCGCGCCGCGGGCGGGCCCCGATGCAGCCAGGCTTCCAGGGACGCGAGCGCCTCGGGCGAGCCCTCCGCGGCGACTTCGACCGCGCCATCCTTGCGGTTCCACACCCGTCCGGTCAGCCCGAGGTCGTGTGCGGCTCGCGCCGTGCTCGCACGGAAGAACACGCCCTGGACGCGGCCGGTGACCACGAAGCGCGCGGCGGCCAAGCCTGTCTAGCGGCCCGCGGGGCTCCCGCCCGGGCGCGGCGCCCCGGCGCCGCCCGGCCCGCCGGGGCCACCCTGCCCGCCGCCGAAGAGCTGGCCGAGCACGTTGGTGAATCCCACGACGATCGCCTGCGCCGAGAGGGTGCCGGAGTTCTGGTCCTGCGTGCCGACGATCGTCACCTGATCCCCGGCCTTGATGTCGCTGAGCCGCACGTCGGTCTCACTGGTGCGCACGATTCGCGTGCTCGCGCCGACGAGCGCGATGGTCGAGGTCTGCGGCCCGGGGCTCGCGGAGGAGCCCGGCGCGCGCGGTGGCGTCACCGCCACGGTGATCGAATCGGCGTTGACGGAGATAACCCGGCCCGTCGTGGGCAGGTTCGCGCCGCCGCCGGCGACCCGGAGCGCTCCTCCCGCGCCGCCGGGCCCACCGGCACCGCCCACGGTGGTGGTGCCCCGGCCCCGGC
>Ga0194132_10007322_pt1 | contig 16517 bp, 16 predicted proteins | sample TA2KigOf80mmetaG_FD_148612 | JGI IMG/M metagenome (GOLD analysis project Ga0194132, IMG submission 148612) | Freshwater microbial communities from Lake Tanganyika, Tanzania - TA2015054 Kigoma Offshore 80m | ecosystem: Environmental > Aquatic > Freshwater > Lake | place: Tanzania: Lake...
CAACAGGGTCGTTTTACCAGCGCCAAGGAATCCGGTCAGTACGGTTACCGGAACCGGTTTATCGGCAATTAGATCGTTCATAGGCACCTCATGGAATCGGTGTGCGTTCGTTGCAGCGCAATCGCCGGACAACAACCCGCCCCGCCGGGAAAGGGAAGCGACTTTCCCGGCGGGTGAGCGCTCTAGGACGCCAGACGGTAATGCTGTGATACGGCACGGTCTTTTCTCCGGTAATAAACAGGTAGAAAATATCGTGTTTATTCCATGAAACAGGCCCAAGGCCCTGCGTCTGACGATTGCCTTTACTGTTGTCGGGACAGCGCTATGAATACAATGGATGTTGACGAGAGGAGGAGTTGCAGGGAGGCGCGCGAGGCGAATGGTCAAGCGATGAAACCGCATGGAGGAAGGATTCCCGGACAACGGGAGAACGTCCTGGAGAGAAGTCCGGATCAGGTGGGGGAAGATAAAGAGGGGCGGAGTACGTCTGAACCGTCCGGCAGGAAAGGCAGAGCGCCTCATCGCCGGAAACCGTGAGAGAGGCCTCGATCATTACTGCTGCGATCGGGTCGAGCAACCGTACGAACGTCCGCTGGCAGGTGTGTGTGAATGAACTACTAGTCAATCCGGGCATATAGGTCGTCAGCAGAACCAGGGAAAACAGCAGAGCGCGCGGTGTTTTTCGCATGAAGTATGCCTTACGATCACCCACAGTTTTTACAGATGCCGTCAGCCGTCAGAAAATAGGAATGCAGGCGATAGCCTTCGGGTAGCATGAGGTTGTTCAGGGCAACTGACGACAAACAGGAGACTCGCTGGCAGGCTAGACACTTGAAATGGAGATGCTCAGAGGCTCCCGGGGAGGAACCGGTCTGCGCCATATCACCGAGAGCGTACCGTTCCAATCCGGAACCGTCCACTACTCTGTGGACCAGACCGTTCTTGAGGAAGGCACGCAGCGTTCGGTAGATTGTCACCCGATCACAGGCTCCGTTGACTGCTTTCTCGACATCCGTATGAGAGAACGCATAGCCCATTTCCGTTGCCTTGCTGAGAATCATGGAGCGAATTCTGGTGGGACGAAGATGAAACTGGCGCAGGGTCTGCGCCATGTGAAGGCTCATGCCGACGTCTCCGGTAACGAGTGGACCAGGTTGCTTCAAATAGATTACGAGTCAGCGAAATCGACAGCGACCTGCTGACATTCGAAAGATAGGGTATTTTGAGGCTTTGTCAACCCTTTTTGCAACTTTGTTGCATTATTGGCGTCCTGCTTGCTGCTACCATTCCACCTTGATTCGAAGACCTGCTCCATCCGGAAAAACCATCGGTGTCATCCGGAACCGACGAGGCGTCTGGACGGGTTCACCAGGGTTCACCGTCGCAGTCGCCTCCCAGGCAAGATACCAGCCGAGGAAGCACTGGGACAGGTAATGTGCATTGTCGTTGAGTCGTGAAAATGCCGTCAGAGTAGAAACAACGTAGAACGGATATCGGAGGAAGGGGCCGTTAAGCCGTGCCAGAGTAAGGAATGGCGTCGCGCCAATGAAGGCGTGGCCGCTCACACCATTGTCGTCCTGCAGCGGCCTCCATCGGGAACCCCTGCGTCTCTCTCCTGGTCGTGATGCGCCGGTAAGACGCTGGGCCAGCAGCAGTGCGGGAGCACCGACAAGGAAGGCGCGCGCCGTGCGGCTTCCCCACGTTCCTACAGCCGTCAATCCGTTTTCGCTCGTCAGGACATGACTGAAGGCGGTCCCGGCAAGAGAAAGTGGAATGAGATAGGCACCTTCCCCGAAGGGTTTCATCCAGCAGGCCAGGCGATCCAGACTGGCGTTACGGAAACAACGCTGGTAGACACCCTGTACCGCGCCATCTGCCCACGTATTGGCGAAAGCACCTCCGATCCCGAATACAATGCCCATCCGCGACAACCGCGCAGTGGAATAAAACTGTTGGCAATCCTGTGTAACGACACTGAGCGGATGGGGTAGCGCAGGATGCGCCGTCCCGTAAATGGCAAGCGTGGTGAACAGCAGTAGCGGAACGAGCTGGAAGAACAACGAAAAGGGTTTTCGGCACCGTGGCATTCGAATCATGGCACGGCGAAGACGGTAACCTGACCCGAGGCATCCCCGACAGCCAGGCTCCGATCGTCGGGCGACCACGCGAGCCGGGAGACTTCCGTTTCAAGACGGATCTGTCTGTGCAGGCTCTGGCTGGTCGCGTCTTTCCAAATGGCGACATATCCGTCCAGACTGGCGGAGGCCAGCCGTTTGGATCGATTCTGAAAAGCCACTGCGGTCAAAACATCCTGATGAAAGCGCAACATGGTCGGTCGCGTTCCGGCTGGTCCCTTGCCGGAGCAATCCCAAACCACCACAGCTTTACCGCCGCCGGTCGCCAGATATCGACTGGTCGCGTTCCATGACAACTCTCGGACCTTAGTCTCATAGCCCGACATTTGCAGGTCCTGACCGGTATCCGTGTACCAGAAATGAACGGTAGCGTCCTGATCACCAGTGACGATGAAACGCCCATCCGGACTCCAGACGGTCACCAGGCTCGATCCTTTCCACTCGAAACGGACCTGCCGGGCGTCCTTGGCATCCAACAGCGTGAGGCCGCCATACGCGGCAGCAGCGAGGATATTGCCGTCCGGCGCCCAGGCAATATCGGCTACCGTGCTCTCGAAGGCCTTAGTCGAGCTGACCTGGTCACCGGTTGTGTTCCAGAAACGCACTTCTCTTCCCGCTGCCGTTGCCAGCCAATCGCCATTCGGAGACCATGCGGCACATTCCACCCACGAAGCGCCACCATCGAGGTTAAACAATTCCTGCCCGCGCATGGCATCCCAGACACGGGCCTTGCCGTCCTGACCGGCGCTGGCGAGCAGGAGGCCTCTCGGATGCCATGAAAGTGCAGTCGCGCCGAATCTGTGTCCCTCAAGATCATGAATCTTGGACTCACTCAGGTCGAATACGACCACGGAACCGCTGATTGCAGCGGTCGCGAGTCGTTTACCATCCGGGGACCAGGAAAGGCTGTTGACATAGTCGCCGATCCTGCTCTGAAAATAAGGATCGAGCCCCTGTTTTGTGTTAACCAACATGGCAGGTCCCTTTCAATTTAGACCGAAAAGAAGTAAGGCAGCTTGAACACCGCCTGCTGAAGAGATTGGCCGACCGCCCCAGAGCCAGTAGGACGGCTATCGTTCAATACGAAAAAGAGATAAGACAGTGGTGCAATTTCCCATGCCAGACGTGCATTCCATGCGCCCTGCTTCAACACGCTGTTGTACTGATAGAAAGCCACCAGTTGCAGACGCGGGTTGAGCGCCAGACGGGCCTCCGGCGCAACCAGGTGGGTCACTTTCGTCTCATTGAGCGCCCCCAGACCATCGGCTACATTCGCGCTATACTGGACGGAAAATCCGACATGCGGTGTCGGTTGAGCCTTTCCGGTGACCTTGAGGGAAGTCAACCGACCATTGAAATAACCCCCGGTATCCCCACTGATGGAAGCTGAGAGGGCGCTGGAAGGATCGGACGACAGGGAAAAGGCGGCGCGGGCGCAGCGGTATGGGCCCGGAGCGATTGTAACTCCAAGAGGTGAAAACGGAGAGGACAGGTTCAGCCAGTGGTATTCCGCTCCTGCCCAGAAGGAACTGCCGTTCTGAAACACTATGAACACAGGAAAGGTCGCCAGGCGTCCCTGACGAAACGCCCCCGTCGATACAGTATGGTACACTTCAAAGCTGAAATCCGGCTCAAAGGCACGGATGAACGCCGGTTTCCATTTGGGACGCCAGTCAAAATAGGAAAGGCTGGTCACCACCATCAGGTCTTTGTCGATGACAAATCCCGTGTCGGCTTGGTATCCTCTGGTAACTACTCCGGCTCTGGCACGGGTAAAAAACCAGCCCGGCCTGTACTGGACGAATCCGAAGGCGGCAAGGCCATCGCCGGAAGTGCCTTCGGTAAGTGAACCGGAAACCATGCCACCGATCGCAAGGGATTCTTTTGGTCGAAAGAAGGCGTCGGTCGCTACAACGGTGTTCGTCAGTCTTTTGCTGTTTCCGCCCTCGCTGCCCCATCGGTTGGCAATCAAGACGCCGGTATGGCCATTTGCACCCAGGTTGCGTGAAAATCGTCCGATGGAAAACAGACTGGCAGGCGCGGCTCCGGTTGCACGCTGGTGGATCACAAGGCCACCGAAATTGTTGGCTGTTGACCGTGATGTGAACCGAATCCCCGCGTCGATGGCCGCAGGCGCAGCATTGGCGTCCGGACCGATGCGGCGACTGAAAAATGGCTCGATGGTCCGGTCCCAGCCCACCCTGAACAGACTGGCGTTTTCAAGAAAAAACTGACGACGCTCCGGGAAAAAGACGGAAAAGCGGGACAGGTTAATGACCTGACGGTCCACATCGGGCTGGGCGAAATCCGTGTTGATGGTCAAATCAAGCGCGGTGTTCGAGGTGATCGCCCACTTTGCGTCGCCGCCGATCTGCGGATTCAGCGTACTTCCCCCATTGCCCCGTTCGTTTTTCGTGACGACATAGGGTTGCACCCTCAGATTGCGTGACGGTGGGGGCGGTTCCAAACCTACAACACGGCCAGCGTAGGACATTCTATACGGACTGTACTCCCGTGGCCAGGGCGCCCAGGCACTCTGCTCGTTGACCCGACGCGCAGTGCGGTAAAAGTTGACGCCCCATTCGGTCGCGGATGTGGCATTGTACCGTAGCGCCTGCCACGGAATCGCCAGTTCAACGGTCCATCTGGTCCTTCCAATGGTGGTTCTGACCATCCATCGCTCGTCCCAGTTGGTATCCGTAATCGTGTCGTTGAGAACCTGCAGGTCTCGCTGAGCGCCAAACGGGTTGACCTGAAACGCAACCGCCATCCGGCGATCACCTATCGGATCGAGGCTAACGCCAAAAACATCAGTCGTGGAAAAATCAAAATCCCGCTTCATATCCGGCGTGCGAACGCCGACGGCCCCGGATGAATCATGGCAGATCGCGCCGATATACAGGTATTCGCCATTGAACAGCAGTCGGACTTCAGTATCGAATCTTGCCGGTTCACCTTGCCGGGGCTTAATCTGACGAAACTGGCTAATTGTCTCTGTTGTTGACCAGTCAGGTTTGTCCAGGACGCCATCGATTCGAATGGGGTGGGTGGCACGATTCGCATGGATTAAAGCCCTGGTTGCGGGTTGCTCCTGCGCCACTGCCGAACTGACTATTACGAGCCACAGCGCCGCGCCTGACAACCGTACTAATAAACTTTGACGCTCAAAAGTCGCCCCCCCGAGGTTCATGTCAGCATCCTTTCGATGAGGGTCACCGCTTCCATTGCACCAATGCCGGTGGCTATCAGGAAGACCTGAGCGAAGTGAGCCGTCATCGCCGTGCGGTAGTGGAGCATGGGCATGAAGTCTGAAACGGCGATGTAAATAAATCCGCCGGCTGCCAGGGGTAAGAGATAGACGAGCGCACCCTCGAACAAGACGCCAAATACCAGGGTCGCCACCACGCCGAGCACGCAGGGTAGTGTGCACAGAAAATTCAGCCAGATCGCCCGACGTGGGGTGTAGCCGCCGAAGATCAGTGAACCCACATCTCCGATTTCCTGCGGGATTTCGTGGATGATAATCGCCAGGGTTGTTGTCACGCCCAGCGCGGGGCTCGAATAGAAACTGCCGGCGATCAGCATGCCGTCGACAAAATTGTGTACGGCATCGCCGATCAGATTCATTTTGGCGCTGGGTGATACGGCTTCCTGTTTGACCGAAGGGAGGTCGTGGTCGTGGCGCCACCGGACCACTTTTTCTATAAGGAAAAACAGGACGATCCCCACGGACGTAAACAAGCCAATTTCGGTGACCGAGTTAAGTCGGACCACCGCGTCCGGAATAAGATGGATAAAAGCATCGCCAAGAAGGACGCCTACCGCGAGACTCACTAAAAATGGAACAAACCGTTTTAGCTGGTTATCACTCATGAAAAGAGTGAACACGCCACTGAACGCTACACTGCTGACGGCCAGACTGGCTGTTATCGCGTAAACCCATATTTCCATTATGCTCCTACTTTTTAACCTGCTCGACTTCGTTCATAGTATAGAACATACCCATAGGATATGGGCCTGATAAGACGTTTACCTTACGCTTTCCTTTTATGAAGATGGGGCGAAGTGTATACGAGATCGGCGTTTTTGCATTAATTTCGATGACGCTTTCAGGACCGGCAGGCTTGGTTCCCACTTGTTCAAATTTGCGGATGTCCGTCAGTTTGTATGAGCGTGATTCATGATGCTTCGTGTCACGCCAAACGCCTGTTGAATTGACGTCCAAAACCTCTCATCCGTGGCGACCTGTTGTGGCGTCAACGCGCCGGTTGCCTGCGGAGCCGCTTCTACACGCCGCAACAGGTCAGGACCAAACAGACTCCCAAGAGAGGCTATGCCCTCCGCGCCACCGAACTGCCCCAGGAAGTCCCGGCGCCCTGTCAGCAAAGTCTCTTCACCCTTCTCTTTTCTTTTGTTTGATTCATCACTCATAATTGGCCATCTCGAAGATTGATTGGGACAAAAGCTATTCTGAAAGGGGATAGCGACGAAGTCGGACAATGGCGATCCATCCAATCAAACACGCTGGAAGGATCAGACCAAACAGGCTGGTAATCGCCTTTCCGATAACGGCACCCGAGGATTCTTCGACAAAAGTAAACCGGGGCATGGCTTCGATATCCGCGCTGGTCAGCCTAACGCGCTGAAAGATCTTCGGGATGAAAAAAGACTGCCATTCACGATGAAACGCATCGACCTGATTGAGAAAATGACGGTATCGGGCTACGCTCGTTCCGGAAAGGACGTTCAACGCCTCCTGCGCCACAATAGCCGGAGAGACGAAGCGCCATTGGTCCACCCATGCCTGCTGTCTGATCAACTGTTCGTCATACCGGGCAAGGACGGGTTGTATCTGGCGTTCGACCTCTTCTTGAGCCGCATAGGAACGGGTAGCGAAATCGTTCAAATTGATAGCGCCTTCCGGGACAAGTTCGGGATGATCTTCATAAAATTTTGCCAGCAGCCTGCTCCCTTTTGCGTTCGCCTCGGTAGAGGCTGCCCGTATGGCCTGAACGAGTTCTACACGTGACGGGACCGGATAGAGCGTCGTCACGGCAATGGTAACGAACGAGGGAATGACTACCACGAAAGCCAGCCAGACGCCGATCGACACCAGCGCATTGGCGCCGGAGCGCATTCCGAAGGCGTTGACGACCATTACCACGCTGAACCAGAACAGGCCATACGCCATGACCATCCCGGTCCACAGCGTAAATCGCCAAAGCGACTCCGTGTTGGTTGGCGAAATGCCAACCAACAGCGCCCCGACACTTGTGAAGGCGACCGCAAGTAGAAGGACGACGATCAAACGCAGGCTTATCTTACCGAGCAGGTAGGTCCGCAGGGCGACTGGTTGAGAAAGCAACAGAGCCAGTGTTCCGTTTTCCCGTTCTCCGGAGAGGAGATTATAGCTGATCGCCAGAATGAGAAGGGGATACAGCGCGATCATGACGAACGCGAGATCGAATCGACCGGTCAGCAGATTCGTCGGGTTTTCGATTTCGTCATGGTTGATGATCGTGTCTTTGCTGCGGGTTGTCACTTTGAAATACGACGGATAGAGATCACTTTGACCGACGGTCAGCACTGCAAGAGCCGTCGTCGGCAGAAACGCGCTGCGAGTGCCGGCTGAGGCACCCACACTGGCTGCCGATCTCGGATCGGGAACGACCTTGTCGGCTTTTCCCTGTTCGAATGAAACCACAGCCTCTTTCAATTTTCCAAGTCGCTGAATCTCCTCTTCCTGGACGGCCTGCTGGATTTCCTGTAGAAAGCGTGTCCATGAGGTGCCATTGTGCAGACCGTAGATAACGATAAGAGCGAAGACTGAGACCAGGCCAGCGAGTGTCCTGTCAGAGACCAGCATTCTCCATTCATGTTTCATGATCCGCGTCAACATAGGTGTTTATCCCTGTCAGTCTGTTCGTATACGATTCGACGCAACCACCAGTGCGACAATCCCGGCAATGGCCCATACACCAATCAGGAGGACACTCGTGATCTGGTTTCCAAGAACCCACCGCACATCCGGCAGGGTATACTCGAAGGTCGGAACGGTTTTCCAGACTTCGGCGTTCACCATGTACGCGAAGTCCTGTTTCCCCGCGTTGTCAATCATGTGATCATTCATCTTTTTGACCAGCATCCGCCGATAGGATTCAGCCGCGCTGGCAAAATGGCTGTGCTGTTCAAAATCGGTTCCCGCCAGCCCCATCGACAGAGCGCGTACGGAAAGAACCGGCGCGACAAGCCCGGCAAGCTGGTAGGCGGCGTTCTGGTTCGTATACGTCTGCCAGAGCGTTCCATAGGCTCTGTCGAAGACTTCATTGCCGTACTCCTCATCCGCCTGCAACGCGATGCCGGCGAAATTGACCGGTAAATCTTCGATCCGACTTACCCCGTACTGCTTCAGTGTTTGTACCTTGAGCGCTTCATTGCGTTTGTCACGCGGGTTATGCCCGTCTACGCCGTTAGCGAGCGCTTTTTGCACGTCGGTGGCGAAAGCGAAGGCAGAAGGAGTGGGATAGAGTCTTTTGGCGATGTCCGTCACCGCTTTGGGCGCCAGAAGGCCATTGACGATCCAGAAGCCAAGCAGGATCAAGAGCGCCATGCGCGATGAAGCCGCTTGCGCCGAGACAGCAAGAGACACAACAATGAACACCGCAAAGTAGGTCAGATAAAGAAACCCCATCAACGCCATGCGGGTCCAACTGCCTGCCAACGCGCCCGTATCATCCGTCAGCGCAAGAGCCATAACCCCTAACACCGTTGCGGGAACAAGGATCGCCCCGAGCGCTCCAGCTACCCCAAGCGCCTTGCCGAGGGCCAGTACCCGCTTCCGGACGCCTAAGCTGAGAAGCTGTCTCAGGACGCCCTGTTCCCGCTCTCCCGCCAGCGAAGAAAAAGTCAGAAGGATGATCAGCAATGGCATCAGGAGTTGCAGCGCCATCGCGGCAGTCAGCTCACCGAATCGCCGCACGGCGGTCGCATCCTGTGCAGGTCGGAATTTGAACTCATTCTGCTTATGCGCTTCAAGCCAGACAGAAACACCGGTAAACGCGTCCACGCCCTGATCCACCAGCGACAGCGGGGTTCGCGGTTTAAAGGCGTACAGGCCGTAGTGCGCCGCCGAATGAGGACTTTTCTCTCCCTGGTTCAACCAGAACGCTCGCATGGCCTCCTGAGCCGTCCGATGCTGAGCGCTGACTTCCCGGTAGTTTTTCCAGCCCATCCCAACGGACGCCATCAACAATAACAGAACAAAAACTGCCGACCACCGGAACCGACCATCTCGAACCAATTCGGTAAACTCTTTACGAGCAATTCGCCACAGCATGACAACCTCCTTTAATTCGATGGTCTCCCTGTGTTCGATGACCCGGAAACACAGCGACCAGTTTTCAATCAGTCGTGCATGTGTTCCAGATAAATTCGTTCCAGATCTGTGTGGTTCAGGTTCTCCGTCTTCAACTGATCGACTAATCGGCCCTGTTTCATAATGCCTACCCGGGAGCCGGACTCTTTGGCGCGGAACAGATCATGGGTAGCCATCAGAACAGCTACATTTCCTGCACTCATGGTTCTCAAAAGTTCGGAGAACTCACTGGAGGCTTTGGGATCCAACCCGGATGTTGGCTCATCAAGCAGGAGCGCTTTCGCGTTTTTCGCCAGGGCAATCGCAATGCCGACTTTCTGGCGCATCCCTTTGGAGTAAGTAGAGACCCGGTTGTGCGAAACGGACGGGGACAACCCTACTCGGCTGAACAGGTCGATGAGTTGCGCCGGAGTATGGGCTGTGCCCGCCAGTCCGCTGAAATAGTCCAGGTTTTCCAGTCCCGACAGATTCCGATAGAGCATCACCTGTTCCGGGATATAAGCGATGTATTTTTTTGTTTCGATGGGATGCTGGCGCACCTCCAGACCGTTGATCTTTGCTGATCCGGAGGTGGGTTGCACAAAATCCAAGAACAGGTTGATCGTTGTTGTCTTGCCGGCCCCATTGGCCCCAAGCAGACAGAAAACTTCGCCGGGTTCTATTTTCAGATTCAGCCCATCCAGGGCTGTTGCACCTTCATACCGTTTGGTCAGGTTGATTGCTTCGAGCATAGTCGATCCTCCTCACGGACCATCACAGGTGAGTTAATAATGCTAAAAAACATATTTTGCAATTATTAACTGATGTTATGCAGGAGATTCTTCAAAGTCGGTTATGGCTGCGAACGCCATACTGTTCGTCATAACGACCTTTGCCGTGGTGATGAACAGTGACGTTGAACGCACACCCGGATATAGGAAGGGATTGGCGTCAACGTTATTCACGTAACATCAGTGTGAAAATTTGAGATGAACAACAAAGAACAGTTCAAAGTCAGGATGTCCGTTCAGATGGACGAAATCATCCTGAATCCTTTGTAGCAAACCTGAAGAAAAGCAATTAAGCGGCGGGTGGGGCGCGGTTCTGAAAGGAGAAAGAAAGTGGAAAACTCTGATAGAAAGCTGGTAGCAACTCAACCTTTTCAGGCTGAATACAGACCGGATTGACGGTCTGAACTTGTTCACCCAATCCTGTAGGGGCATGTGCCAACCGGCAGGCGACACACTGGCCCTGATGATCCCCGCCAGTCGCTAAGTCATGGTAATGATCCAGCGGCAATGCTGTCAGAAGTGTGTAAAGGAACACGCTGAACAATGCCAAACGCTTACAGAAAGTCATAAAGCTCTGAGAGAAAAGGGGTTATAATATTTTTCGAGAATACGCTCAAGTGTATTTCTCCGGCAAATGGATGTCCTTGTAAAAGGACTATAGTATCAAGAAATGTCAAGTGGTTTTTTGACAACACGGCTTTTCTTTATGGGATCACTGTAGTCGTCTAATCATTAGCGTTCATCGAGTTCGCCAATACGGGCGACTCAACGGCGGACTCCGTGTTTGTGGACAACGTGGGGGTGTACGCATCCACAGGGCAACCCGGGGCGCTTTTGACCTACGACCGTGAGGGCCGCATCCGTCTGAGAAATCGCAGACCGTCGAAGGCCTTGCCGCCAAACCGTCCAGTACGCCTACGACCCTGCTGGCCGGGGCACTCGCATCATCTACACCGACGCCACCGAGGCGCGGTACGCCCTCGCGCCCGACGGCAACCTTGCCACGCACGTCGTGGGCAACAGCGTCGTCACCTGCAGCCACACCTACACCCTGCGCGACTGGCTGAGCAAGGCGAACTTAAGACTCCGGAAAATCGGTCTGGTAATCATCGGCCATGCGCTGGCGCCAGAAAAGAACCGATCAAAATTCAAACACAGCGGGCAATCCGATATGACGCCAGCGCCGATGGTTCCGTCAAGCCTGACGATAAGCGTTAAGGAACTCGTCCCGCCCGATAGCCGCCTGACTGCAAATATGCCGTAACGTCGATCCTTTGATGTAGCGGTGGTTGGGCATCGTCAACGGAGTCCGGGTTCCATCCGGATTATCTCGTACCATCGCGATATGGTTGCCTTCGCGTACAACCCGAAATCCGAGACGCTCGAAGGCCCGGATCACCTGTGATCGCGGCGCGTCTATCGGAAACCGGTCCATCAGAACGGAACTCCGGTCTCTGCCACATAGACCTCAAGTACAGGCGGCTCGGTGTCCAGAGCTTCAACGCCAAAAACCTCCAGATGAAACAGCAGAGCAGACCGGGCATCGGCCAGAGCGTCGTCGAACGTATCGCCCTGACCGACGACAATACCTTCGATACCAAGCGGATAGGCGATATAGCCGTCGGGATGTTTTTCGACAATGATTTTAACCGAACGCATAGCTACCCTCTTCCAGTTCCAAAGGATCAAGCGGTTCGATTCGTCCCTGCGAATAACGGGCCTTGATCGTCTGAGACGTACCCACGTTCTGCCTCCTGATTTAACAGGTCTTATCGGGTTGATTCCCCATAGCCTAATACCCATTCTGTGACGATCTGTTTTATCGGCAATCCTATAGGCTGAATCCTACGATACGTTCCGGATTGGCGCAAGTGGAAAGTCGCGGATCACAGCAGCGGCGGGAGACAACCAGACCGGCGGTACGGGGATCTCGTACAACCCGTACTACGCGGGTCAGCGGTCGGTGCAGATGAGATCGTCGTCGGTGCTCCTTTCCGGTGTGGTCCGTGCGGGTTATGTGGCGCGGGCGGATTTTAACAAAGACGGGGCAAGTGGCACGCCACAACCGTTCTTCGTTTGACGATGGCCATACGGGCAAGGTCAACTACAACGTCTCGGCGAGCCAGCCACCTACAACCGAATGAGTCAGCCCGGAGGGTTATGTGTATGCCGGGGTCGGGTCGGGACAGACGTCGGGTAATCGATTCACTTCTCCCATACGCGCTCCAACGCCGCAAAATGTTCTCGGTATCCCTTTTCGTCGATCTGAAGCCCCCAGCCCGCCAACGGCGCAATCCGGTACGCGCCTTGAAAAAAGGAAAACCCGACGGGATGATACACGTCGGGTATATACGCCGGCACTTCGGCGGACAGAAAGTTGGGTATGGCTTTGCCCAAATGCAGACTGGCGTACAGCGCAAACCGGGAGGACCAGGTATGCGGCGCGCAAAGCACACCAAATTCCTCGCAAAACGCCGCCAGTCTGCGCCATGAGCTGAGTCCGATCTGGTTCATGTCCAACTGCGCCACATCGATCAGATGTGGTTCGATAAACGGATATAGCCCTTCCGGCGCCGACAGGGTTTCCCCGTCGGCGATCAGTGTATGCAGCTCTTTACGTGTCAGAAAATCACGCAAACGCACATAGTCGTCTATGGTTTCGGGAAACAGTTTTTCGGCCCAGCAGATATCCTGATCACCTATCGCCTCGAAAAGCCGCTCAGCACCGGCCCGGTCAAATCCGTTGTTGCCGTCCACCATGAGCAGTACGTCCGGCCCGACGACCGTCCGCACCCGTCGTATCGCCGCGACATCGCGCGCAAAACCTTCCTCCGCAGACATCCATCTATAGCCACGCCCGATTTTCATCTTGATCGCCCGATGCCCCGCGTCCACACTCTCCTGCGCCTCCTGCGCCACACGGTCCAACCCTTTTTCCGGCGCTACCAGATCGCAAAAGTACAATCCGCCGTCATACGCCTCGATCCGTTCGCGTCGGGACGGTCCGAGAAACGTCCACACCGGTCTGTCTGAGATCTGTCCGACCAAATCCCATAGCGCGTGTTCCAGTCCCCGCGACCGTATCCCTTCCGCCGGATCGAGAAACTCGGAAACAGGTTGGCCAAGCGCCTGTTCCGCCTCTTGGCCGATCTCGTCGGCCGATGCACGGGTCACCCCAAACCCTTCCTGACCGGTATCGGTAAAAACACGTACCAATCGTTCGCGCGTCGTCGCCCCGTGATCGTCCTTTACCGCGTTTTTGCCGATCATTTTGGGACTTTCACCGGAAATTTCCACGTATGCAATGCGTCGAACCCTTATATTGGAAGAGAGAAACGGAAAATCGAACATGGTGAACTCCTTTAACAAAACGGAGGCGGTCATGGCGGACATTCTTGAAAGCGCGGTCCGGGGGCAACTGGTCGAACGCCACGATAAACTGACGGGTGCGCTGTCCGTATTTCCGGACAATACGGAACTCCTGACGCTTTTGCACGACGTAGACGCAGCGTTACACCGTCTCGACGTCCATACCTTCGGAAAATGCGCGGTGTGCGGCGACCCGGTCGAAACCGATCGTCTTCTGGCCAACCCGCTCTAACAGTTCTGTATCGACCACCTGACCGATGTCCAGCAGAGGGCCATCGAACAGGACATCGACCTGGCCGCTCTTATCCAGCGCAGTCTGCTGCCCGAAGCGTTGCAAACTTGCGGATCATGGTCGGTTGCTTATACCTATCTTCCCGCCGGTCCGGTCAGCGGCGACTACTGCGATTATCTCGTGCAAGACGACGGTAGCCTGGTTTTTGTCATTGGCGATGTATCGGGAAAAGGCATCGCCGCGTCGCTTTTGATGTCCAATCTACAGGCCATGTTTCGGGCGCTTGCTCCGCGCCGACTTCCGTTGCTCGACCTGATGTCCCGGATCAGCCATCTTTTCTGTAACGTCACCCTGCCCACCCACTTTGCCACGCTCATCTGTGGATATGCTCGTCCGACGGGCGAGATGGAGCTTTGCAACGCGGGGCATCTGCCCGCCATGGTATTTCATGGTAGAGGGTTCGGCCTGCTTCCCTCCACCGGTCTTCCGGTGGGCATGTTCTGCGACGCGATTTTTCACAGCCAACCGATACGTCTCCACCCCGGCGATACGCTGTTTCTGTATACCGACGGTGTAACCGAGGCGCTCAACAGCGACGGTCAAGAGTACGGCGCAGAGCGTCTGGCAGACGACGGCGCGCGCTGGAAATCGTCCGCGCCTGACCATCTGATCCGGTCCTGCATAGCCTCTCTGCACCGCCACACGGCTCCGGCGCGCCCCGCCGACGATATCGCCATCATGGCGATACGCTACGCACCCGGCGTTTGAGGCGATACACGCCTTTTCCTCTGCCCGATACGACACTCCGCTGTGCCCCGTTTATTATACACCCTGCCCGGCCACCGGGCAACGACGGCGCGGCGGGAAATTTTTTGAAAACATACCAAACGCAACAGACGTCCACGGTGTTATAGAATATCGCCGGGCCGCCGCGCCCTGCTATACCGATCTTTCACCCTTTCACGTCTGCATGGAGTGTTGCGTATGAGCCGGGACAGAGATTACATACTGGGAACACACGACGAAGAACTCGCCCGTTTGGGACTTCAACACCGGGTGTGGAGACCACGGGCACTGGACGCTTGGCGTCGCGGCGGGTTTACTGCCGGACAGACACTGCTCGACGTAGGATGCGGCCCCGGCTCGTGCGGCGCTCGATCTTGCCGAAATCGTCGGCTCATCGGGGCATATTCATGCCATCGACCGGTCGCGCCGGTTTCTCGACGAGCTCGACGCCGCACGAGCCATACGCGGTATGGACCACCTCACTCCCCTAGAGCGCGATCTCGACGACGACCTGCCGATGCCAAAGGCGGACGGCGCATGGGCGCGCTGGGTATTCGCCTTCGTAAAACACCCCCGCCGTCTATTGGAGCGGGTGCATGACACCCTAAACAAAAACGGCATCCTTGTTATCCATGATTACATGGACTATTCTACTTGGCGCGTCGCCCCTCGATCGGAAGAGATCGAGGATTTTGTACGTATCGTAATGGAAAGCTGGCGTGCCGATGGCGGCGAACCGGACATAGGTCTCGATATCCCGGATTGGCTCCGCGAACTCGATTTTGAGATCAAGACCCTTACCCCCCTTATCGATGTCGTGCCGGCTTCAAACTTCGTATGGCTGTGGCCAAGCGCCTTTCTGCGTGTCGGTGCACACCGGCTGTCTGAATTGGGACGTATCACCTCCGAAAAAGCAAAAGCCGTGGAGCGTGCGTTCGAAGCCTGTGAAACACGCCCCGGAACACTCATGATCACGCCCGCCGTGCTGGAAATCATCGCCGTGCGACGATAGCAAAATCGGCGAGATTTCGCTTGCCGTTACCGCTCCCGATGAGTATCGTGAAGGCCGACACAATCCCTTTTTTGCCCTGTCTGTCACCCGGAGGAAACCATGCCGCTTCATCGCGGACTCTCGCCATCCAACCGGCCGGACTGGTGTGACGTCACCAGCGTGGGCATCTTCAAGGTCGCTCGTGACGGGCGTTTTGATCGACATTATCACGATTTTGACGAATACTGGCTTGTCTTCAAAGGCCGAGCAAAGGTGATGACCGAAAACCACGAGTTTGTCGTCGAAAAAGGCGACATCGTATGCACCAAAGCCGGAGACGAACACGACGTACTCGAAGTATACAAAGACCTCGAAGCTTTCTGGTTCGAAGGCCCATGCCCGCCGGGCGGACGCATGGGGCACCTGCACCGGAGTCCGGAACTGGCGCAGGGTCACCCCGTACCGGGGGCGTAAGGACAACCGACCGGTCGCCTGTTGATGACGGAATCATCGCCAGAAACATTATCGCAGGGAGGGGCCATGATCATCTGGATTCGCGTCGAAACGATGGAAAACTACGAAGCCGGCGATGGCGACTTCAAACTCAAACGCCGGTTCGAGGCGCTGTCCGGGGAACCATGTCTCGTGTTGCACATGTCCCAGGCGACGCCGGAGCTTGTCGCACCGCTCAAACCGCGCGCGCTACTGCTCAGCGGTTGCGGAACCTGGTTCAAGCGTTTTCCTGTGGAAGCCTTTTTCCCATTTGAAGATACGCTCAACGCCTTGCCCGAAGTGCCTACAATCGGTTTTTGCGGGAGTCATCAGCTTATCGGATTTATGTTCAACCACGGATTCCGGA
>Ga0194132_10007323_pt1 | contig 16515 bp, 14 predicted proteins | sample TA2KigOf80mmetaG_FD_148612 | JGI IMG/M metagenome (GOLD analysis project Ga0194132, IMG submission 148612) | Freshwater microbial communities from Lake Tanganyika, Tanzania - TA2015054 Kigoma Offshore 80m | ecosystem: Environmental > Aquatic > Freshwater > Lake | place: Tanzania: Lake...
CCATCGACTTGGCCGATTTCATGTGGTCGCCAAAGAATTGCAGAATCTTGCGGGCCTCAAGCGACAGGTCGCTGCCAAACATATCCCCTTGCGCGAGATAGTCCGCTACCTTGGTGTTGCTGGCGCGCAGTTGCTCGAGCTTGTCGGCCGCGGCAATCAGATCGGGCGTGATGTCTAGCGGATAAAGCGATCCGGCTTCAATATCGGCACGGGCCTTAGCTGCGGTAGCCGAGGCTTTAAGAAGAGCGGACGCGACGTTGCGCGCGCCTGGATCCAGGCTGTCAACCAGGCGTTCAAGCGCCGGGCTGTCCCCATAGGCCATGTAAAGAACAGCGTTGCGCAGCCGGCGCATCCCGTCCTGGGAAAGGTGGCCAGCCCGGTCAACTATCGTGCCAGCCTGGGTTTCCGACATTCCTGCAATCCAGCTACGAATCAGTTGATCGTTTGCACCGGCGAGGATTTCGCCGTTCTCGCCGACGCGCAACTGGCCAAGGTTGCCGATACGCTGCGCATCTGCCTTTGCCTGCTCAAGGCCAGACATTTGCAGTCCGGCCCCTTCGTTAGAAGCGATGGCCGCTTTTTTGACATCAACATCCGTTTCGAGAACGCGCACCAGTATGGGCTTGCGCATATTGAGCGCAGCGCCTGGGGAGAACCCGAATTTCTGGAGGTTTTTCTCAAGGGCCGCTTGATAGCCGCCAGCGGTGTTTTGATCGTAAGCGCGAGACACGCCCTCGAATCGACCGTTGCCGCCAACAATCAGCCCTTGGCGGCTCATGGTTGGCGAGCCGAAATCCATAATGGCGGACGCGTTCAAAAGGTTCCAGTCTGGAGCGTTAGCGATTTTAGTGATCTGCAGTTCCGATGCGACGCGGCTGCGGTCGCGGAATTGGTTGTCCGCCTTTCCAAGCGTTGCCTGCATGGTGGCGGCGTCAACCAGGGCATACCGGGCCGGGAAATAGCTGTCGCCAATCTTGATTTCGGTTTCCATACCCATGATGGCGTTTGGCACTTCGGCCGGCAGCCTGGCGACCGGGGTGTTGCCAAGCTCTAAAATCGGCGTTCCAACATGGTCTGCAATAACCTGGCCGATTTCTACTCTGGCCTGCGTTGCCTGCGGGTTTTCCAGGAATTCGACGCGCGTGACGGCGGCTCCGACATTCACCGGGTCACCGGCCAGCAAATCTTCTGTCGCTTTAACCAGCGCCTCAACGTGCGCTGAACGGGCCTGCACATTCGTGGGCAGCCCTGGCAAGGTGCCCACTTCCACGTTGTGCTGCAAATTGCCGGTGAGTGCTAGGTCGATGTCGTTGTTGTTGATTGCTGGCTTAGGCGCGTTGCGCTGCCGCTCGGCGCGCACGGCCGTGCCGTGGCCAAACCAGCCAAACGCGCCGCCCAAAATCACGTCGGTCAAAATCGCGCTGCGATCAAACGTCTGGTATTGAGCAGCCATTTCCGGGTAGCCGCGCGCCGCAAGAAGCTCGGAGGTTCCGCCGCGCGAAGCCACGCCAAACGCGCTCTGATTAGCTGCACCGAACCCAATATTGGCGGCAACTCTAGTGCCGGTTCCAAGCCCCGCGGTCAGGTATGGCGCAATGTGAAGCGGCATAACCGCTCCGATTGCTGCGCTGCCGCCCTGGATGACGCCAACCACGGTCGCCGTGAGCTCATCCACGCCCTTGTCCGCTGCCAGTTGCATGGCCTTGTTTCCCTGGATCCCGCCCACCAGAGCAGCCGCGCCAGCAGGACCGCCGGCGGCAAAGCCAGCAACGGCTTGCGGTAGCATTTCAGTAAGGCCCGCCACCGCGTGGCCAACCACAGAGCTTGTCAGCGGGTTTGGCACGAGGTTCCTGGCGGCGTCGTGAGTTTTCTTCCGCTGACCCTCTAGCCATTCCTGGACCGATCCGCCCGTGTTAAAAAGATCATCTAACGGCTTGCCAACACCACTTTTGAGAATCGGTATGCCGGCGTCGGCCGCCAGCATGGCCGCGCCGTTGATGCTGGCAGCCAGGCCAATAAACGGCGCAGCAAGATCTGATAAAAGGCTGTAGTTATAATCGCGCACCCCGTAGCTTTGCGCGACGCGGAACGCCTGGCTGCGCGCTTCTTGGGTGTCATCGCGAAACAGATAACTCATCGGCGCAGTTCCTGTCTACCGCCGCCCTGTTTGTTAAGCGGCACTCGCCCTCCTCTTTCAGGCGGAGCGCCGGACGGGAATAGGAGCTCTGGCGTAAGCTGCGGCGGCTGCGGTTTGGGCTTTTGTGAGGCTTGCAAGCGGGCCAGGTCATCGTTCAATACTTGCAGCAAGCCACTTCGCGCCGTAAGTGCTTCCTCTACCGTGTTGTAGAGCGGGAATTTGGGGCTGCTCTTCAATTTGCTTGCGGTGCCTGCTAGCTTGCGCGGCATTAGGTCGGCTATCCAATAACTGAAAAGCTGTTGCTCGTAGTCAGCGCTGTCAGTCGAATTTTTAACAATCATATCTCCGCCTTCCATTGTAGGAACAATGAAAGCTCGTCCGGCATACGGACGGCCTTGCGGAACAGTAATGACCGCCAGCGGGGCCACGCCCTCTTGCGCAACCTTTCCAAACTTCTCCATGTCAATTTTGGCGTAAGCAAAGCGCTCTGCGGGGGTGAGTCTGTTGAATACTTCTTGAATTTGCTGCGGACGGCCAGGAACAACGCCAACACTGGGAGGCGGCGGCAACGCCGGCCCGTCAATACCTGGCGCTCCAGAAATGTTGAGAACGATCGTCTGGCCGCTGCGGTCTTTCATGTAGTCGGTGCCGACGCGCAGCACATACTGGTTTGGCCGATAGTTTTCGATGTCATAAAGGCGAATGTTCGCCTGCGGCGTTCCGGTCAAACCGGCCTTTTCCATTTCTTGAGCAAATGCGCGATCAATCGCGGCGCGCCCTGCCGACACTTCCATGCCCCAAGGCAGCACAAACTTGGCACCCTTCCCATGACTGTCTACGTTGCCAATGGTTGCGCGAATGGCAAGCTGCAGCGAGGTTGAGTCCACATCCGGCGAGGCCGTGCCCTTGCGGTCTGTCCAGCCGGCATAAAAAGCGCGGACGCCCTGCATGGCTTGTGCAAACGCCTCGCCTCTGCCGCGAAAAGCATTCCCAACATAATCGAGCGCCGCCCTTTCGATGTCCGTGTCTTTCGGCATGACAAAAGTTTTGCCGGTGCCGTTCTCGGCGCGCGTTGTTGCGTTTGGATGCAACAGGGTGTCGCCGCGCAGCATGATTGCAGCGACATCGAGCGCCGTGATAGTCTCATCAGCGTCAAACCACCTGGTCGTTTGCACCATACGTTGACGCAGCGAAATTTCGCCGGCCATCAAAATGACCGGGCGATCGGGAAACAGTTGCTGCAAGATTGACCGGTAAGCCTCTGGATAGTTTTCGGTAGCTTTGGCCAGGGCATTGATATACCCGACGCGTTCCTGGTCGCTCATGCGCTGGAACATCGCCTGGGCCTGCACCTTCTCGCGATTGTCAAACAGAATAAGATTTCCAGAGGGGCCGCCAACGCCATACAGTTCGCGATTTGCAATAGCGATCGGGATCCTTGCCATGACAGATGCCACAAACGCCTGTTGGCTGCTGTAATCAATGTCCTTGACGCGGCGAGCGGCATCAGCGTTGAAGCGGTCGCGCGCATACGCCACAGGATCCTTGTTCCTGGCTTCCAGGATTGCATTCCAGGCTCCCGCCAAGCGGTTGAATTTCTCGTTCTGCAGCGCGTAGTCGGGGCTGTTACTCACAGGACGATTGTTATTGAGGATTGCCATCGCCTGGGCTGGTGTGGCGTTCTGCAGATTTTGAATATCAGCGCCAAGCGCCATCATGCCCTGGTAAGAGGCCCATTTTGGGCCAGCCTCAAGCGGCCCGTAGGCTAGATCAAAATCCTCATAGCGCAGCGGCGCGGTCACCGTCTCGCCATTCATAAACATTGAACGATGATTAGAGAGCGTTGTCTCAACATCGACCCTGGCGCGAGCCATGTCCCGGTTTGCAATGTTCTGCGCAAACTGTATGAACGATGTCAGCCGGTTGCTGTCTAGAGTTTGCAACATCAGCGCCATGTCGGCGTTCATTGCAATCATCGGTGAACGCGCGGGCGGGGCGGCTGCCGCGCCCGTAGACGGGCCGCCCATAATATCTACTGTAGCAACCGGTGGAGCGCCGACAACCTGCTCGGTGGGAGGGTCGCCTAACGCCGGCGCAGCAGACGCAGCAGTTCGGACACCTGGCGTCGGCGAGCCGCGCTCAAAGTCACGGCGATACTGAGCAAGCAGCCCGCCGATGGTCTGGTTTTTAACGCCTGGGTTTTGCCGGATAAATGTTTGGTTTGAGAAGGGTTCGCCAAGTTTTTGCCAAAAATCGCTCGGCAAATCCGTAAATTTTGTCTCGGGGTCTTGCCTCATCAGCGCGATAGCGCCGGCTGCACCGAAAAAGTGCGCTAAACGGAGTTCGCCAGGCGTTGCCAAGCGCCCAAGCTCCCTGGTCATGGCTCTCTGATTTTTGCTGGCAAACCAAGCGTTTACCTCGCGCTCTTGCGCTTCTGTTGCTTTATTAAAGTCTTCCGGTAGGCCAGGGATTGCTGCGCGCGCGGCAGCCCAGGTGCCCGGCATCCATTGCCCGCGGCCGCCAGCACCAGACCCCAACACGTTGGGTCGGGGCCGGTTTCCGCTTTCTTGCTGGAACAATTTACCAGTCTGCTCGAGGTATTCGCGGGTTGAATCCTGGCCGCCGAAGTAGCCTTGAACGGCTGCCCCGAATCCACGAGGATCCCGATATGCCGTTCCTACGCCATAGGCTACCGACAGGCGCTGCTCGACCTCGAGCGCGTAGCGATTTCGCGTCACCGGATCCATGCCGGAATTGGCGATCACGCTCATCATTTGGTTGCGCGCGTATTTCAGGCCAATCTGCCCGGTGCGCAGCTGCGTTTCGTAATTGTGGATTGTGCCTTCCATTGACCGCTCGCGGTCGGAAGCGGTTGCACGTTCCTGCAGCACAATGGCGCGCTGATTGACATGAGTGCCAAGCGTATTCAGCTGACCTTCAAGCCAGCGCCGCACCCGCGGATCACTTTCGTTGGCAAGCGCCTGGTCACGCCATTGGTTGAAACGCCGGCCGATTGACGCCGCCAAAGGCTCGTCACCGTCGCCAGCCTGGTTTTTCACCCTGCCAGTCGTGGTGCCATTGAAGCCATCAATCAGCTGCTGGTCCCAGTAGACCTGGCCCTCGGATACCCAGCGGCCCTTTTTGGTGATAGCGTCGTCTATCTGCTCTTTGCGCAACACGACGGCCAAATTCAGGCCGGCATTGCCTAGATTTTGCAGCGAAGCGCCTATGTAGCCAGGCTGGTCTGGCGGCTGCGCGACTGGCGCGTTTGGGCTTTGCACAAAGCCGCCTGGCTCGCGCTGGGCCTCATATATAGGGATTTTGATTGGCACGAAAGAATCCCTTTTATTTTATGGGTAGGTAAGCCGGCCCGTCTGACCGTAGTATGCGTAACGACTGTATCCGCCCAACAAATTAGCGCCCGCGTTCAAATAGCCGGCCGTCATCGCGTTGCTTGCGTTCTGGTCATACATCGCTGCGTTCATCCGACTAAGCCGAGCTTGCGATCGAATGTTTGATGCCTGGTTTTGGAAGCTGTCGCGCGCGTTCTGCCCCTCGTATCTTATGGTCAGGGAATCGAGCTCATTGTTGATTTCGTTCTGCTTCAAAATATCCGCGTTGCTGCCTGATCCGAGGTCGGTGCCAGATTGCGCCAAACCAGCAAGCGCTTGGCCTTGCAACTGGGCAAAGCGCCTTCGCTGCATTTCCTCTTTGCGCGCCGCTTGATCCGCCGCCGCCTTCTGGTTCATGTCGGCAACCAGCGCTTGATTGTCTTGCACCTGTGCGTTGTAGCGCGCAGCCGCGGCCTGGTTTGCATTCGATTGCGCCTGAGCGCTCGCAGACTGCAACGCACCAACCGCCGAAAGGGCGGTGCTGGCGATCATCGCAATTTCTAACGGTGCTATTATGCCCATGTCGTTACCCTCGCATAAAGAGAGCGTCCCACGTTATTACCCTCGCATAAAGATCGTAGTCCCCACCGTCAGGCGAGTAGCAGCGCATCGTCCCCTCACGCTCGAACCCAAGCAGGCGCGCCCAACGATGACCTTGTTCGAAATCACGCCGCACAGACGTCTCTATGCGGCGAAACGGATGAAGCTCCATTGTTCTCATCACCGCCTTGGTGATACGCACAAAATGCGGCCCGGCCTCGGCCGCGATTAAACCCCAGGCCATCGCCCGGTGTTCCCACGCAGGGATAAGCCCCATGCAAGCAATCACCTGGTCGCCTACCCAAGCAGAATAAGCTGGGCCCCCGCGAAGCAGGTTGACGCCATAGTTTCGATCGGAAAGTAGCGGCTGTAATATGGCCTGGCTTGGTTGCAAAAGTAGCACCTCCAAGTGTTCGGGTTTAAACGGCACAATCTTCATCGTCTATCGAAAGTGTCGAGTTGCGGCATCAGCGCCACCAAGGTCATCGGCAGCGGCTGCACCTGGCGCACCATGATAAAGCCGTCAAAATCGTAACCGTTCGGCCACTCGATCAGCATATCGCCGGTGAACAGCGGCGGCGGCAAGTTCATGGGATCCGCGCTCGAGCGGAATTGCAGTTCATCGAGGTTGCTGGCGTCAGGGCCGGCGAACCCACCCAGGGTGTTGTGGAAGCGCACCACCACCTTGTGGACGCGCTTTGTCTTTCCCTGGCTTGTCCCGTCTTGCGCGCCGGCTTCAATCCTGTTTGTCTGCAAAGTTGCTGGACAGCCAAGGCCGATCTGCACCGTCCGGGTTAGCGAAGCGTGAGTAGACTGAAGCGTGATCTGGCCGCTGGTCACTACGCGATCCGGATGCGCTGCACCATTGACCAGAACCTGGACTGTCTGCCCCTCAAGGTAGGAAAGGCCCGTCACCGTCGAGGTGTTTGGCGGGTTGCTCTTGGTCACGCCGGCGTCAACGTAAAAGCAGTCGCTCTGCGCATCGCCGGTGCGATATTCACGCTCGAGCCATTCTACAAAGCGTTTCGTCTGCCCGTTGATTGTGCGCTTGACGATCATCCACAAATCGTCACGGTCTTTGTTTGGCGACGGAATTACCGCCACGCTTTCAACCATAGCCTGGCCGCCAGCAAACGCGCCGCCCAGAATGTGCCGGTGCCAGCCAACAACATCCTGTTCCTTGTTGAAGGTAAACCCGACCAGGGTGCCTTCGCCGCGCACCGCCCAGGCAGCGACGTAAGGCTCCTTGTGCCAGGCCAGTTGCTGCAAGCCGCCCAAGGTAACGTGCTCGGCCAGCACCGTCATGTCAGCGGTGACGTAGCCGTTTTGCTGGAAGTTGTAGTAGACCTCCTTGAGCTTGCGCCCCGATCGCTGCACAAAAAGCGCCGAGAAATTAACGCGCACCGGCTTGACCGATCGCGAGCCCTCAGAGGTTTGCTGCTCGACTTTCACATTGGCCGGCGCAAATGCCTCGCTGCTCGAGTTTTCTCCGCAGGCAAATTCAGCGCCGGCTGTTCCGATTAGAAGCGCCTGGGTCGGAATCAACCATTCGATGCGGTTGGTCTGATCGGACGTCAGCGTTAGCTGAATCGCTCGATCGGCAACCACGTTGCCGGAGGTGTCAGTCCTGGCAAAGTTTTCAAAATCACCAGACACGGAAAAATACAGTTGCTGCCCTTTAGCCAGCGTCAGCCGCTCGCGAAAAAACGTCACCTTGCTCGGGTAGCCTTCGATTGCGGAGAACGAGGCGGTCGCCCAGCGGAACGTCGCATTGCCGAATCCAATAACGCCTTGCGGCAGCGGATAGTCGCCAGAGACGGTGGCCGTCACCTGGGTCGAGCTAGTGTAGGCCGTGATCGTCACATAGCCAGCGCCGCGATCAACAAACGTCCAGTCAAGCCCCTCGCGCTCGACAACGGTTCCCTCTTTTGGGTTGCCGTCACCGTCTGCCTGGGTGCCGTAAGTATGGATTGGGGTGTCGCCACCGGTGCGCCACACTTTGCCCAAGGAAGGTGTGCCGTTGGTTGCACATTGATAGGTTTTGCCATCGGAACGCCGATAGGTGCCTACCGGGTTGGTTTTGAATTCCTGGCCGGCCGCCCACGGCTTGATGGTTGACAGATCTTTCGGCTCCAAGTAAAAAACAGAGCCGACCATGCTAGAGGTGAACAGCGACTTAGACGCCGTTAGGGTGACGGTTCCGGTCGCGGCGCTTGCATAGACCGTAATGGTCTGATCGGTGTTTTGGTCTTTAAAAGGGCCGTTCTTAAATGTGACCTGGGACAGAATCCACCTGGTCACGCCGTACCGCGACAGATTGTAGGTTGGGTAGTTCTTGTGCGCGATGTAAATCACGTCGCCGGTTTGCACCATGTCCAGCATAAACGTGCCGTCTGTCGTGTCAGTCAGATCCGCCACCAGATAGGGCGTCGGGATCTCGTAGATGTCGCTCGTCAACGCATACCAATAGGCTGTGTTAGGCGGCGGAAACCCGCTATGGTCCGCGATGCAGTAGTAGTTAATGCTCGACAACTGCACCAGGTCGCCGATGGTGTAATACCTGTTGGCTGTATGAGTGCCGGATTGCGTCCCGCTGGTGTTGATAGCGGTGCCGTCAGCCGTCGCCGCCACCTCGAAGGTGTTGGTCGTCGCGTTTACCACAAAGTATGCGGTGCCGGCCGTGAGGCCGGTTGGCAGCGTGCCGGTTGTCGTGAACACTACACGATCGCCGTTTGCCAGGCCGTGCGCGCTCCAGGTGATGACGCAAGGAGATGCAATCGTCAGCGTGACGGTTGCCGCGGTTCTGTAAGCAGCCGGTGTGCCACATCCCAGTTGCGCCTGGCTCGTGAAAAAGCGGATGTAGCGATCGCCAAATTCAAGCACGTAACTTTGGTTGACGTTGAATTCAAACGTGGCCAGCCAGGTGCGGTTGCTCGAGCTCTTGACTTCGGTGACATACCTGGTGCCGGCGCGGCGCACGGCGGGCCCTTGCACCGAAGGAATGAAGTTTTCGCAGACCCCGCCGCCGTTGTTGTATTTTGATATATCGACGCGCCCAGCAAGTAGCGGCGACATCTCACCCGCATTGAATGATGTGCGGATCGGTGATGCGCGTGCCATCGATCAGAGTCTCCCAAACACCCATGTGTCGTCTGGCAGCATGGTCGGTGGCCGCTCGACCGCGTTTGAACGCTTGGCCGCTTGCAAGGCGCGCGTGTATTCTTTCCACGCAAGCTCGCGCTTGCCGCTCGATTGAGTCAGATCCTCGGCGAGCTCTGCCGCCAGGCGGCAAGCCAACGCCTCGCGAAAGAGAGCGTCCCACAACGTGGGATCCGAAATCGATGCGCCATACCGGATCTTTAGCGGCGCTGTCATATCGGTGAGGATGGTGTTGTTTTCAATTTGGTAGTCGACATCCTCGGCGTCGCGATAGTTGCTAAGATCGACCGATGGATAGGCGTCACCTACCATGTCGAGGCGCAGAAAATCGGCCGGCAGCGCGTAGGCGTAGGCGAAGCCATAGCTGGGCGCAGTTGCGAGGGTCGCCAGTTGAGTGCGCTTGACAGCAAACGTCCAACGGTTCTGCCGAAGCTCTGCATCGCGCAGATCGGTAAAACACGAATTGACAGCGCGCGCCTGCTTGCTGTCGTCGTTTAACGATATGATGCGGGCCGCGCCGAGCTTAGTGAGTGCCCTGTTGGCAACATCGATGACGGAGGCCATTGGTAGCCCCCATTAACCAGCGCCTACCAGGTAGGCATTGATGCCAGACGGGCTGCCACCTGTGAGCGCGCAACGCACGTTGCCGGCCGGCAAATTGATCCCTGTCTGCGACTGCGGAAGCGCCGTATAGCGAACGGGGGCACCGGTATAAACATCGACGTCCATCCAAGCGCCAGACGGTGACTGCATCTGCAAACTGATCGTGCTGCCGCCAATGGTCCCGTCAAACGCCACTAGATATTCGCCGCCCTTGATGGCGGTCGCCGCTCCGGTGGCGCTGCCGCTGACTAGCAGCGCGTAGGTGGCTGAATCGGACCTATTGTTTGGCATGGATTGTCTCCTTTAGGTCCATTCTTTCCCGTTGCTGGCGAGGTAGATGCGGATCTTCTCCATCGCCAAAACCAGATCGTTTTTGCTCGGCACGTTCGCGTTAGTGTTGATGACCACCTCGACGTCGCGTGAGGTCGAGGTGGCTTGGGACAGGACGTTTCCAGCCGCGCCAGCGCCTGTGTTTACTCCAAAGAAATAGGCCATAGTTAGTTGTCCTCCGGGTTAGTGGGGAGGCGGGTTTTACCGCCCCCCCCTGCCTACTTAGTTCGGCATACTGTAGTAAAGATCGCAGACCAGCGTTCCCGATGACGGAAGGTCGGCAACGGCGATCGTACCAATTACGCTTTCCTCTGCAGCCAACGGGCTCGCCAGAGCGGCCTGGGCGGCCGTTCCGAAGAACACCGGAGTATTTGTAGAGGTAAAGACAGCAGCCGCACGGTATTTGCCGGTGGTGCCGGCGATACCGATTGCAAGCGTGGACGAGCCGAGCGAAGCCGTGGCGTTCAGAACACCATAAGCGAACGTCGCGCCGGCCGGCAAATTGCCGAGCAGAAGCGTGTCGTTGGTTGTCTGAGACGCCAGGTTGATCGTGGCGCGCAAACGCTTGGTGCGAGCACCGTAGACCGACGCCGAGGGTTTGTAGCCCGCGGCCACCGCCGATGCCTGGGTAAGGCCGGTGGTTGTTCCGGCCAGTTCGTTAGAAAGATACTGAGCCATAATTTAGTCCTCCTTAGACGCAAGTGATAAAACCGCAGCGCTTCTCTTCCATGCGCGCACCACCGAAAGTTCCGGTGACGTAAACCTGAAAAGAATTGCGCTTGTCGGGCCGACGATCCACGGAGGTCGAGATGTCATTCCACATCCCGAGAGCCACGCCGCTCTTTGCAAAGAACGGAACCATCCATTGCGAACCGGTGGTGTAACCGGTCACGCTGGGGTTGATTGCGGTGTTGAAGTTAGCGCCACCTGGAATGCGCTCGCTGATGACGAAGTTGAAGCCCATGAAGGCCGAGATCTTCCCGTTTACCAATACCGGGGTATTGTTGTAATCGAGCGAGATCGCCTGCGCTTCGTTGAGCAGATCATCATGCTGACGGGCGGTGATGACGCAGCAGAGCGAATCGTTGTCTACATCAACCTCGGCTCCCAACAGGATCTGCTTGGCTCGACGGAGCTTCGCAATGTTGAGGCCGGTACTGCCGGCTGCGCCGACATTCGCCGCTACTGCCTGGCTGCCGCCGTTGTAGGCGGAAAGCAGGCCGGTTGCGGTGGTGCCGTTTTCACCGGTGTTGTTGCTGTTGAAGATGCCAGACACGATCTCGTCATCAATGGCACGTCCCATCGCCATCACGCCGGCCTGTGTATATGGGCCGGTTGGGTCAATGAGCATCCGCAGCTTGTCCTGGTTGTCGATGAGATCGGCCCAATCGTAGTCGTTAGGGTAGATCCATCGTTTGTCCTGGGGCGTGGAGATGAGGGGCGTGTCCGAGTGACGGGACTGGTTGCGTACCGGGCTGACCGCGCCAAACTGTTCCGCCATGCTCGCCGCCTTTCCGACGAACGAGTAAGGCATTACAGAAGTGCGCAGACGCGAGCCCTGCTGCTGGAGCAACATCATTACATTCGTCGTGTACTGCTGGACGAATGCGGTAGAGACATTAAAAGACATGGTAAAACCCTCCTAGGTTTAGATTGAACGATTAACTGCTATTGCGGAGGGCTTGTCGGCTTTCACCGGGCCAGATTTGCCCACTTTCGGGCTGTCACCCGGCCCCAGCGTGGGGGTTGTCGGGATCTGTCCACTTACCCATTCAAGATACAACCGAGCTGTTTGGATGATTTCGCTCGGTGACATCCCTGGGCGCGTGGCCAATTTCAGGCATTCTAATCGGATTTCTGCAATTTGCATATCTTTTTCTCAACGCGGCGTTGTGGTTTTCTCAACCACCCGGCGCAGCGTCTGGATACGCAAGCGCCATCAGCCTGCTCATTTCGGCCTTTTGATCCGCGCCGCCCTGCAAATATTTGGCGGCCCAGTCTTTGTCGGCGCGAAGATCCAAGATGCGCGCTCTGGCGGCTTCCGGCGTCATACCGAAGGACGTTGTGCTGCGGCCCGTCTCAAATTCATGCTCTGTCAAGCCGCGGCCGATCTTGGCCATCAATTGCATTACGTCCTTAGTGCCAACCGCGTTCTCGATTTTGGTCAGCTTGTCAACGCTCAGGCCAAATTCCCTAGCTGCGCGCCGGCCAAGCTCGACGTTTTCATCCCACGCGCCGCCCCATTCAGACTTGAGGGCCAACACATCGGCCTCGGACTGCTGCGCCATTTTGGTTTTGTGCTGCTCGAGCGCGCCGCCGTGCGTCTTGTTCCACCACTCCGCCAGAGCGCTGGCCTGCTTCGCCGAGATTCCAAGCTCATGGAATTTGCTGGCAGCTTCCTTCGCAAAGTCACCGCTTTGGCCTTCCGGCACCGGAAGTTTGTAGTCGTCCGCGGTCTTGGGCCGGCCAAGGGCGTCATAGACGCGTGACCAGCCATCAACGTCGGTTTCACTTTTGGGCAGCGCCACCTTGTCCTGGCCGACCAACTTCTCAAGGTTGCGGTAGCCGACCGCCATGTCTGCCGGCTCCTTCCACCCCTTGTTCTGCAGATAGCCGCGCAAATCCGTATCCTGGATCTGGTCATACCAAGCGCCTGTTGAGGTGTCGGCCTGGTTGCTGACTGCGCCAGTCTCGGCAGGAGCAGCAGCAGCGGCTGCGCCCGCGTTCCCGGCGGCAGCTGGTGCGCTTGCCGGGTTGCCGGCCAGGATGGCCGACCCGTTTCCTGCTTCTGACATGCTCATTCTCCTTTCTGGTTAATCATCATCAGAGCTCTCCTGGAGCTCGAAAACTTGCTTTTCGTTCACATACAGGTGCGCCTGGATGCGGTTCCAGACTTCGCGACGGCCCTCGGCCATCGCCATCGCCAGCGGGTCGATCGTCTTGCTGACCGGCGACACAATCATCGTCGAGCTTGTTGCTCGGCAGAACCGCCGCAGATCACCCAAGACCACTTTGGCCTCCGGTCCCAGGTTGCCATCGCCGTCGAGAAACACCCTTCGATAGGAGCGCTTGCGCCGCAGGATTTTCTCGATTAACGCCTGCATCATGCGTCACGCTCCAAAAATTGCAGGAGCCGGCTGTTCCATGGGTGAAGCACCGGCGATCGCTTGCGCTTGTGCAAGATTCTTGGCCGCGTCGCCAACCACCGGGGCCGCGGCGAGCAGCTGCTGCGCCTGAGCGGCCTGGGCTTGCTGCGCCTTCATCTGCTCGAGCATATCCTTTGAGCGCAGCACCTTGGTCGGGACGCCGTTAATGTTGGCAAGCTCCCGAGCAATCGCCTCCGGGTCGAAGATGTCGAGAACCGCGGGGTTAATCTGCGCCAAAGGCGAGACGCTCTCGAGGGTGCGCAAGATTGCAACACCTTCCTCGGCTCGCTGCGCCCGGTTGAGCGGACTGACATACTCGATGTCTACCATGCCGCCGGCGCGTCGGAGCTCTGGAGGCATCACCGGCAGCGCGTCGGCTTTGGCCAGGATGTCAAGCTCGCGCTCGATCATAGGCCCGAGAAGCTCGGATTGCTGGCGGCCCATGCTCGGTGCCAAAAGCGCACCCTTCTCCTGGGCACGCAACATGGCCTCGGTCGCGGTCATCGATGGCGTCTCGACCAGGATCTGAAACAGCGTGACCAGGAACGCATCGTTGATGACGCGCCGGCGCTGATCCATCATTTCCAGGCCAATGTCCACGCGCGCCCCGGTCTGGAGCGGATGCACCACTTGCTGGCCTTGGTCATTGACGCCGCCGTAGTTCAGCGCGCCAGGTCGAAGGTCGAATGCCTGTAGCGCGCCGTCCTCCTGCAGCAAGAGCGGAGGATCAACAATCTTATGCGCTGCGCGGATCACAGTTTTGCTCATTTCGTTGAGCATCTTCACATCCGGCAGCACCGTCATGGCCGGCGATCGGCCATAGATTTCCTTGGGGCCGACCACATATCGGCCGACCGCATAAGGCATCGATCGAAAGCCACCCTTTGAAAGCTCCTTGCGGCCGAGTACGGAGATATAGCAGCTATAAAAGTCCATGCCGCGGTAGTCCTTGCGGCCGGGCTTCTTGTCGGTGTTGGGATGCACCGCGTGGACGAAATCAAACTGCTGATCGGGAAACTTCTCGGCGGCCTCCTTTATTTGGGTTGGCAGTTTGCTCAAGGTCCACTTCTGCGCCGCTTGGCGCGCAGTCATCTGAAACTTCCGGTAGACCGTATCGATTACGCCCTGGTGGTTTTCGGCAATAAACATCTCGGACAGGTGGATCGATCGATAGCGGATCCCGCGGCCCAGCGCGTCATCGATGAAGAGCCCGCCGGTGCCGAACGCCCCGAGGCTCATATAGCATTCGTTCGCCTGGCTGGCGAAATTCGCCCGCGGCGCGTAACGGACGTTGAACAGAATTTCCGTCACCTGATCGAGCCAAGCGCGCACGACCGGCGCTTCAGATAGGTCCGGGTCTAGTGTGCGCAGTCGATGCCATCGCTGGGTGCGCGGCGTAAGCATCGATTCCATTGCGGCTGCGAACCGCTCGAGCGCTAAGTTGGCCGTGGCGTCAAACACCTTCTCGTTACGCTTGGCACCAGGCGCACGGCTGACGCGGAACCAGTCCGCTCGAGGCAGGATGCGCTCCGCAATTTCACGCCAATGCTCATCAAATACGGCGCGGTCAGACTGCATCCGCTCGAGGCGGCGCAGAATGTCGTCCGCGCGATCGTCGCCGCCGGCTGCCATCGCCATCATTAACTCCCCAACAGGGTTTTCGTAGTCGTCGGCGGTGAGGTGAGGTCACCCCCGATGCCGGTGAGGATCGACGCAGCGCGGCCCCTGCGGCCGATCACGTCGTCCTGTTTCTGCCGCGCCGCCCTGGCCGCGTCAATGTTGGGTGCCGGTGCCGGGGCCGGCGGTGGAGCAGGGGGAGGAGGATTGTAACTTGGACCGCCGCCGCCAAATATACCGCCCATGATTTAATCCTTTCAGATCAGATAGAGAATGCGTATTCTGTAAGCGCGACTTCCTGACGCATAACAGGTCGATCGCGTCTTATCAAAGTGCGAGCCTCGCCAGCCCCGAGCATCATGTATTGGCCCGCCTCTGCAACGTGCGAATAATGGTTCTTGTCCGGGACATTTCGATATTTTTCGGCCCCGATCACTTGCACCCTCTTGTAATTGTAACCGCCGGCCATTGCTTTCCGAAGAACCGTACATTGCGGATGAACCATCAAGCCCGGCTGGCCGTCGATCAAACGCCCCAGACACACCGCGACGCTCTCGCGCCGCTTGATAAAATCGTTGGTCGCCGCCGGCCTCGCCGGCACGTTGGCAGCGTGAAGAATCTGAAAGGGCGTTGTCTCGTCCGTTTGGGAGCGCGTGTCGCCCGCTGGGTCACCTGTGATGCTGCCAAAGACCGCGCCAGGATAGCGTTCGTGCATCGCTTGGCGCAAGAGTTGCGCAAACCGCACCGCGCCCATGTCCTGGGTGACGAGCTCTGAGTGCCATCGCCATTGCCCCATCGCGGACCGCTGGCCGAACACCGCGGCAGGGGTCAGCCCGAAGTCAATTCCGACATGGATGGGCAGCCCCGGCAGCAACTGGAATTCCTGACAATGGATCGAGTCGCGGTATTCTGGATACACCGGCTTACCATCGCGCACGAAGCCATAGTTACCGTTGACGTAGACCCGAATCCAGTCCTGATCCTTGCCCGGCAGCTGGCGCTCATAATACGCGCGGCCCTGGCGGCGGCGCGCTTCATCACCTTCCGGCAAAGATAGGGTTTCCGGCACCTGGTTGAGCCAATCCAGGTTTTCGGCCTGGTCATCAAGCCCGCCTGGTTGGCGGAAAAATTCCCAGCCTGGCGGGTGATCCTCCTCGGCCAGGCGATACCACCAATGATCGCTGTCTGGCGGGTTGGTGCTGGCGATGATGCCGGACCAACTGCAGCCGCCCAGGCTCGGGCCTGGATAGCGGCCGGCGCGGCCAGTCAGGCCATCGATTACCGCTTTCGGCACTTCACGGGCTTCGTCGACCCAGGCGCCAGTCAGTTCCATGCCGAGTAGTTTGGCGATGTCCTCCGGCCGGTCAAGAGAAACGAATATGACCTCGAGGTCGAGCTCCCCTTCTTGAATGTGGTGTGACGGCGGCCCGGTGTCGATCCACCGGCCGATCGTCGGTGGGACCCACTGGTGCCAGGTCTTGATCGTTGTAGTACGTAGCTCCGGATAGGTATTTCGGACAACGGCCCACCGGCTGCGGCGCTTGCCATCCGCGCCGGCGGCCTGATTTTGAGCCCGGCGCAAGATTTCCAT
>Ga0194132_10007324_pt1 | contig 16515 bp, 12 predicted proteins | sample TA2KigOf80mmetaG_FD_148612 | JGI IMG/M metagenome (GOLD analysis project Ga0194132, IMG submission 148612) | Freshwater microbial communities from Lake Tanganyika, Tanzania - TA2015054 Kigoma Offshore 80m | ecosystem: Environmental > Aquatic > Freshwater > Lake | place: Tanzania: Lake...
TGGACTATGGGCACGCGCTGGACCCGGTCGGTGGCCTCGACGCCGGCGGGTAGATTCGGGCAAACCGCGTCCAGCCAGGCGTTCAGCGATTTTTCGGTGCGAGGCTCGGGGTCGGTGGCGGTCGCGGGTCCAGTGCGGATCCATGGTGTGTACAGCGAGGGATTCCGCGCGGCCACGCTGGCGGACCTTGGCGCAGTGGGGCTGACCGACCTGGGATTCGAGGTTCCGGCCGCTGAGACCATCGCGTACGGCGCGCTGCTTGCGTTCGATACAAGTGAGACCGCGCTTCCGTCCGGCCGTCCAATCGCGGCGTTACGGCCCGAGAAAGCACGGAACTATGAGGTGGGAGTGGGGATCCGGACGTCACGGCTGACGGCGCGTGTTCAGGGATTTCTGACCAACCTGCGCCATCCGATCGTGCGCAGGACCGTGCTGTTTCCGGCTTCCGGCGTTCCGTCGCAACTCAGTGGATTCGCCGTGCGTGCGATCCCGCCGGTGCCTGCGCAGTTAGCGGCTGGCGTGGTGATGGTGCGGGTTAACGACGATCCGCGGGCGGTCAAGACGTTCGTCAACGATGGCGCGCTCCGGTACCAGGGCATCGATACGAAAATTGGGTTCACACTGTCGCGGCGATGGTCGGTGGATGTCCAGCATGCGTTTCTGCGCGGGCGTGAGCTGAATCCCAACCGTCCGGTCCGGCGGCTGCCACCGGGGATGGGGAGGGCGGTGGTGCGGGGTGAGTTTGGGAGGTCACGGGTTTGGATGGAACTCGGTGTCCGGTTCGCGTCGCGCCAGAACCGGCTGAACGCGGGCGACCTTGAAGACGAGCGGATTGGCGCAGCACGGAGCCGCAATAACATCGCGGATTTTCTGGCGGGCAGCCTGATTAGCCCGTATATGCGCGGAGGAGTGTTCCTGGTGACAGGCGAGTCCGTGGCGCAGATCCAGGACCGGGTGCTGCCTGGGGCGGCACCGGCTGCGCGTGTACCGCTGTTGCGGGCGGAGCCGGGATGGGCGTCGGCAGCCGCGAGGGCCGGGATCCGGCTGTCAGGCAACTTGGACGTGCTGGTGGGCCTGACGAACCTGTTCGATGACAACTACCGGGTGTTGGGGTCGGGGATGGACGCACCGGGGAGAGGAGTTTTCGTGGGGCTGTCCTGGCGATGGCGCCGTGGACCGGTGTGAGTTAGGATGAATTGATGCCGATTCACGACCGGCTTTCCAAGGAATTGCTGCGCGTTTTTTTCCTTGAGTTCATCACGTTGTTCTGGCCCAAGCTCGCCGCGCTGATCGAGCGGGACTCGATTGAATTCCTTCAACAGGAGATTTTCACCGACGTCACGGCTGGTGAGCGGCATGAGGCGGATTTGGTCGTTCTGGCGCGGCTGGCGGGGCTGGGCGGGATCCTTTTCCAGGTCGAGTCGCAAGGGACGGCGCGGTCGATCTTCCCGGAGCGCATGTTCAGCTACTTCTCGAGGTTCCACCTGGCGCGCCGTCTGCCGGTGTTTCCGATTGCAGTGTTGACGTATGATTCGCCTCGGGAACAGGCCATCGATTACTACGATGTCACGGTTGGAGACGAACCGGTGATGTCGTTCAAGTTCCGGGTTGTGCAGTTGAACCGGCTGGACTGGCGCGACTACGAGGGGTGCGGCAATCCGGTGGCGTACGGCTTCATGTCGCAGATGCGGATGATGGCGGAGGAGCGCAAACTGGTAAAGTTAGAGAGTCTACGTTCGACGCTGGCCCTTGGGTTGGATCCGGCGAGAACACAGTTGATCTTTGGCTACGTGAACACATACCTCCGGTTGAAGCCGGAAGAGGAGGAATGGGTCGTGGAAGCGTTGAAGATTTCGAACCCGGACCAGGGACTGTTCTGGACCTACTGGCATGAGGCGGGTATGGTGAATGTCGCCGAGCAAGTGCTGAAGAGGCGCTTGGGTGAACTCCCGGAGTCCACCATGGCCCGGATCCGGGCTCTGCCGCCTGAGAAAATCGTCGACCTGACCGAGTGCGCGCGCGACTTCCCGACAGCCTCCAGCCTGGACGAGTGGCTCGCCGCGAATGCCAACGGCGGTGGGCCCGTTTAACAGTCAGGGGCGGGCAGGCTGCGCCGGACGCGGCTTCGGCAGAGGCTTCCGCGGCAGCATCTCCGCCCGGTTGGCGGCGTGATAGACAAACGACGCCACTACCGCTGAAGCTTGCTGGAGATCAGCCGGGACCAAGTGGTCATAGGTATCCATGTTGGAATGGTGCGTGCGCGTCTGATATTCAAGTGGATCCTGGATGAACTGGAATCCAGGAAGACCAACCGCGTCGAACGACAGATGGTCGGTGCCCGCGGTGTTGCGGATGCTCACGTGCGTCGCTCCCAGATCGCGGAACGGCGCCAGCCAATTCTCGAACACCGGCCGGACCATATCGTTGCCCTGAAGGTACACGCCCCGGATCTTCCCTCCGCCGTTGTCGTAGTTGAAATAGGCCGCCAGCCGCGCGTGCGTTCGGTCGGCTGCATCTTCTCCGGATCGGCGAAGTGTTCCTTCACGTACGCCTTCGATCCGAGCAGTCCCTGCTCCTCGCCGCTCCACAGAGCCAGGCGCACGGTGCGTTCGAGCGGCAGGCCAGTGGCTTTCAGGATCCGCACCGCCTCGATCATCACCGCCGATCCCGCGGCGTTGTCAGTGGCCCCAGTCCCGCCGTGCCACGAGTCAAAGTGCGCGCCAAGCATGACCATCTCATCGCGCCGTGAGCGGCCGGGAATCTCAGCGACGATGTTGTAGGAGTCCTTCGAGTCCCCGCGGAACTCGGCGGCGATCTCCAGGCGCAGCTTCACCGGGAATTTGTTGCGCAGCAGGCGGACGATCCGGTTGTAGTGTTCGGGCGCGATCGCGGCAGTCGGCGGCGCGTCGGGATACTTGCCGTCAAACGACCCGCCCCGGGATGCGAAAACCGTGCCGCCGTCGCCACGATAGCCGGTCGATAAGAGCGCGACCGCGCCTTCTTCCTTGAGGAACTCGTTGCGCTTGGTGTTCCACCGGTCGGCGGCCTGCGACGGAGGGCGATTGTTGCGAGACGCGGGCGTGGTACTGACGATGTCGTCCAGGTCCTTGCCAGAGTGGCGCCGCGCGGCGGCTGTCTCCTGAAGCGGCGTGGGACGGGCCTCGTCGATCAGCACGATCTTCCCGTTCAGCTTGCCCTTGTACTTGGGCAGATCCTTTTCCTCTTTCATGGGCGCGAAGAATGGCTCAGCAGTCAGGGTCCCGTTGGTGGCAGGCGTCCAGGCCAGGGGGAATCCGATCAAGGGTTGATAACCGGGTTCCAACAGGTGAGCCTCGAACTTCGAATATGACCAGCCCCGGCCGAACGGGCCCCACTTCTCCTTACGCGGGTTGTCGATTCCCATCTCTTTGAGGCGGCCGACGGTCCAGTGGGCGGCGCGATGGAATCCGGTGAATTGGTGAGCCGCGGCCCATGGACATCAGTGAGGTAGAACAGCGTGTCCATCACTTGGAGTTGTCGAACGCCTCCGACTTGATCCGGTGCACGGCCTGGAGGTCGGGGTTTTCAAAGGCGAAGACGGCGAGGCAGGAGAGGGCACCAAGAGCGATTTTCATCGTTTCGCCATTTTAACTTGGCTTTTCGTCGCGTGGGGCACGGCCAACCTGCTAGAGGTACATTGACAGAGGAGGCTCGAATGCGATTCCTATGCTTGCTTGCGCTTCCGGCGCTGGGACAACCCGGCGCAACGGAGATGCGTGGGATCCGGGCGGCCTATGAGCAGCACCGGCACACGGCAGTACGCGATGCAGATGGATGGAAAGCGCGAAACCCGCGGCAGCAGTTCGTCACCCGGTTTGACGGGCGCGGTTTCACGGTCCAGCCGGACACCGGCGCCTGGCGGTGGGGACTGGAGTTGCGGGCGTACGGCTTCAGCGGCGCGATGCGGGAAGCCGCGCGAAACGCATCCGTGAGCGTTAGGCACGAGCGCGTGGGGTACGACTGGGGATCGGGCATCGAGGAGTGGTTCGTGAATGACCGGCGGGGGTTGGAGCATGGATTCACGTTGCGCGAGCGGCCGGAGCAAGGCGCAGGTCCGTTGCGGCTGCGGATGGCGGTGCGCGGAGAGTTGGAAGCCCGGGAAATGGCGGCCGGGATCGATTTCGGTCCCGTCCAGTACGCGGGACTGAAGGCCTGGGACGCGGGGGGCGATCCCGTACAGGTGCGAATCGAGATCAGCGGGGGTGGCTTCGACTTTGTGGTCAACGACAGAGGCGCACGGTACCCCATCACGATTGACCCGATCGTCCAGCAGGCCTATCTGAAGGCATCGAACACCGAGAGTGGAGATGAGTTTGGATTCTCAGTAGCGATTTCCGGGGACACTGCCGTGGTTGGCGCTCCCGGCGAAGACAGCAGCGGGACCGGCGTCAACCCGGGTTCGCAGGCCGACAATAGCCGGGACGGCAGCGGCGCCGCCTACGTCTTTGTCCGGACCGGCGGTGTGTGGACTCAGCAAGCGTACTTGAAGGCGTTCAACACGGATGCCGCCGATCGGTTCGGGCAGTCGGTTGCGATCTCCGGGGACACGATCGTGGTGGGTGCGCCAGGCGAAGCGAGCAACGGGACCGGGGCGAGTCCAGCGGGAGGTGGCGCCCAAGCGGACAACTCCGCCCCCGCTGCCGGAGCGGCCTATGTGTTCGTCCGCGCGGGCGGCGCATGGGGCCCACAAGCATATTTGAAGGCATTCGTCAGCCCGGCGGGGGGCAGGTTCGGAGCCTCGACCGCAATTTCAGGCAACATAATTCTGGTTGCGGCCCTGACGGCCCCAAGTAGCGTCTACTCTTTTGAGCGAACCGGGACGGTTTGGGGCGCACCGGAGCTCGTTAGGACAGGTGACCCCCTCGGGTGGTCCGTTGGACTATCCGGGAACACCGCGATCATCGGCAGCCAGAGCCCCACTCCCGGTCCAACGCATGTGCATGTGAGAGCCGGCGGCGTCTGGACCACCCAGGCGACGATCACGCCCCCGCTCGGAGCTTTCACCGGGTTCGGCAGAGTTGTTAGCATTTCTGGGGACACGATCGCAATTGGTGCGCACCTGAGCAACCGTGCTTATGTTTATGTCCGGACCGGGACAAGCTGGGCACTGCAGGCCGATTTTGCGGAGGACCCGGCCATTGCATACGGGCTTGCCGTTAGTGTCGACGGTGACACGCTGGTGGTGGGCGCTGAGGCCGAGCGAAGCTACGCGACAGGTGTCAACAGCCCGAGCCGCGGGTTCAACAATGCTGGCAATAGCGGAGCGGCGTTCGTTTACGCCCGCTCCAGCGGGGCTTGGTCGCGGGTGGCCTATCTCAAGGCGTCGAACACCGACGGCGTCGACTTCTTCGGAGGTGCCGTGGGAGTCTCAGGCGGTGCGGTCATCGTTGGCGCCCGCGGAGAAGACGGCAGCGGTACCGGCGTGAACAGCCTGCTTCAGGCGGATAACAACAAGCAGGATAGCGGGGCCGCCTACGTGTTCGATGTCGTGTTGCCACGCGTCGAGGTGCTGAGCGGAAGCGGGCAGAGCGCACTCGTTGGCGCTGCTTTCGGCGCGCCGTTGCGCGTCCTGCTGCGTAATGGCGCGGGGGCTCCTGCTGCCGGGGCGATGGTAGCGTTTTCTGCTCCAGGGAGTGCGCCAACCGCGTCGCTATCGGCTGGAACGGCGGTTAGCGACGCCTCGGGTGTGGCCAGCATCACCGCCGTAGCGGGACCGTCCACCGGAACTTACCTGGTCAGTGCCCTGTCTGGCGGCGAGACGGTTTTCTTCGGATTGACGAATGTTGCGCCGGGAGCGCCGCCGCCAGCCCGGATTCTGAGTCCGGCGGATGGCAGTACGTTTCAGGGTACGGTGGTGCCCTTTCAATGGGAGGCCGCGCCTGGAGCCACCAGCTACGAGCTCCGGATCATTCCGGCTTCTGGAACGCAGCAGTTCCGCGTGATCCTGCCAGGCGCGGAGACGCGCGTTATCTATACGTTCCCGAGCGGAGGCTACCGGATGGAGCTGCAGTCCTGCAACGCCGGAATCTGTTCGATTTCAGTCAGCAATTTTACGATCGTGGGCGGAACGGTTCCCGCCGCCGCTCCCACCGGATTCAACTGCCAGTTGGCCAACAATGCTCCGGGCAACCGGCTGGATTGTAATTGGAACCCTGTCCCCAACGGCCACTTCTATGTGATCCATGTGGTCCAGCCGGGACGTGGCCCCGGCGGCGGGGCGCTGACAGTGGCCGGACAGCAGGTGGGCGCGACCAACGTCAGTTTGCCTGTTCCGGATGGGCTCTTCGAGGCGATCGTGCGGGCGTGCACCGGGGATGGATGCGGGGCGTTCACGCTGCCGCCGTTCAGCCGTATCGCGGGCTTCGGGAGTCCGAATACGCCGGTGCTGGCCGAACCGATCGGCGGCTCGATGGTTGATTCCGGCGCTGACGCCCCTCGCATCGTGTTCACTTGGAGCCGTGTTCCGGATGACAACGGGATCAACTACAACTACCGGATCTATGCCCAGGACTTTTCACGGAATGCGCCCGCGGTGGATGCCTTGACCCAGAACAACTTCTATTCCGTCTTCGCGAATCCCGGAACACGTTACGACGCGCTGGTGTTCGCGATCAACAAGGACTTCGAGACCATTCGCGTGAGTCCGGCGAGCGGATTCCTGGTCCGCGGGCGGCCGCCGAAGTCCCCGGTGGCCTACGAGCCGAAGGTGGGCTCAACGGTGGTCCGCAACCCGAATAACAAGGTGAAGGTGTCGTGGACTCCGTTGGTGAACGAGGACGGAACCGTGCCGCCGCGCCGTTATCAGTTCTTCATCAACACACCGAATCCGGTGACGGGAGTGACGAACGGCACGAGCGTCGAAGTGGATGTCCCGAACGGCACCTGGATCGGTATCATGCGCGCCTGTACGAACGGGCTGGGGTGCGACGCGGCATCCGATATCGGCTGGGGACCCTGGAACAACACGGCGGGGAGCGAGGGCGGGCAGGGGGTGTTCACGGTTCAATAACGTTATACTGGGGCGTTATGAAGTTGCAACGGGCCCTGCTCCTCTTCGCGCCCCTGTGGCTGTCCGCCCAGGATACGCGCGGAAATATCTCTGGCACCGTTACCGATCCCCAGGGCGCTGTCGTCGCCGGGGCAGCGGTCGTGGTCGCCAACACCGGCACCGGACTCCTCGCCCGCCTGGTGACGAACAACAGCGGATATTACGAAGCGCCGCTGCTGCTGCCGGGGACCTATTCAGTCACGGCCGAGATGGCTGGATTCAAGAAGCTCGTGCGGTCTGGAATCACTCTTGCCCTCAGCGAGCAGTTGCAGATCAATCTCCAGCTTGAAATCGGAGCCGCGGCCGAGTCAGTCACGATCTCGGCGGAAGCGCCGATGCTTGACACGAGCACCGTGAGCAGCGGCCGCGCCATGACCCACCGCGAAATCATGGACCTTCCGGTGTTGGGCAATAACGTGAGCATGCTCGCGAGGCTGGCGCCCGGCGTCCAGGTTCCGGGCACGACGCAGTTCCTCGTCCAGGGCCAGGTCGGTGGCGGATCCGGCTACAGCATGCCGGGCGGAGTTGGCGGCAACGAGTGGTCGATCGACGGCGCCTCGACGAACGGAACGTTCCGGCGCGTGTCGTTCATGCCGAGCGCGGACATCATCGACGAGTTCCGCATTGAGACCTCGAATTTCGACGCGTCGTTCGGCCACGCGACTGGGCTGAATGTGTCCATGTCGACCAAATCCGGTGCGAATCTCCTGCACGGCTCGGCGACCTACCAGTACTTCAACCAGCGCTGGAACGCGGCGTCGTTCTTCGTGAAACAGAACCACTACCGGCGGATCTCGCAGGCGCTCACCGCGGGTGACACGGCAACCGCCAACTCGCTCGCCAATTCGCCGCTCGTTCCTGCCGGCCACACCAACAACGGCCAGGGCGCCATCAGCGGCCCCGTCGTCATCCCCAAAGTGATCGACGGCCGCAACAAGCTGTTCTTCTTCCTCGGCTACTCGATCCTCAGGAACCGCCAGGCGGCACGGCCGAGCGAGATCAACTACACGGTGCCCACCAGCGAGATGCGCGCGGGCGATTTCTCGCGGCTGCTGCCGGTGGACGCGGTGCGCTACCAGGTTTATGATCCGCTGACGACGCGAACGGATCCCGAGCGCGCGGGACACGTCGTCCGCACTCCGTTTGCGGGCAACATCATCCCCAGCGCGCGTTTCCGCAATCCGATGTACGACTTCTACAACAAACGGATGCCGGTGGCCAACAACAATCCCACGAATCCGCGCCTGGATCCAGTCAACAACTACCTCGCCACCGGGATGCCCAACAATGTCGACTACGGATCCTGGAACGGACGCGGCGACTATCAGCACAACGAGCGGCACCGCTTCTTCTTCCGGTTCCTCACCAACTACTTCATTGAAGACGCGCAGGACTACACCTACGAGACCGAAAAAGGCCTGATGGAATGGGACGAGAAGCGGCCAACTCTCAGTGGCGCCGCCGATTGGACCTTCACCAAAGGCGCCAGCACCGTGATGAACGTATCGGTCGACGCCACGCGGTTCCTCACCCAGAATCAACGGCTCGGCACGCGCAAATACAAGCCGACCGATGTCGGGCTGCCCGCCTATATGGATCAGAAGTGTTCGGGGAGTTGTGTCCTGCCGCGCGCCGTGTGGCCGGGCATGGCCGCCTGGAGCGGCGACATGGTGTTGGGTGTGGCTGTGGATCCGGGGCCGCAGGGACGGCAGCAGGCGGTCAAGTACAACATCACCCACGTCCGGAATTCGCACACGCTGCGCGCGGGTGCCGATTTCCGGCAGCACTACCTCACCCAGATCCAGAACGGCGGACTTACTTCGGGCAACTTCACCTTCGCGAACACGTTCGTCCGGAAGGACGAGGACGGATTCAATCCGGCCGCTGGACTCGGGCTGAGCTGGGCCTCGTTCCTGCTGGGCATGCCGAGCGGCATTGGGGTCGACACCAACGACACCTACGCGATGATGAATCCCTACTATGCGTGGTATGCGCAAGATACATGGCGCACGTCCTCGAAGCTGACGCTGACGTTCGGCTTGCGCGTCGAGTATGAACAGGGTCCCACGGAGCGCTACGACCGCGCGTTGAGCTTTTTTGATCCCAACCTGGAGCTGCCGATCTCGGCGGCGGCGCAGGCGGCCTACGCGCGGAATCCGCTGCCGGAACTTCCCGCGAGCCAGTTCGTGGTCCGCGGCGGATCGGTTTATGCGGGCCGTAACGGCGTGAGCCGCCGGCTCTGGAGGAATGAGCTGATGTGGCTGCCCCGGTTGTCGGCGGCGTATCAGTGGAACCGGCGGACCGTGATCCGTGGAGGCTACGGCGCGTTCTTTGACACACTCAACGTGATGAACCAGGCGCCGGATCAGTCGGGATTCTCGCGCCCCACCAACACCATACTGACCAACGATTTTGGTGTCACCTGGCTTGCCGGGAATCCGGCGGCGGGAGTCTCTCCGCTCACCGATCCGTTCCCCGTGCGTGGCAACGGAACGCGCTTTGACGTGCCGCTGCAGGCGGCGCTTGGACCGATGGCGCGGGTCGGCCAGGGATTCAGCTACTTTCCGTTTGACCGCCCGCATCCCCGCGTGGACCGCTGGCGCGCCGGAGTTCAGCGCGAGCTCTCCCAGAACCTAATGATCGAGGCTTCGTATTGGGGGCAGATCGCGAGCCGCGTGGGTATCGGCGTGCGCCAGGACTTCCTGCCCGCCCAGTTTTGGAACACCACGAATACGCGCAACAACGCGCTAGCAACCGAGGCCAACCGCCAGGTGCCGAATCCGTTCCACATTAGCAACTTCGAATCGATCCGCACATCGGATCCGGTGCTCTACCAGCACCTGACCACGCTCGGCCAGTTCACCTCGCCGACCATCGCCAAGAACCGCCTGCTCCGCCCGTTCGCTCACATGAACGGACTCACCAACAGCGGCGCGCCAGTGGGTAGGACCCGCACCCACGCCTTCGAGTTGAATGTCCAGCGGCGGTTTGCGCGGGGCTTCAACCTGAACGCCTCCTACACCCGGATGCTTCAGGAGAACCGCACGTTCATCGAAAACGAGTTCGAAAGCGAACCCACGATCTGGTGGGTGAGCGACACCGCGCGTCCCCATCGCCTGACGGCCACGGGCATCTTCGAATTCCCGTTCGGCAAGGGCCGCCGCTGGCTTCAGAGCGGGGTCCTGAATCACTTGTTCGGCGGATGGCAGCTTGCGGCCACCTACGAGTTCCAGCCCGGACCGCTGCTGGCCTGGGGCAACCTGTTCTACCGCGGCGACATCAATAAATTCGAAGCCGACGCCACCTCAGGAGCCAAGACCCTCGAACAGTGGTTCAACACCGCGGTCCCGTTTGACCGGGTGGCGGCGAATCAGCCCACGGGTCCGCAGGTCCGGGTGTTTCCACGCTTCTTCAACAAGCTGCGCGCCGATGGACTCAATCAATGGAACGGGAACCTGCTGCGCGATTTCCGCGTGTATGAGCGGCTCCGGTTCCAGATCCGCGCCGATGCGATCAACTTGCAGAACCGTTCGCAGATGAGCGCGCCTGACATCAATCCGCTGTCCACCAATTTCGGACGCATCACCAGCCAGACTTCGTCGCTGAACCGCTTCTACCAGGTCCAGCTCAGAGTGCAATTCTAAGGAGATTCCCATGCAGGCCAATCAGATTGACCGCCGTTCCTGGTTCAAGACCATGCTTGGTCCGGCCGCGCTTGCCATGTTCAACGCGCAGAGGACCGACGCCGCCGCCATCGGCCCCAACGACAAGCTCAAGGTCAGCAAGCTCGAAACGTTCGTGCTGAAGAGTTCCTGGGTGTTCGTCAAAATCTCGACCGACGCCGGGATCGTCGGCTGGGGCGAGATGCTCAAGGACGACGCCAAGGCCTGTGCGGCGGGTGCGCTCGAAGTGGCGAATTATCTGGTGGGCCAGGATCCGCGCATGGTGGCCCACCACTGGCAGGCGATCCATCGGGGCGCGTTCTATCGCGGTGGTCCGATCAAGACGGCGATTCAGAGCGGGATCGACCAGGCGCTTTGGGACATCACGGGCAAGGCCTATGGCGTGCCTGTGTACAAGCTCATGGGCGGTCCAACGCGCCAGCAGATCCGGGTATACGGGCAGGTGGACGCCAAGACCGGTGTCAATGCGATCAAGGTCGGGCCGCGCGGCACACGGACTCCGTTCAAACACAACGAAGGCCAAAAGATGGTGGACGAGGTGGCCGAGCGGTTCAAGGCACTGCGCGACAAGTACGGATCGGGCGTGGATATCGGCATCGACTTCCACGGCGCGGTCCAACCGACCACGGCGCTGAGCCTGATGAAGGCGCTGGAGCCCTACCGTCCGTGGTTCTTCGAGGAGATCGTGCAGGCGCTCAATGTCGACGTGATGGCCGATCTGGCGCAGAAGACGCATATCCCGCTGGCGACCGGCGAGCGGATTTTCCTCAAGTGGGGATTCCGCGAGATTCTGGAAAAGCGCGCGGCGATGATCCTGCAGCCGGATGTGTGTTACGCGGGCGGCATCACGGAGTTGCGGCTGATTGCCGGAATGGCGGAGTCCTACTTCGCGCCGCTGGCGCCGCACAATCCCAATGGTCCTTGTTCTCTGGCGGCAAGCTTGCAGGTGGCGGCGTCGATTCCGAACTTCCTGATCCAGGAGCGCGGCGATGCGGAGCATGATCTGCTCGCCAAGCCTCTGCCGGCGGTGAGGAATGGGCACCGGCCGATTCCAACGGAGCCGGGTCTCGGGATCACCATCGATGAGAACAAGCTGAGGGCGCAGGTGGGCGAGCCGCGTCCGTATCTGACGCAATATGATCCGGAGGACGGGTCCGTGGTCGATTGGTAGGGCGCGCCGATGCGGCGTTGCGACTCTAGCCATCGCGGTTCGTCTATAATCGACTCCGATGACTACCCGCCGCGCCTTCACCGCCTCCGCTCTTGCCGCCGCAGCACAAACTCAACCGTCCAAGCGCCCGCTCCCCGACTGGGGGCCTGGCATCAAGATTTCGCTCCAGATCCCTGCGACTGTCCCGGACGACTACCTCACATTTGCAAAGCAAATGGGCATCGAGTACGTCAATGTGCCGGGCGCGGGTGGCACCTACGAGTCCTTCGCCGCCAACAAGGCCAAGGTGGAGGCTGCCGGGCTCAAGGTGTGGAACATGGGCAACTCCAATGTCCATAACATGCCCGAGGTCACTCTCAACCTTCCGGGCCGCGACGCCAAGATCGAGGAGTACAAGCAATATTTGCGGAACCTCTCGCGGGCCGGTGTCCACTACACGACCTACGCGCACATGGGCAACGGAATCTGGTCGAGCGACCGCGAGACCACGCGTGGCGGCGCGTCGGCGCGTGCCTTCCGGCTGGAGACCGCCAAGGGGCACTGGGCCGGAAAAGTGTTCGAAGGACCACTCTCGCACGGGCGCCGCTTCACGAAAGAGGAGCTTTGGGAGAACTACACGTACTTCATCAAGCAGGTAGTTCCCGTGGCGGAGGAAGTGGGCGTCCGCATCGGGATCCACCCGGATGATCCGCCCGTGCCGGAACTGGGCGGGGTGCCGCGCCACATCTTCGGCACGTGGGATGGCTATGTCAAGGCACTCGAAATCGCGAACAGCCCCAATGTTGGCGTGTGCCTGTGCTGCGGGACCTGGATGGAGGGCGGCAAGTCCACCGGCAAGGACGTGTTCGAGGCCGTGCGCGGATTCGCGGCCATGGGCAAGCTGTGGAAAATCCACTTCCGCAACGTGTCCGCGCCGATTCCCTATTTTGTTGAGACCTTTCCTGATAACGGCTACACCGACATGCGCAAGCTGATGCGGACGCTCGTGGAGGCGAACTTCAACGGCAACCTGATCGCCGACCACGTGCCCACCATGGTGGGCGGTCCGATGGTGGGCTGGGCGTACAGCCTCGGCTACATCAAGGCCTTGTACCGCAGTGCGCTGGCTGAAACCGGTAAGGGTTAATGATCGACACCAACGTTTACCTGTCGCGGTATCCGTTCCGCCGCCTGCCGGGAGACGAGCCGCAGGAATTGGTTGGCAAACTCGTGCGCGGTGGAGTGGAGCGAGCCTGGTGCGGCAGCTTCGACGCACTGCTGCATCGCGACCTCGGCTCGGTCAACCGGCGCCTGGCCGACGACTGCCGGCGGTACGGCAATGGACTACTGGTTCCATTCGGCTGCGTGAATCCCGCGATGCCGGACTGGCGCGAGGAACTCCGCCGCTGCCACGAGGACTACCGCATGCCGGGCATCCGTGTGCATCCGAACTATCACGGCTACCAACTTGGTGACGCCTCGTTTGCCGAACTGCTCAAGGCCGCCACTCTGCGCCGGATGATTGTCCAGATTCCGGTGCTGATGGAGGACGAGCGGACGCAGCATCCGGTGGTCCGCGTGGCGCCGGAGGACGTTTCGAAGCTCGCCGATCCGGTGGCATCCGTTCCGGGCGCCCAGGTCCAGTTGTTGAACCACTCCCAGCGCGCCCCGGCTGATGTGATGCGGCGGCTGATGAGCGCCGGCCAGGTGTACGTGGACATCGCCATGGTTGAAAATACGCACGGAATTGATCAGCTATTGTCGCTGGTTCCAAAGGAGCGCGTGACGTTCGGCTCCTATTATCCGTTCTATTATTGGGAATCCGCCGCGTTGAAGCTTCAGGAGGCCGCCCTGCTCGCGCCGGACCGCGACGCGATTGTCCGTGGCAATGCGACGCGGCTGCGGGGTGCGGTCCGATGAGAATCTGGGATCTCCACTGCCACCCGTCGACCTTCGGCTCCGAGGATCCGGACAAGGCCATGACCGACGTGATCCGCACCGCCGACCGCATGCAAGTGGAGCGGCTGTGCATCTACCTCGGCTCGCTCCGCCATCAGGACCCGAATCCGGTAGACCTGCGCGCGCACAACGATTGGGTGCTGCGCGCGATGAAGCCGTTTCCAGACCGGGTGTTCGGATTCGCGTACATCAATCCGAATTACATGCCGGCGACCATGGAGGAGATTGAGAGGTGCATCCGCGACGGTCCGATGGTGGGGGTGAAGCTGTGGGTGGCCAAGCGCTGCAACGCGCCTGAGCTGGATACGATCGTGAGCCGCTGCGCAGAGCTCAAGGCGGTCATCTTTCAGCACACCTGGATCAAGACGAACGGCAACCTGCCGGGCGAATCGACTCCCATGGAGCTGGCCGAGCTTGCCGGCCGCCATCCGCGTGTGCCGATCATCTGTGGACACACGGGCGGGCAGTGGGAGTCCGGAATCCGCGCGGTGCGCGCGCGCCGGAATGTGTCGATCGACCTGGCCGGGTCGGATCCGACGAACGGATTTACTGAGATGGCGTACCGGGAGCTGGGTCCGGACCGGATCATTTATGGGAGCGACTCGGGGGGCCGGAGCATGGCGTCGCAGTTGGCAAAGGTCCACGGGGCGGTGATTCCGGAGGGAGCCAAGCCGCTGATCTTTGCCGAGAACCTGCGCCGGATGATGACTCCGATCCTGACGGCGAAGGGAATCAAGACGTAGCGAGGTCGTGTTGGAACATCTGGCCATTGACGGATTCCGCTGTTTTGCGAGCCTCGAGATTGGCGGGCTCCGCCGGTTGAACCTGATCGCCGGGAAGAACGGCGCGGGAAAATCGGCGTTGTTGGAGGCGGTCCAGTTGTTCCTGCGGCCGGACATCGATTCGCTTACTGAAGTCCTCGACTGGCGGGGCCAGGTGGCTCCCTCATCCCCCAAGCCGGTCTGGACCGAGGACACGGTTGGGCCGCTGTTCCATGCGCGTGGCGAGACGTTCAGGGCAAGATCGAGCTAAGATCCGGTTCGAGTTCGGTTCGTTTCCGCATCGGCCATGGCCTGTTTGACGAGAAGGGGAACTGGTTTGAAGCGCCAGCCCGGAATCGTGCGGATCTAAAGCCCGCCCTAGTAGTTCAGTCCACTGTCGATTCGAAGAATTCGGCTCTCCCGATTCTTCTCGATGGAACCTTGGATTTCGACCGCCATCCGGCCCGTATGGCCGACGCGTCGAGAACGTTTCTGAGGAAGGCACGAAGAGACCAACACAGGCTGTACCACGTGCACGCGGCTGGCTGGGATCCTGATGGGTTAGGCGGGATGCTCGAAAACGTGCTGGGATCGGCGCACCAACGCACCGTGATCGGGGCGATGCAGTGGCTGATCCCTTCGGCTGAGTTTGTGTTTACGAAAGGCCGGGCGGACTTGAGGGCCGTCTATGGCCGGTCCAGCGACTTCGCTGTCGCGCAACCGCTCGAGTCCTTCGGAGATGGGGCGGTTCGTTTGGCCGGGATCGTGCTCGCTGTCCTGCTCTCTCGAAATGGCACATGCCTGATCGACGAAGTCGAGAGCGGGTTGCACTACTCCCTGTTCCCGGATCTCTGGAGGCTTCTCGACAAGTTATCGAGGGATCTGTCCGTACAGGTGTTCGCGACGACTCATAGCCGTGATTGCCTTGATGCTTTCGCTGAGGCGTCCGCGGAGAAGGACTTCGACGCAGCGTTCTACAGGCTGGAGCGGAATCCCGGTGGCGCCGTCGAGGCTGTGCGGTTGGACTACGAAGGCTACTTTCGCCGCGTCGAAGGCCTGCCGTTCGAGGTGCGGTAGTGCCGGACCGGAAGGTTCAATTCCTGGTGGAGGGCAATGACGACGCCTACTTCATCAAGCATTTTGCGAAGTGCGCTCTCGGCATGGAGCTCCGCGTTAACGAGAATATGCTCTCGGATATGGTCTCGCTCGGAACCTGCAATAAGCTTCTGGACCGGATTGATTCGATTCAGAAGGACTCAGGCGGCTGGGAATCTATCGGCGTGATCCTCGACTCGAATGGCGATCCGTTAAAGCGGTGGGCAGAAGTTCTCGAGAGTGCCGGGCCTCATTGGGGACTGCCGCAAGAGCCCTGTCCCGCAGGAGTAATCGGGAAGTCTGGCCTTCGCCGTATGGGATTCTGGCTCATGCCTGAACCCGGTCGGCCGGGTGCTCTGGAGGACTTCCTGATCGAGATCCGCAAGGACAGCGACCGGCAGAATCGGATCTGGGGTCACGCGCGGCAGTCAGTCGAGACGCTGCCCGAACGGCTCTTCAAGGACGGCGACCTCCCCAAGGCAGAGCTACGAACTTGGCTCTCCTGGCAAAAAGAGCCCGGTGCGCCGTACGGGTTGGCCGTGAGCCAGGGATGTTTCGACATCGAGCACCGACTGGCCAAACGCTTTGCGGCATGGATGCGCTCGGTCCGGACTCCGTGCGAGAATCTGTAACGGTTGCCACGCAGACGGCACCTAGGAGCCTGTCCGAGAATTGACGGGCGAACGCTCATCGCCGCCGGTCGAAGTGTGGTTGTTGCGTAGCACGATTTTTCGTTGCCAGGCTGCCGGAACGCCTTGGATTCCCGATTTTGGCCTCCAG
>Ga0194132_10007325_pt1 | contig 16515 bp, 12 predicted proteins | sample TA2KigOf80mmetaG_FD_148612 | JGI IMG/M metagenome (GOLD analysis project Ga0194132, IMG submission 148612) | Freshwater microbial communities from Lake Tanganyika, Tanzania - TA2015054 Kigoma Offshore 80m | ecosystem: Environmental > Aquatic > Freshwater > Lake | place: Tanzania: Lake...
TCCCGTCCCAGCGTACCCTCCTTCACCTCCTTGCGGGCCTGCTTCGTGCTCTCGGCCACGTACACCTCGCGCGCGATGCGCCACATGGCCCGGTCGGGCTTTCGGCCCGACTTCTGCGCGCCCATCTCCACCTGGTCCCAGTGCGTCTTCACGACGTTGGGCGGCACGATGTTGATGCTCATGGGTATCCAGCCGCGCTCGCCCGCCAGCACCAGCGTGTCCGACTTGCGCGACACGCCCGCCACGCCGATGGGCGGGTGCGGCTTCTGGTAGGGCGCCAGATGGACGCCCAGGCCTATGGCGTCGTCGCGGTCGGGGATGTTGAACTTCCAGTGCTTGCTCTCATAGTGGCCTGGCTTCGGGTCGGTCCACATCTTCAGCACGATTTCGACGGCCTCGCGACTCATGGCGCGGTGCTCGCCCGACGCGTCGTCGATGCCGAACACCTTGAAGTCGCCAGGCCAGCCGCCGGAGCCGACGCCCCAGTAGAAGCGCCCGCGCGCCAGGTGGTCGAGCACCGCGATGCGGTGCGCGATCATGAACGGGTTGTGGTTGGGCATGCACGTCACGCCCGTTCCCAGCTTGATGTTTTTGGTGAGGCCGATGGCCTTGGCCAGGAACAGGTCGGGCGCGGGGATGTTCTCCCAGGCCGACGTGAAGTGCTCGCCGACCCAGGCCTCGGTGTAGCCCAGCTTGTCCAGCGCGACGATCTGCTCCAGGTCGCCGTCCATGGTGTCGGCCGCGACGGCCCCGGGCGGATGCAATGGCATGGTGAAGAAACCGACGTGCACGTGAGACCTCCAGAGAAGTAAGGGTGCCTTTCGAGGGGCAAGTATATGTGAGCCGCCGCGCCAACTCAACCTTGTCCGCCGCGCCCGCTGCCCTCACAATGGTGGTACACGGACGGAGAGGTACATATGCCCGCGCACTGGCAGGAGTGGGACAAGGCCAAGAAGGAGCTCAAGTCGGACGCGAAGGCGCGAGGGTCGGCGCTCGACGAGGCCCTGCGCATCGTCAACTCGGCGCAGAAGGCGGCCAAGAACCCGGGCGCGATGCGCTGCCCGGCGTGCGGCGGCATGAAGTTCAAAACGCAGAATAAGGGCACGCAGTGGGCGTGCCGCCTCTGCGGCCATGTCGTCAAACGCGAGGAAGCGGCCCCCTAGAGCTTCGGATGCCGCTGCGACGCGTCCGTTGCCCGTTCCAGCGCCGCCGCCACCCGCAGCAGCGTCGGTTCGTCGAAGTGCCGCCCGATGAGTTGCACCCCGATGGGCAGGTTGTCCCGCGTCCACCCGAACGGCACGGAAATCGCGGGTGAGCCGGTGATGTCCCACGTTTCAGTGTTCCTGGATACGTGATACCAAGGTGTCGTCGTGCCGTCCACGTTCAGAGGCTGCGCCCCATGGGGTGGGGGCGGGACGGTGGAGGTGGGGCCGAGCAGGACATCGTAGTCTCGAAAGAACGCCGCCGTGTCGCGCCGCAACTCGGCCAGATGTTCATGCTCGAGCGTGAGATAGCGGTCGAAGTCCGGCAGCTTCCATTCCAGGACGCGCACCATGTTGGGGGCAAGCTCAGACTCGCGGCCCCGGACGATGGGCCGGGCGAAATGCACGGCGTCGGCCAGCATGACCTCCAGCCCCTCGGCCATGTGGTCGCGCTTCTTGAGCCAGGGCAGCTTCACTTCTTCGACGGTGCAGCCCTGTTCGCCCAGTGCCGCAGCCGCCTTCACCACTACGGCCTGCACCTCGCGCGCCACCGGTGCGTACCCGTCCTCCGGTGAGAACCCGATACGGAGCTTCTTAGGCAGCGTGTCCAGGTTGGGCATCTTCGGCACGGGCGTGTTCACCGCGAACGGGTCGTACCCGTCCGCGCCCGCGATGATGCCCAGGATGAGCGCGTTGTCACGCACCGTGCGCGTCATGGGGCCGATGTGCATGTACCGCAGGATGGCCGCCGGATTGTGGCCGGTTAGCGGCACGCGGCCGTGGGTCGGCTTGAACCCCACGACGTTGCAGTACGTCGCGGGTACGCGTATCGAGCCGCCCACGTCGCTTCCCACCTCGAAGGGTGTCATCCCCGCCGCCAGCGCCGCCGCCGCGCCCCCGCTGGAGCCGCACGGCGTGCGCCCGACGTTCCAGGGGTTGTTGGTCTGACCGAAGACGCGGTTGCGGGTCTCAGCGTCCAGGGCGAACTCGGGGGTGTTCGTCTTTCCCATCAGGATGGCGCCCGCCCTCTTCAGCCGCGCCGCAGGGGTAGAGTCCCTGACGGGAATGTTGTCCTTGAGCAACAGGGAGCCCACTGTCGTCCGTACGCCCGCCGTGTCGAACGTGTCCTTGATGGTGAACGGCACGCCGTGCAGCGGCCCGAGCTTCTTGCCGGAGACGACCGCTTTCTCGGCGGCGCGGGCCTTTTCCATCGCGTCGTCCGTCATCGTGACCACCGCGTTCAGCTTCGGGTTGACGGCCGCGATGCGGTCGAGGTGCGCCTGCATGGCCTCGACGGGTGAGATTTGCTTTGTGCGGATGCGCTCCGCAAGTTCGGTTGTCGTCAACCAGTAGAGTTCGTTCGCCATCCCAAGCTCCTTCGCGCTGGTGCTACACCAGCGCCTTCCCGTCCCGCTTGACCACCTTGCCCCGCGTAACCACCGTGTCGACTTTGTGGAGGACCTTGATGCTCTTGAGAGGGTCGCCATTGACGATGATGGCGTCGGCGGCCTTGCCCACCTCCAGCGTGCCCGTCTCGTCAAGCACGCCCAGGCAGTCAGCGGTCGTCTTGGTGGAGGACACGATGCTATCCATCGCGGATATGCCGACCTTCTCCGTCATCACCTGCGGGGTGTAGGCGAAGTCGCCGAAGCCGACGTGCGACATGCCCGAGTCGATGCCCGTGACCAGCTTCACGCCCCTGTCCCACATGTCCTTGAGGATCTCGTAGCGGCGCGCCGGGTCGGAGCGCAGGACGGTCTTGTCCTCCTGCTTCACCGGGATGCCCTTGTCCTGCCAGATGAAGTCGAAGGCCAGCGTGGGGTCTACCCACAACCCCTTCTCCGCCATCTGGTCGGCTGTCTTCGGGTCGTAGTCGTAAATCTCGTCGGGGTTCGCCGACACCCACGTCGAGTGGATGAGGTTGTGGATGCCTGCCTTGACGCAGTTCTTCACGCCCTCCGTGCCGTGGCAGTGGGCCGCCACGCGAACGCCCATGCGCTCCGCGTCCTTGACGGCGGCCTTCAGGATGTCCGACGAGTACTGCGCCCGCCGCACGTTCGTCCTGGGGGTGAAGCCGCCGCCCGTGGACATCATCTTGATGTAGTCGGCGCCCAGCTTGATCTGGTGGCGCACAGCCGCCACGACCTCTTCCTCGGTGTTTGCTTCGGTGCCGAACATGTGGCAGTGCCCGCCGGTGGTGGTGATGGGCGTGCCCACCACCAGCAGCCGCGGGCCGGGGATGATGCCGTCCTGGATGGCCTTTTTCACGGGGAAGGCGATGTTGTTCTTGGAGCCGAGGTCGCGGATGGTGGTGACGCCCGACAGCAGGGCCTGCCGCATGGCTTTGGTCGCCCGCATGAGGAACACCTGGTCGCTGTCGGTCGTGATGTGCTTGAAGGCGTCGGCCTCGGCGGAGCAGTGCATGTGCGCGTGGGCCTCGATGAAGCCGGGCATGAGCGTTCCTCCCTTCACCTCGATTGTCTCGATGCCCTTGCCGGTGTCCCTTCCCAGCTCGGCCTTGGTGGTCACCCGGACGATGCGTCCGTTGTCTATCACCAGCGCGCCGTTCTTTACCGGAGCGGCGCCTGTGCCGTCGATAAGGTTGTCTGCCGTCAGTACGAGTTTCATGCGGGCCGTCCTGTTCTTGTGGGTTTGGAAAGTGCGGCGCATTATAGCAGGGAACCCGCGGCGCCCGGCGCGGATACGGCACCGTTGACACCGGTACAGCCCCTTTGTATGTTTGTGCGGCCACAAAACTGCGGCCACAAGGAGACACTGTGTAATGCCGAAGACCTATTCCGTCCGTTTCGACTCCAAGCTCACCGTCCCCATGCGCGACGGCACCAGGCTGTACGCCGATGTGTTCCGTCCCGTGGGCACGGGCAAGCACCCCGTGCTGCTCCAGCGCACCCCGTACGACCGCACCGACGCCTCGATGCGGATGTTCTTCCTCGATTCGATACGCGCCGCCAGGCAGGGCTACGCCGTCGTCATCCAGGACGTGCGCGGCCGCTATGCCTCCGAAGGCGAGTTCCACACGTTCATCAACGAGATGAACGACGGGTACGACACCATCGAGTGGGCAGCGAAGCAGCCGTGGTCCGACGGCCAGGTGGGCATGTTCGGCGGTTCGTATGTCGGCGCGACACAGTGGCTTGCGGCATCCTCGGCGCCGCCTTCGCTCAAGGGCATCGCGCCCGTAGTCACCGCATCCGACTACCACGAGGGCTGGACATACCAGGGCGGCGCCCTCAACCACGCCTTCAACGTAAACTGGACGTTCTCCCTCACCACAGGCAACTGGAACAATCTGCGCCGCAGGTACGGCGTCGGCAAGCGCCAGTTCAACAAGCTCATCCAGGCCACCGACGAGATGGGCCCCGCCCTGCGCCACCTCCCGCTGAATACGCTCCCCGATTTTCACAGCGATGTTGCCAAGTACTATTACGCGTGGCTGGAGCATCCCGAGTTCGACGCCTACTGGAAGAAGACCGCCATCGAGGAGCACCACTCCAAGATCAACGTCCCGGCCCTGAACGTCGGCGGCTGGTTCGATATCTTTCTGGGCGGCACGCTCCGCAACTACCAGCTTATGAAGAAGAACGGGGCGACCCCCGCGGCCCGCAAGGGCCAGCGCCTCATCGTCGGCCCCTGGGTGCACGAAGGCTCGTCCAACATGGCCTTTCCGGGCGTGCCCGTCGGCGAGCACTACTTCGGCATGAACTCCTACGCCGCGGTCACCGACCTCAGCGGGCAGATACTCCGGTTCTACGACCACGTGCTCAAAGGCAAGGACAACGGGGTCGCCGATGAGAAGCCGGTCCAAATCTTCGTCATGGGCGAAAACGCCTGGCGCAGCGAGAGCGACTGGCCGCTGCCGCAGGCGAAGAACACGAGGTACTACCTCCACAGCGGCGGCAGGGCCAACACGCTCCACGGCGACGGCACTCTCAGCCGCGACGAGCCGGGCGCCGAGCCGCCCGACACGTTCGTGTACAACCCGCTCAACCCGGTGCCCACGCGTGGCGGCCAGCTCTGCTGCTTCTATGCCGCCGCCCACCCCGGCTCGTTCGACCAGACCGAAATCGAGTCCAGGGCCGACGTGTTGTGCTACACCACGCCGCCGCTAGAGCGTGACACCGAGGTCACCGGCCCCATCACCGTCACGCTGTACGCTGCTTCCACTGCAAAAGACACCGACTTCACAGCCAAGCTGGTGGACGTCTCCGGCGACGGCTGCTGCGCCCGCAACCTCACCGACGGTATCATACGCGCCCGCTACCGCAAGCCGCGCTCGAAACCGCAGCTTCTCACGCCGGGGCAGGCGTACGAGTACCGGATAGACTTGTGGGCCACCAGCAACCTGTTCAAGAAGGGCCATCGCATCCGCGTGGAGATTTCCAGCAGCAACTTCCCGCGCTTCGACCGGAACCTGAACACGGGCGAACACAACAACACCAGCGCCGACTTCATGAGCGCGGCACAGACCATCCTCCACGACAAGGACCACAGGTCTCATATCGTGCTGCCCATCGTGCCGAGGTAGACTCATGCAAAGACTTCCCAAGTCCGAAGCCTTTGTCTACGAGTTCGACCACAGGCACACGCCTAAGCTGCGCGTGAAGCAGGGCGAGACGTTCGTGGTCGAGACCAACGACGCACTGGCCGGGGCCATCCGCACACCCGATGCGATGAAGACCCTGCACAAGTTGCCCGCGCTCCAGTTCACCCCGCCCAAGGGCAACCCGTGCGGCGGCCCTGTGTACATCGAGGGCGCCGAACGCGGCGACGTGCTGGAAATCACCATTGAGAAGATCGTCGTCGAAGACCAGGGCTTCACGGGTTCCTTCCCCGGCATCGGCCCCTTGCACGATAGCGCCAGGTGGAAGGAGGCGCGTGGCCCCTTCGTCCACATCATCAAGCACCTGCCCGGGCCAAGCGGCACCACGCGCGACGGAAAAGGCGTCCTCAACAGCAAGGTGTCGTGGGACTTGCAGCCCATGATAGGCACCATCGCCACGGCGCCCGACCGCAAGGTCGAGACCACCACCGACGGGCAGGGGCCGTCGGGCGGCAACCTGGACATCCGCGACGTCAAGGAGGGCACGAAGGTCTATCTGAACGTGTACCACCCCGGCGCGCTGCTCTACGTCGGCGACCTGCACGGCTCGCAGGGCGACACCGAGTTCTACGGCCAGGCAGACGAGACGGGCGGCGAGGTGACGCTAACCTGCCGTGTCATCAAGAACAAGAAGCTCCCATTCATGCGCCTCGTCAAGGCTGACAGCATCGTCTCCGTCTTCTGCGGCCGCCCGCTGGAGGTGGCCGTCGAGACGGCCATCATCAACCTCATGGAGTGGATGGTCACCGAGTACGGCGTCTCCGAGCGCGACGCCTACATACACACCTGCGTCAACCCCGAGTTCCGTGTGAACGTGTACCAGATGCTCAAGGCGGGCAAGCTGGAGTTCACGGCGGGCGCTGAGATACCCAAGAAGTACCTCCTCCCCAGCCCGTGACCACCCTTGCCCCTCACGACCAGCGCGCCCTCGACTACCTGCGCGGCCTGGGGGAGCGCCCCGCCGCGCCGTTCCACGAGTCCGGCCCTTCGCGGTTCATTCGCGACACCCTGAAGGCTCTCGGTATACGCGTCCGCCGCGACAGGTACGGCAACCTCATCGCCCGCTACAGGAATGGCGAACCGAAGGGACCGCCGGTGGCGTTCGTCGCCCACATGGACCACCCCGGGTTCGAGGTGGTGGACGTGGGGGGGCGAAGCGTGGGTGATGCGGTGGTGGCGCGTGTGTTGGGTGGTGTGCCGGTATGCTCCCTCAACAGCCCTGTCCCCGTTCTTATCCTGCTCCCCGACGGCCGCCGCGTCCCCGCCCTCACCAACCCCCAAACCCGGACCCCGAACCCTGAACCCCGAACCCCTGTGGGGAGGGGTGGGGGGCAGGGCGGGGAGCGCTTCGTCCGCCTGACCCTCCCCATCGCCACGTCCATGACGCCGCCGCTGCCCGTCGTCTTCGACCTCACCGACTTCTCCGTCGCCGACGGCGTCATCCACATGCGCGCGCTCGACGACCTGGCGGGCTGCGCAGCCATCATCTCGGTGCTGGAGCGGCTGGCGTTCTCAGAGGCCGACGCCGACGTGTACGGGGTGTTCACCCGCGCCGAAGAGGTCGGGCTGTACGGCGCGCGCCTCATGGCGGCGGCGAAGACGCTGCCCCGCAAGGCTATCGTCGTCTCCGTCGAGTCCAGCAGCGTCATCCCCGGCGTGTCGCAGGGCGCGGGGCCGGTCATCCGCACCGGCGATGCCGCCTGGACGTTCGACGCGGAGGCCGAGCAAGCCCTCGTCGCCGCCCGCAACGAGCTACGGAAGAGCCGCTCCGACTTCAAGGCGCAGCGGGCGCTCATGAGCGGCGGCACGTGCGAGGCGACGGCGTTCGCATTGGCGGGATACCGGACGACCGGCCTGGCCTTCCCCCTGGCGAACTACCACAACGCGACCACCAGCATCCCCGACCCGGACGGAGGCGTGGACGCCGAGAGCGTCCACGTGTCCGATTTCCTGGACGGCGTCGCACTCCTGACCGGGGCCGCGCTCACCATCGCGCGCGGCTACGAAGCGCCCACGCGTTCGCGGCTGGGGCCGGTGCCGGAGGAGGCGCGCCAGCGGCTGGAGGCGGGCTAGGCCACGCGGTACAATCGTTCCATGAAGCTCATCTCGTTCGAGGGTTGCACCGGCAGCGGCAAGACGACGCTGGCGTACCGCCTGGGGGACGAGCTGGGGGCCGTGGTGGTCCTGGAGAGCTACGACGACATCCCCACGCTCAACCTCGTCGGGCGTGACCCCGACACGTTCGGCTTCTCCACCGCCGTTGAGTTCACCAATGCGCACGCCGGCTACCTGAAGGCCGCGATGGCGCACCCCGTCGTGGTCACGGACTTCACCATGGCCAGAGACCTCCTTTTTGCTGGACTCAACTTTCAGAACCAGCCCGACTCCCGCGACCGGTACCGCCAGTACTGGAAGAAGGCGACCGCTCAGCTGCCCGCCCCCGACTACGTCGTCCTGCTGGAGGCGCCGCCGGAGGTGCTGCTCAACAGGGCCGCCACGAGGGGCAGGCCGTTCGAGGCGAGCCTCACCGTGCAGACCCTGGCGCAGATGAGCCGAGGCTTCCAGCAGCTCTACGCGCCCGGCTCCGTTTGGGGAGGCGCGCGCTTGGTGGAGAGGCTCGACACCACCGACTTCGACCGGGCGGACAGGGAGATGCCGGCGCTGGCCCAGCGCATCCGGAAGGCCCTGGGCCTGTCGTGAGGTATCCTTGACATCGCCCCGTTTTCGGGCATACGCTAAAAAGAACAGGCGTTGACGGAGACGAGTAGCGGGCGGCGGTCGCCCAGCGAGTCTGGGACGGTGGAAGCCAGACGCGATACGACCCGACGAACATCCCTCCCGAGCCGCGGACCGAAACCAGGCCGCTCATGCTTCGACAAGCTCAGCACGAGCGGCCCCAAAAAGTAGGCTCCGCCGGAGTCGCCCTCCGTTACCAATGGCGGGGCCTTGTTGGAGGCCCTGAACGAGTGTCCCGGCCTTTTCGGGCTGGGGAACGAGGGTGGTACCACGGGAATCAAAGCCCGTCCCTAACGAGGGACGGGCTTTTTGTTTTGGAGTGATGCCATGGCACAGGGAGTAGTGACAAAGCACTGGACGCAGCGGCTCTTCGTGGAGCACGCCGAGCTGTATCTGCCGTTCCTGGAGAAGGCGGAGGAGCGCACGGCGGACGAGGTGGACGCGCTCATCACGCTGTTCCGGCGGCACGGCGTGCCGGAGGGCGGGCGCGTGCTGGACGCCGCCTGCGGCACGGGCCGCCACGCCGTCGCGCTGGCCCAGCGCGGCTACGAAGTCGTTGGCCTGGACGTGTCGCCGCTGTACATCCGACTGGCGGATGAGTGCGCGAAGGAAGCGGGCGCGCGGGCGCGGTTCGTGGAGGGCGACGTGCTGGACGCGGTGGCGGCGCTGGGTGACGAGCGGCCCTTCGACGCAGTGATCAGCATGTTCAACTCGCACGGCTACTGGGGCAGACAGCGGGACGTCCGGCTGTTCGGACAGCTAAGAGCCTCGGCGTACCCGTACGCGACGCTGGTGGTGCTCACGACCCACCAGCCGTGGCTGGAGAGCGTCTGGCGCGGCGAAATCGTGGAGAGCGCGGGCGGCCTGCGCCTGTACCAGAAGGGCAACCTCGACAGCAGGACGGGCGTGGTGTCGGGCGACCGGGCGTACTTCCAGGAGGACGGCGACGACCTGAAGCTGCGCCTGTTGCTGGACATGGAGCACCAGGTCTACGGCTACGGCACGATGGCCGAGATGCTGGCCGAGGCGGGATGGGACGCGGTGGAGGGCTATGGCAACGACCGCGTGCCGGGCGAAGTGCTGGCGCCCCTAGCGGACGATTCGATGACGATGTGGGTGGTGGCGCAGGCCACCCCCCGCGCGCAGTAAACACATTCTGGATGGAGTGAAGACCCAATCGTGAGCGTATTCAAGCCGGTCAACTCGAAGGTGGACTTCGTCGCGCTGGAGCACGACGTCCAAAAGTGGTGGGACGCGAACGGCATCATGCAGAAGTACCTGCACCGCAACGACGCGTCGGACAGGCGCTTCTCGTTCATCGACGGCCCCATCACCGCCAACAACAAGATGGGCGTGCACCACGGCTGGGGGCGGGCGTACAAAGACCTGTTCCAGCGGTACAAGTCCATGCAGGGTTACAAGCAGCGCCACCAGAACGGCTTCGACGGCCAGGGCCTGTGGATCGAGGTGGAGGTGGAGAAGGAGCTGGGGTTCAAGTCGAAGCGCGACATCGAGGCGTATGGCATCGACAAGTTCGTGGAACTGTGCAAGGCGCGCGTCCGCAAGTTCGCAGGCATCCAGACCGGGCAGTCCATCCGGTTGGGCTACTGGATGAACTGGGACGACTCGTACCACACCATGTCCGACGAGAACAACTACACCATCTGGCACTTCCTGAAGACGTGCCACGAGCGCGGCTGGGTCTACCAGGGGCGGGATGTGATGCCGTGGTGCCCCCGCTGCGGCACGGGGCTCTCCGAGCACGAAATCGTCACCGAGGGATACCAGGAAATCGTCCACCCCGGCCTGTTCATCCGGTTCCCTCTTGTCGAGAGGCCGGACGAGGCGCTGCTCGTGTGGACGACCACGCCGTGGACGCTGGCCGCCAATGTGTCGGCAGCGGTACACCCCGACCTGCCCTACGTGAAGGTGAGCCTGCCGTCGCCGACGCGCAAAGGCGAGACGGAGACGGTGTACATGGCGAAGGGGCGGTTGTCCGTGCTGCCCAAGGGCTACACCGTCGTGCAAGAACTCAAGGGCAGTGAGCTTATTGGATGGAAGTACCGGGGCCCGTTCGACGAGCTGCCGGTGCAAAAGGGCATCGAGCACCGGGTCATCGAGTGGGACGAGGTGAGCCAGGACGAGGGTACGGGCATCGTCCACATCGCCGCCGGCGCCGGCAAGGAAGACTTCGGGCTGTCCAAGGAGCACGGCCTGGAGGTCATCGCGCCCCTCGACGAGTTCGGCGATTTCATCGAAGGCTTCGGCAGTCTGTCCGGCAAGAGCGTGTACGCCGTCAACGACCTGGTGTACGCAAGTCTCAAGGAGAAGCGCGCCTTCTTCCGGCTCGACAAGTACAAGCACCGCTACCCCGTCTGCTGGCGATGCAACTCCGAGTTGGTGTTCCGGCTGGTGGACGAGTGGTTCATCTCCATGGGCGAGCTGCGGGACCAGATCGCCGCCGTCACAAAGAAGATCCGCTGGATACCCGAGTTCGGTCTGCAGCGCGAGCTGGACTGGCTCAAGAACATGGACGACTGGATGATTTCCAAGAAGCGCTACTGGGGCCTCGCCCTGCCCATCTACAAGTGCTCGTGCGGCCACTTCGATGTCATCGGCAGCGAGACCGAGCTAAAGCAGCGCGCCGTCGAGGGCTGGGAGCAGTTCGAGGGGCACTCGCCGCACCGCCCCTGGGTGGACGCCGTCAAAATCGCCTGCGCCAAGTGCGGCGGGAAGGTGTCGCGCATCAAGGACGTGGGCAACCCGTGGCTGGACGCGGGCATCGTGCCCTTCTCCACGCTCAAATACCTAGACAGTCATCTTCCCCACAAGGCAGAGGTTGAGGGCACTCCCAATGGGTTCGAAGAAGATCGATGCCACTGGCGGCAATGGTTCCCCGCCGACTGGATATCCGAGAGCTTCCCCGGCCAGTTCCGCAACTGGTTCTACTCGCTCCTCACCATGAGCACCGTCCTGGAGAACCACGAGCCGTTCAAGTGCGTGTTCAGCTACGCCCTCATGCGTGACGAGAAGGGCGAGGAGATGCACAAGAGCAAGGGCAACGCCATCTGGTTCGAGGACGCGGCGGAGAAGATGGGCGTGGATGCCATGCGCTGGCTGTACGCGCGGCAGAACCCCGCCAACAACCTGAACTTCGGCTACGGCGTGGCAGACGAGGTGCGGCGGCTGTTCCTCATCCCCCTGTGGAACGTGTACTCGTTCTTCGTGACGTACGCCAACATCGACGGCTTCGACCCCGCCAGGGCGAAGGCGCCGCCGGTGCAGGGCCGCGCCGAGCTCGACCGCTGGATACTCTCCGAACTGCACAGTCTCATCGCCGACGTGCGCGATGCCCTGGACAACTACTCGTCCGAGCGCGCGACGCGGCGGGTCGAGGAGTTCGTGGAGTACCTGTCCAACTGGTACGTGCGCCGGAGCCGCCGCCGCTTCTGGAAGTCGGAGAGCGACCAGGACAAGCTGGCGGCCCACGCCACGCTGTACGAGTGCCTGACCACGCTGGTGCGGCTCGTCGCGCCCATCATGCCCTTCATCTCCGAAGACATGTACCAGAACCTTTCGACAGGCAAGGGCCGCGAGAGCGTGCACCTCGACGACTACCCCGTGGCGAACGCCGCGCTCATCGACCAGCGCCTGTCGGGCGCCGTCCGGCTCGCCATGCGGCTGTCCAGCCTGGGCCGCGCGGCGCGGAGCAAGGCCGGCGTCAAGGTGCGCCAGCCGCTTGAAACCATGTTTGTCTTGAGTAAGATGCCACAGGAAACAGAATCGGTAGAGCAGATGGCGGATGTGATAAAGGACGAGCTTAATGTAAAGACTATCGAGATACTTCGCGACGTAAGCAAGGTGGCCGATTTTCAGGTTCAGGGGAACATGGCTCTGTTAGGGCCAAAACACGGAGCTAGGGCGCGACAAATATCTCAAGAGCTGCAAAGCAGCCATCATTCACCCAAGAACATTGCATTGTCGGTTTTGAAAGGTGAAGCATACGAAATGGTCGTGTCCCCTGCGGTGGGCACCATCCGCTTGCTGCCTGAGGAAATCACAGTTCGGCAAATCGACAAACCCGGCTACGCGGTCGCGTCCGAGGGCGGCTACACGGTGGCCGTCTCCACCGAGGTGCCGGAGGAGCTGGCGCTGGAGGGCATGGCGCGGGAGCTGGTGCACCGCATCCAGAACATGCGCAAGTCGGCGGGGTTCGACATCGCCGACCACATCGTCACCTACTACCAGGGCGACGGGAAGGCGGACGAGGTGGTGTCGGCGCACCGCGACTACGTCATGCAGGAGACGCTGTCCCGCGACCTGGCGAACGCGGCCCCGCCTGACGGCGCGTACATCGAGGAGCACGACCTGGACGGCGTGAAGCTCACGGTGGGAGTGAAGCGGGCCTAGCGCGGCGTCCATTTTCTGCAACGAACAGGCCCTTGGCCAACACGTAGGGGCGGGTTTGAAACCCGCCCCTACTTTTTCATGGACTGTTCACACTGCGTCCTCCCTACTTCACGTTGAGCGCAGACGCGGCCTATACCCTGTGAAGAGCGTAAAGTAAGGAGGTCTGACATGGTGAAAGCCGTGATTGTGTACGACAGCCAGTTTGGGAATACCGAAGCCGTCGCCAAAGCCATCGCGTCCGGCATGGGGCCCGCCGTCGAAGCGCGCGCGGTGAAGGTAGACGCGGCCGGGCCCGCCGATGTGAAGGGCGCTGCGCTGCTGGTGGCTGGCTCGCCTGTCCAGGCGTGGAGGGCGACGCCAAAAATGGTCGAGTTCCTGAAGAAACTGGAAGGGGAAGACCTGGCGGGCGTGAAGGCCGCCGCCTTCGACACCCGGATACCGGGCAGGATCGGCGGCCTCTTCGGCACGGCGTCCAAAAAACTGTCGGGGCATCTGCAAAAGCTCGGCTACGAGCTGGTAGACGGGCCGCAGGGGTTCCACGTGACCGGCACGGAAGGGCCGCTTGCGGACGGCGAACTGCAGCGCGCGACGGCCTGGGGCCGGTCGCTGGCCGCGAAGGTCGGAGGCCAGGCCCTCAAGCGGGCTTCGTAGCGACGAAGACCACCGTGCCGGCGGGGCCGTCCAGAATTTCCGGCAGGAAGCCAGTCTCACTGAGCAGGCGCAGCCACGTCTCGCCCGGGAAAAGCCCGAACGTGTGGCGGTCGTGCTCCACGCGCACGCTGCCGTCCCGCTCCCGCATGGCGATGATGTAATCGACGGTGCATACCGAGTCGTTCGGGTCGGAGTCGTAGTTCCACTCCAGGAAACGGAGCCCCCGCCCGTCGCCATCGGTGCCTTCGTGGTTCGTTGTGGGCTTGAAGTTCTCGCTGATGGAGTCGGGGGCCAGGAGCGCTGCGCCGCCCGGCTTGCAATGGATGTAGGCCGTTTCCATCGCCTGCCGCAGCTCGCACTCCGAGGTCATGTAGTCGATGGCGTCGTGGATGAACACCGCGTCGAACTCGCGTCCCAGCTGCAGCGTGCGCATGTCGCCATGGATGTGCTCGCACTCAGGATTTTGCGCCCTGCTGACGGCGAGCATGGCAGGTTCGAGATCGACCAGCGTCATCTGGAACGATGATTTGAGGTGCGATGCGTTGTTGCCGCCGCCGCTCCCCAATTCCAACAACGTTCGCAATGGGGGTGCGCAGGCGTTTTTCAGCGCCTGTGCATAGAACGCCGCCTCGGCTGCATAGTCCGAGGCCGGGGTGAGGAGGTGCCACCAGTCCGCGAGATCACTGTACAGCTTCATGTATCGGCCACCATCACGAAAAACCTCCTGTGCGATGAACTAACATGATAGCCAGTGTTACCTTCAGTCTAAAGATGTCGAGGTGAACTTTATGAACGCGAGGCGGGTATTTTCCGGAGCGCCCTGGGAGAAGCAGGTCGGCTACTGCCGCGCGGTGCGCCTGGGTGGCCACATCTTCGTTTCGGGCACCGCCGCCTCCGACGGCAAGGGTGGCGTGCACGCGCCGGGCGACGCCTACGCGCAGGCGAAGCGATGCTGGGAGATCGTGCAGAAGGCGCTGCGTGACGTGAACGCGGACACGAAGCACGTTGTGCGCACCCGGATGTTCGTGACCGACATCTCGCGGTGGGAGGAGTACGGGCGAGCGCACCGGGAGTTCTTTGGTGAACACCCGCCGGCCACGGCGATGCTCGAAGTGAAGGGTCTCATCCACCCCGACATGCTCATCGAGGTCGAGGCCGACGCGCTGGCGCCTACCTAGGGTAGAGCGAGGCCTGGAAGCCGGCTCTGAAGTCCTTTGCCAGGTACACGACGCCGTCTTCGCTGCCAGGCTCCCGCGACATCTTACGGTAGAGGAGGTAGTCCATCGCCCTCCGCCATGCCTCGCGGTCTCCGAACGAGGTGAGAATCTTGCCCGGCGTCAAGTTCCTGTACGTCTCTTCGGGGAACCACCACCGGAACCGGAACCGCTGCCCCTCCAGGTAGTTCTCCCTCAGCATGGGCGCAATCTTCGAGTCGTTGTCGTGATGGACGAGTATCACTTTGCTGTCTGGCACTTCGTTAGGCGCCGAGGCGAGCGAGGGGTAGCCTGTCTTCCCCTCGTCGCGCAGATACCATGCCCAGGGCCACTGGAAGCCGCTGCTTGTGTCGATGGTCACGGGGGTCGACCCCAGGGTGCCCTCCAGCCTCCCCTCCTCGCGGATGGCCGCGGTGAGCTTGGGAATGTCGGAAGTGCTCTGCACGTAGATAAGCATCTCCACAGGGATGTCCCCGTTCTGGTACGTCACCCGGAACCCGGCCTGCACAGTGAGAGCGAACAGGATGACGACGATGGGTAGGAGCGCCAGCGAGGCGAACGTTGGTCCGCCAAGCCGGTTGCCTATGAAGAAGCCGAGGGGGATCAGCGCGGCCAGCACAAGCGTGACCAACAGCAGGATGACGAACGACTCCTGGGTGTCTCCCACCCCGAAGAAGGCCAGGCGCCACAGGAGCGCCAAGGCTATCGGCACGCCCGCCAGAACAAGCAGGTATTCCGCGGCCTTTTCACGGCGCCACGGGATGTGCTCCAACACCCCTCCCAGGAACCTGCCGCCCAGGACGATAACCGGCAGCGCGATGTTTACCAGCAGCCACGGCATCTTTTCCGAGGCGATGGTGTAGAAGATGAACGTAACCACTGCCCAGAACACCAGGAACATGCCGAACCGGTCATTTTTCCGCATATAGTACACGCCGCCGATGAAGGCGAGGAGGAGGGGCAGAAACTCGTAGAGCGGGGTGATGAGGAAGTAGTAGTACCACGGCTGGTTCCCGCGCGCGACCTCCTGCTGGATGATCCAGTATCCCAGCCCCTGCCAGATGCCCGAGCCGAACCCGACCCAGTTGGTGAAGAACGTCGAGTAGAGCAGCCCCCAGATGACGTAGAAGACGAGGGCGCACCGCCACCACACCCCCCACTTCCACTTGAAGCCCAGGAAGGCCGATACGAGGATGAGGCCGATGGATACGATGAAGGCGATGACGATGCCGCCCCCCACGGGCACGCCGATGGCCGGTCCCACGCCTTCGGGCGCTGCCAGCACCAGGTTCGGGAAGGGCCACAGATGGAGGTATTCAAGGATGCTCACCGAGGCTGAGAACTGCGGGAGAGCAAGCGTTACGAGCAGGAGTAGGAATATCCCCTGCCGCGACAGACCCTCGAACCTGAGCACCCTTCCCCAGCCAGGCCACATGGCCGCCGCAAACCGGCCGATGGCAGTGGCGGGCGGCAGTCCTTCTACCGAAACCTGCGTCCGCGTCCTGCCCCAGGCCGCCAGGAACAGCGAACCGGACAGATACATGCCTATGGTGACCAGCACGATATACGAGGTTTCCTTGGTCGCGAAAGCAAACGCAAGCAGCCCGGCGGCGAAGTACAGGAAACGGTTCTTGCCGGTGTCGATGTACCGCCACATGCAGATGACTAGGCCGAAGGCCCA
>Ga0194132_10007328_pt1 | contig 16514 bp, 13 predicted proteins | sample TA2KigOf80mmetaG_FD_148612 | JGI IMG/M metagenome (GOLD analysis project Ga0194132, IMG submission 148612) | Freshwater microbial communities from Lake Tanganyika, Tanzania - TA2015054 Kigoma Offshore 80m | ecosystem: Environmental > Aquatic > Freshwater > Lake | place: Tanzania: Lake...
CTGAAATCGCTGCGCGACAGTAACGCGAAAATTCTGTTCGGGACCGATTCGCCTCAACTCTTCAACGTCCCCGGATTTTCGATTCACCGCGAAATCCGGCTGATGACACAAGCCGGTTTGACACCGCTTGATATTCTGCAATCCGCAACAATACGTGCCGCGGAGTATACGGGCCGCCGGTGTGGCGAGATCAAAGCGGGCCAATGCGCGGATCTGCTTCTTGTCGAGGCAAACCCCTTGGCGGACCTTAACAATCTGCGCCGCGTGGCGGGCGTAATGGCGAATGGGCAGTGGCTGTCAGTCCCGGAGCTTAGACGGCGCTTGCGGGCGATTCATGAGCGGCCTGAGAACTACAGGCGGCCGAATCCATCGGGTTCTTCTTTGCCCTAATGGCGGCCGTGTGCTCGATTGACGGCCAGGCAACCAACTAGTAGCATCTTTACGTATGAACTTTGCCCGGCTGGCATTCGTGGCGTGCGGCGGAGTGCTGCTCGCGCAGAGTCCGACGCCGGACCGCGTGGTGGCTGAATGGATGTTGCGCATGGGCGGCAGCGTGATCCCTGAAGGCCAGCGCAAACCGCTCTTCGATCTGGTGGAATTGCCCGCGGGCGATTTTCACATCCACACGCTGAACTTTACCGGCATCACGCAGTGGGGCGTGGCGCTGGAGTTGGAGATGAAGCGACTCCCGAAGGTATCGCGCGTGAAGGAATTGTACGTGAACGGGCGGCTTTGGTACGACCAGCCGGCGACACTGGTGGCATCGACGATGGCGATGCTGGCGGCGTCGACGGAGTTGGAGAAGGTCATCCTTAGCAAGCCGGTGCAAACCTATGTTCCGTTCGACGATTCGGCGGTGAATAGCCTGGCGCCACTGACGAAATTGAGGGAGTTGCGCGTCCATCAGACAAGGATTCCCGGCGCGGCGCTGGCTCGGTTTAAATTGAAGCATCTTGATCTCAACTTCGACCGCACGTTCAACGATCGCGGCATGGCCTCGCTGGCGCCGATGACGGACTTGACCAAGTTGTACTTGCGCGGCACGTCGATCACCGATGCGGGGCTGGCGCATTTGGAGGGGCTGACGGCTCTAACCGAACTGGACCTGGCCGATACCGGTGTGACCGACGCGGGCGTGGCGAAATTGAAAAGGCTGACGCGGCTGCGGCGGCTAAACCTACAGTCGGCGAATGTAACCGACGCGGGAATCACCGTGTTGCGGGATATGCCGGAGTTGGAGGAGTTGAGTCTTTATCGAACGAAAGTATCGAATGCAGGATTGGCGCATTTGAGCGGGCTGCGCAAGCTGCGGCAGATCGATTTGCGATATAGCCGCGTGACGCAGGCCGGGGTGCGAGAGTTGTCGCCGAACACCAAAGCACTGTTCTTAAACGGCTCAACGCGTGATGGGAAACGCGAGGCGGAAGCGGCGTCGGTGATGGGAAAGGGTGAAGCGGCGATCGGAGCGTGGTTGCGGTCGATCGGCGGCAAGGTGCGAATTGAAGAGGGGCGCGTTACGGGCGTGTCGTTGCAATCGACGAGCATCACGGATCGCGAACTGGGTGTGTTGACGAAATTATCCGCGTTGAAGGAGTTGTCGCTACGCGATACCGAGGTGAGTGAGATCGGGGTGGCATCGATCGCCGCGATTTCTTCCTTGGAGCAGTTGGACCTAAGTCACACGCTGCTCTCCGATGCCGCGATTGCGAAGCTGGCGCCTATGGCGAATTTGCGCGTGTTGGTTTTAGCGAGCACGTTGGTGGAAGGCGGCGGCCTTCCGGTTCTGCCGAGGCTGCGCGAACTGCGGCTGGAGAATACGCCGTTTAAGAATGCCGGGCTGCGGAGCGTGGCTCGGCTGGCGGAACTGGAGTCCTTGTCGATTCGATACACCGACGTGACGAACGCGGGATTAACGCATTTGGCTGCGATGCGCCAGTTAAAACACCTCGACTTGAAGGGCGTGGATGTGAGTGACAACGGCGTGAAAAGTGTCGCGGCGATGACGCAACTTGAGTCGCTCGATTTGAGTTATGCCCGATTTTCCGCGAAGGGTTTCGAGCCGCTTGGCGCGCTGGTTTCGTTGAAGAAGTTGTGGCTCGATCAAACACGCGTGAACGACGATTCGATGGATGTACTGGCGAAGCTATCAAAACTGGAATCGTTGAGTCTGGAGTACACGGCGGTTCACGACAAGGGCTTCGCGCGGTTGAAAGACCTGACCGCGATGACTGAACTGCGACTCGATCACACCGAGCTCTCCGATGCCGCGTTGCCGGTGCTGACCGGCATGAAGGCGCTGCGGTACTTGGACATCTATCACACCTCGATTACGCCGAGTGGGTTTGACACTTTGAAGAGAGCGTTGCCGGCTTGCGAAGTGAATTTTAGCGGGGACTCGGCAAGGAAGGAGCGGCGGACGTGAGATTCCTTCTTTGTTCGATGATTCTGGCGGCGCAGGATACGGCGTGGATTGAGGCGCAAGGCGGAAGGGTTGTGCGCGCCGACGGCGTTGTCGTTGAAGTTTCGCTGGCGCGGACATGGGCGAATGACAGCGATGTCGAGAGAGTCGTTGCGTTCAAGGGGCTGAAGAAGCTCGACCTGGGTTTCACGTATGTGACCGATCGCGGAATCGAATTGTTACCGAGGTTGAAAGAGTTGGAGGAGTTGACGCTCGACACGGCGGAGTTCATCACCGACGCGGCGATGAATCATCTGCGAGCCAACAAGAAGCTGCGCAAGCTGGTGCTGCGCGGCACCGATATCACCGATGTCGCGCTGCCGTACATCGGCGAGTTGACGGCGCTACGGACGCTCGATTTGAGCCACAGCATGTTGGGCGATGTCGGCATTGAAAGCCTGGTTGCGTTAACGGAGTTGGAAGATTTAGATCTCGGCGGCACGCGCATCACGGGGATCAACTTTCACATGTTGAAACTGCTGCCGAAATTGAAGCGATTGAATTTCAAAGGCATTCAGCGGCGCAATGGCGGCGCTTGTTGGACGCCGACGATTATCGACCGCGATCTGGATGCGATTGCAATGCTGACGGGTTTGGAAGAATTGAATCTCGGCATTGGGTTGAGTCTTGGCGCGGGGATGCCGAGCAGCGGACGATCGGAGACGAACTGCCGATTGACGGGCGGGATAAGCATCACCGATTTGGGCATCGCGAAGTTGACGAAGTTGAAAGAGCTGAAGTCTTTGGAGTTGAGCGGCGCGCCGGTGACGTCGCGGGGATTGGAGATCTTGCGCAGCCTTCCGAAATTGGAGCGGTTGAGTTTGTGGAACTGCAAGAAGATCGACGATTCGGCGGCGGGGACTTTGTCGGCGCTTGCGCGATTGCAGATTCTTGATTTGTCGGACACACCGCTGGGCGATGCCTCCATTGCGAAACTCGAAGCGCTGCCGAATTTGAAAATGCTTTATTTGACCGATACAAAAGTCAGTGCGGGCGCCGCGGATGCGTTTCGGGCGAAAGGCCGGTTTGTGTCGTGGGCGCAACGGCCGGAGGCTGCGAAATGAAGCGGGTGATCGCGCTTGCGGCATGTTCGATTTCGGCGCAGATCACGCCGGAGTTTTTTTCGTCGAAGGTGTTCCCCGCTCTAGAGTCGGCGCAATGCCGAATCTGCCATACACGCACTGGCGTGGCATCGGGCACGCGGTTGCACTTTCCGGAAAGTGGCGCTTCGGCCGCGCGGATTCAGAGTTTCGGCTTGGGCTTGGCGGCTCTGGTCGATCGTGGCGCGCCGACGAATTCGTTACTCCTCGGCAAGCCGACCAATCGCGTGAAGCATATCGGCGGCGAGCGCATCGCGCCTGGCTCGGCGGAAGAAAAACTGCTTGCGGAGTGGGCGGGCTTTCTGGCAACGCGGCCGGCGCCGGCGGCTGTGTCCGTGGCCCGCGCACGGCAGGCGCAACTCGTTCGGCGGCTTACGCACAGCCAGTACAACAACACAATTCGCGATCTGCTGGGCGATCCGAGCAAGCCCGCGCTGCGTTTTCCGCCGGAGGATTTCGTCGACGGCTTCAAGAATCAGTCGCGCAGCCAGAGCATGCCGCCACTTCTGATAGAGACGTATAGCGCGGCGGCGGAGAAACTGGCATTGAACGCATTTCGAAGTGACACGGGCGTGCTTCCGTGCAAAGCGACCGACGCGAAATGCCGCGATGAGTTCTTGCGGGGCTTTGGATTGCGCGCGTTTCGGCGGCCGTTAACGAAGGCCGAGTTTGATCGCTACGCGGCGGCGTTTGCGGCGACGGGTAATTTCAAAGACGGCGCGCGGACGGTCGTGGAAGCGATGCTCCAATCGCCAAAGTTTTTGTTTTATTCCGACACCGCGTCGCAGCTTTCCTATTTCCTGTGGGACACAATGCCAGATCAGGCGCTGCTCGATGCGGCCACGAAGGGCGAACTGCGCACGCCGGAGGGCCGGGAACGCGCCGCGCGGCGCATGTTGGACGATCCGCGCGCGGCGCAAGCGCTGGATGAATTTTTCAACCAGTGGTTGCGGTTCGACCGCGTGCTGAACGCGTCGAAGGAGCGCCGCCGGTTCCCGGAGTTCAGCCCCGAACTGGCCGCGGCGATGGTGGAAGAGACTCGCTTGTTGCTGCATCATCTGGTTTCCACGAATGCGAACTTCTTGGATTTTCTGACGGCGGAGTACGGCTTCATCAACTCCGATTTGGCGATGCTGTATGGGATTCCGGCACCATCGACGCAGTTTGCGCGGGTGGATTTTCCGGATTACGCGAGGCGGGCGGGGTTTCTCGGGCACGCGTCGTTTCTGGCGGCGATGGCGGGTCCGTCGGAGACTTCGCCAACATCGCGAGGCGTGTTCGTGCGTGAACAACTGCTGTGTCAGCACGTTCCGCCGCCACCGCCGAATGTGAATACGAATCTACCGGAGGCCGATGAGGATAAGCCGTCGTCGCGGCGGCAGCGGTTGAACGCGCACGTGGAGAACGCGGCGTGTTCGTCGTGTCACAAGTTGATGGACCCGATTGGGTTTGGCCTCGAGAGTTTCGATGCGCTGGGAAAGTGGCGCCTCAAGGAGACCGTGGCCAAGTCTGAGTTGCCGTTGGAGACTGGGGGCGAGATCGCGGGGTTGCCGGATTCGTCGTTCAACGGCGCGGTCGATATTGGCCGCATACTGGCGCGGAGCGCGGTTTGCCAAGAGTGCATTGTGCGGCAGGTGTTCCGTTACGCGCACGGACGATTGGAAAACGACTCCGATGAAACGGCCATTCGGGAGTTGAGTACGAAGTTCCGCGCGTCCGGTTTCCAGTTTCGCGAACTACTGGTAGCGGTGGCGCGCGGAATGGACGATAATGCCGGAAGGAGAAGGCCATGACGCTAAGCCGACGGAAGCTACTGCGTGGAGTGAGTCTCACCGGCGCGATCGCGCGTGTGGGACTGCCGCCGCTGGCCGCGATGTTCAACACAAACGGCACCGCGTACGCCGCCGCGCGCGGACCCGTCGAGAAGCGTTTTCTGCTTTGGTTCAACGGCAATGGCATTCCGGAACGCTACTGGATTCCGGCCGAGACGGGCTCGAACTACGAGCTGACGCCGTGCCTGGCGCCATTGAAGTCGGTGAAGGATTACGTGCACGTCGTCAGCGGGATCGACAACGTAGCGGCGCGGCTGAACGGGCAAGGCAACGGGCATTTCTCAGCCCTGTGCGGCATCACAACCGGTACGCCGTTCAACGGCCACGGCGCGACGGGGCCGTCGATCGACTACACGCTCGGCAAGACGATCGGCGCGCAGTATCGTTTTCATTCGCTGCAGATCGGCGTCGCGCAGGAGTCGCACGGCGAGGCGGTGCATCGCAACATGAGCTGGGCGGGTTATGAGCGCCCGATTCCGCCCGAGATGATTCCACACAATTTGTTCGACCGGCTGTTTGGGACGAAGAACGAAAGCTGGGTGGAGCGGAAGAAGAGCGTTCTCGACCTGGTGAAGGATGACGTCGCGGATTTGACGCCAGCGTTGGGCGCGGAAGATAAGGCGCGGCTCGACGAGCATCTGACTTCGGTGCGCGATCTGGAACGGGCGATTGCGAGTCTTCCGCCCGATTACGGCAAGAATTTGAAGGAGCCAGAGGACGTTTCGGATTTGACCGACTACCCGCGTATCGCGAAGATTCAGTCCGATCTGCTGGTTCACGCGTTCGCTTCGGGGCAAACGCGCGTGGCGTCCTATATGTTGACGAAGTGCCAGAGTCTGACGCGGTTTCCGTGGCTGGGGTTGGCAGGCGGTAATCGTCATCACGATTACACGCACAACAACGCCGGATCGCCCGAGCAGCAGCGCATCATGCGCGACATCTGCCGGTGGCATGTCGAGGAATTCGCGTATCTGCTAGAACGGATGCGGTCGATCCCCGAGGGCGATGGCAACGTGCTCGACAACACGGCTTGTGTTTTCGTCCACGAGCACGCGGAGGCGAATTCGCACAAGTGCAATGGGCTGGCGATGCTACTGGCGGGCGGCGGCATTCGCGGGGGCACGCATACGAAGTCGCATCATGGGATCGGCGATGTGTATTTGACGATTGCCGAGGAGATTCTTAAGACGAAGCTGGCTTTCCCGACGGCGCGGGAGAAGATGAGCGCGATCGTTTGAAAACAAACCGCCGCTCGCGATGCCGCTTGAATCTACAAACTGTTTGCGGATAGCAGCAACAACGGCTTGACCGCGGTGCTACGCAATTCAGTGGCGCGGCCCGCCCACGGACTATGATGGAGGAACCCGTGGTTCAGACTTTGAATCCACGAAGAAGCGGAGCTTCCCGAAGAATGAAACTCTTCCTCGCATTCCTCTCAATCAGCGCCATCGCGCAAACCAGCCTATGGACCGAAGAACTCACCGCTCACGAGGTCCGCGACGCCGTTAAGTCCGGCAAGACGACCATCGTGATCGGCACCGGCGGTGTCGAACAGAACGGCCCTTACACCGCTGGTGGCAAACACAACTTCGTCTTGCAAACGGTGATGCCGTACATCGCCAAGACCATCGGCAACACGCTGCTCGCGCCCATCGTGAAGTTCGTTCCAGAAGGGGACATCGACCCCAAACCCAGCGGCCACATGCTTCATGCGGGCACGATATCGGTTGAACAAGCGACCTTTGAAGCGCTGCTCACCGACATCTGCCGCAGCTACAAAGCGCACGGTTTCACCGATATCATCCTGATCGGCGAAAGCGGCGGCAATCAGACCGGCATGGCCAACGTCGCCAAGAAGCTCAATGAGAGATGGTCCGCCGAAAAGGCGCGAGTCCACTTCCTCGCCGAATACTACAGCGAAGATATGTGGAGCTACGACTTCTTGAAAAAGCGCGGCATCGTGCAGATCGACAGAACCCCGCCACCCGGAAAACAGCCCGATCACGCCTGGCACACGCGAAACGGCATCCATGACGATGTCCATTACGAAGCGATGATCGCGGTGCAAGACCCGACGCTGATCCGCGCGCAGCAGCGCCTCAAATCCGGCGACTTCTCGCTGCACGGGGTCGATCTCAAACCGCTCCAGAAGACCATTCAACTCGGCCGCGATCTGGCCGAATACCGCGCACAAATCACGGCCCGCGCCTTCGCGCGTTCCAAGGCGGCGATGAAGTAACGTGCGGCTTCTCGTACTCCTCTTCCTCCAAGCCGCCGACCCCGGCGCGCTGAGTCAACAAGCCAAGACGGCCATGGCAGCCGGACGCTTCGACGAAGCCATTGGCCTCTACTCGCAAATCCTCAAGTCACTCCCCGGCCACCCCGGCATCCTCTTGAACCTCTGCCTCGCCAATCACTCCGCCGGCCACTACGCCGAAGCCGTGAAGCAGTGCGGCCTCACGCTACAAAAAGATCCGAAAATGATTCCGGCGAATCTCTTTCTGGGCGCCGCGGAATTGAAACTCGACCGCCCGGAGCGCGCCGTCCAACCACTCGAACGCTATCACGCCGCGCAGCCCAATCAACCTGTCGGCCAGTTGGAACTGGCGACTGCCTACATGATGCTCGCGCGCTTCGGCGATGCCATTAAGCTCTACGACGCCCTTGCGATCAACACGCCCAACGATCCCCGCGTCTTCCACGGACTCGGCCGAGCGCACGTCGATCTCTCTCGGCAAATCTACGCTCGGCTTACACCGGGCTCGGCGCCCTGGGCGGCGTTGCTCGCGCGAACGAAGTTCGAGGATCAGCAATACAAAGCCGCCGCCGAACTCTACCGGCAGGCGCTAAAGATGCAGCCCGATTTCCCTGGCGCGCACGCCGCCCTCGCCGAGATCTATCGGCAAACGAATGAGCCGGCACTCGCGGAAGCCGAGGCGAAGCTCGAGAAAAACTTTCCGCCAAGCGGTGCGTTCGCCGAAGCCATCGGCCACTCCGCCAAAGCCCTCGATGCGTTTCAGAAACTTGAGGCGCTACCGCCTTCGCCGGAACTATTCGACATCAAGGCTGAATCGGCCTCGATGAAGGGCCAACACGCCGACGCCGCGGCAAACTACAAAAAGGCGTTCGAGATGAAGCCCTCCGAAGCGCGCTACGAACGCAAGTACGCCCTCTCGCTCAGCGCCAATCGCGAATTCGAAATCGCCATCCCTCTTCTTAAGAAACACGCCATGCCGTTCGAACTCGGCGCGGCGCTCCTTGAATCGGGCGATGCTCAGTCCGCCCTCGCGCCGCTACAAGCCGAGTTCAAGAAGAACCCCGTCAAACCGGGCCTCCGAGGGCTCCTCGGCCGCGCGCTTCTCGCCGCCGAACAGCCCGCCGCCGCGCTGCCGCATCTCATGGCGGCGAAAGCAAACGACCCCGACGGCGCCATCCACCTCCAACTCTCGCGCGCCTATCAACGCCTCGGCCGCTCCGCCGAAGCGGCCGAAGCGCTGAACGTCTATCAATCCCGGCAAGCCGCTACCGCGCCGCGCTAAACGTCACCGTCACCTCATTCGCCAGCGCGTCGCCCTGCCGAATTACTATTTGCCTTTGCCCCGCTCCAATCCGTAACGGAAGCGGCCCGAGATTAATTTGATCAAGCCCTTGGTACTGCCCCTGCGCAACCGGACCCACAATCGGCACGGCCACACCGCCGACCGTCGCCGTGGCCGGACCACCGCGCATTCCGGTGCCGTATAGCAATAGGTAGATCTGGTCGCCCGCCGCCACCGGAATTGGAGCAGGCTCTTTCGTCGAAGCGTCGAACAGCAACCCTTCGGTGCGCTCGCCGCGCGCCGTCACGCGGATGAATGTCGCCGCCGCGACGCCATTCCCGTTCTGCGAGGCACTGTAAATCGACGGCGCCGTTGCCGCCACCTGCACCGTGTGCCGCTGCGAGCCGATCGCGATTTGCGCCGTGCCTGTCGCCGTTCCCGCGGGAATCAAATACAGCAGTTGTGTCGGCGATACGTAGTAAAGCGGCGCCAACCGCGCCGCCCCGCGCGAATCGGTCACTGTCACTTGCAATCCGCCGAGCGTAGTCGGCCAGGGTGTTGTCGTCGCCGTTGCGGTCGCCGCCGAAAGCCCCGCGCCGAACGTCGCCACGATCGATTCCGGCGCAACGGCCGCGTCGAGTTTATAGCTCGCCGACGACACTGTCGCGATCGAAGGCGCGGGCGGAGCCGTCGGCGCTTTCGCCTCGCAGATTGAATCGTTCACCGGATGAGCGGAGTAGCCGGAGGCCGCGGTACGAGAACGGTCGAAGGCGCTGCGCCCGTGAGCCAATTCCACAACACGTCGTAATAACTGTATGCGGTAGCGGTGGGACCGGTACGATATCGTTTGCCGAGAAACCCATCGTCGTCGGCCCATGTCACGTGCACCCCGCAGTTCCGAGCGACGACCCCCGGCGCGATACCAATACTGGCCCGCTCAATCGCGGTGTTGCGGATGTTCGTCAGCGCCAGCAATTGATCGGAAAGCCCCTGCCCGATTTGCGCCGGAGTGAAGGGAGCGTCCGCGTCGATCAGGCCGTCGATTTGGAACGGATCCTGAATATCCATGATCTGAAAGAACGGAGTCGTAATGTGGTTCATCGAGAAATAGGCGTCCTCCGCGCAAAGGAAGGGTGCGGTGGGATGCGCCGCCAAACAGGAGTCGTCGAGTTGCGCATTGCGCTGACCGACTTGAATGCGGTTGTATTCGTCGGTTCCCCGCTGATAAGCCGGATCGCGAGGATCGCCGGCGGGGAAGCCTTGTTTGCCATTGAAGTCGGGGCCGAAGCTCGCCTCGTATTGTGCGCGGACCCGGATGTTTGGATTGGCTGCCCGCAGCCGCGCGGCAATGCGATCCGTGTGCACGCGGGCGCCGGTTCCACCGGCTGAATCGCCGCTGATCAAGACATCGGTCGCGTCGGTCAACTTGGGCATGCCCGGCACGCCGCGCTCGAGCGCATCCAGCGCCGCGGCCACGATATTGGCGCCCTGGAAGTACAGACTAAAGGCCTTCGCCGGATCGGTCTCGCTACGCAACACAACATCGGATTTCCGTCCCTGCCAGCTGTCCGAACTGCAATACTTCAGCAACACTTGATTGCGGTCGCCGAGACGATTGATCGAGTTGCGACCGAGCAGCCAGCCTACGATTTGAAAATCCCCGGAAAAGCGCGTCGTCATCAACGTGCCTTCCCATGCTCCGATGCCGCACCAGCGCGTCGCGCAGTCTTCAAACGTTGAACAGTGGCTGCCGCCCCGGAAGTGAATCACCCATCGATTCGCCGACGGCCCATCGGGTTCGTTCGCCCCCGCACGCGCCGCGCGCACGTACATTTCGGCGGGCGATCCGTCATTGCAAATCGCGGTCGCGCCGGTAAGCACAACACGCCGTAAATCGCCGCCAGTGGCGGTGTTAACGCGATACGGCTGGCGGCCATCGGGCGTGTTTGGGCACGACAACTCGCGGACGTTGGGAACAGCCTGAGCCGCGCCGCAAACGGCGGTGAAGAGGGAGCAGAGATGACGCATCATATAGATAGACTCGGAATCGCGGAGTCTCACAGCTCAATCCGGTTGACACACGCCTTCGACACGCACAGACTGAAAAGATATTCATGCGCTGCCTCATAACAGGAGGCGCGGGGTTTATTGGATCTCATCTATCCGAACGGCTACTCGCGCATGGTCATCACCTCGTCATCGTTGATGCGCTCAACGATGAGTACGATCCAGCGATCAAGAGATCGAACATGGCCTCCGTTCGCGCATTGGGTGACGTGCCCCTCGTGCAAACGGACATCCGCGACACGGCCGGTTTGCGCGACGCCCTCCACGAAAACCGCGTCGACACAATCTTCCATCTTGCCGCTATTCCCGGTGTGCGCCGGTCTGTCGAAGTGCCTCAGCTCTGCAACGACGTCAACGTTCAGGGCACAATCTCCGTCCTCGAAGCGGCGCGCCAGGCCGGCGTTCGCAAAATCGTCTTTGCTTCATCAAGCTCCGTCTATGGCTCCGGCTTGCCAATTCCGTTTGATGAAGAGCGCACGCGGACTCGTCCCATCTCGCCCTACGCCGCATCCAAGCTCGCCGGCGAACACTTCTGCCACGCCTACTCGCACCTCTACGGCATCTCCATCACCTGCCTGCGCCTCTTCACCGTTTACGGCCCGCGCCAGCGCCCCGACCTCGCTATCTCAAAATTTATCCGCGCCCTTTTCGACAACACCGAAGTTCCCATTTTCGGCGATGGTTCCAGCCGGCGCGACTACACATATTGCACCGACGCCGTCGCCGCCTTCGTCGCCGCCATGCACATTGAATCGCCGTTCGAGATAGTCAACATCGCCAGCGGCCGCCCCGTCTTCCTTCGTGAGGTTATCAGCCGCCTGGCCGCCGTCACCAACCGCGAACCATTGATTCGTCGCTCACCCCCGCAGCCAGGCGATCTTGATGCCACGGAAGCAAATCTCAATAAGGCCCGGACGCTGCTTCGCTACTCTCCATCCGTTTCGTTTGAAGACGGCATCCGCGCGCAGGTTGAATGGACAGTGCGCCAATGACGCCCTTCATCTCGGTCATCGTTCCTTTTTATAACAACCGCGCTGAAATCGGCCGGTGCTGCGCCTCGCTCCTGCGGCAGACATATCCGAAAGACCGGTTCGAGATTCTTTTCATCGACAACAACTCCACCGACAACTCCGCTTCCATCGTCGCCGGCCATCCCGGAATTCAATTGCTATGGGAAGCCTCCGCCGGCGCCTATGCCGCGCGCAACCAAGGCATTCGCAAATCGAAGGGCGAGATCCTCGTCTTCACCGAGGCCGACTGCGTCGTCGCGCCCGACTGGCTTTCGCAAGTTGCCAATGCCATGCAATCGGAAATCGTGCAAATCGTAATGGGCGCCTATTTCGGCCAGAACACGCCGTTTCCCGCCAAAGCCCTGAGCGCCTACGAAAACGCAAAAAACCGTTACATCTTCACAAGCGGCGACGAGTCTCTCTATTACGGCTACACCAACAACATGGCCGTTCGCCGGGGCGTGTTCGATCAATTCGGGTTCTTCCCCGAGATCGCCCGCGGCGGAGATGTCGCTCTCGTACGCCGTGTCGTCGACCACGGCGGCGCCTCGATCAAATTCGTTCCCACCATGTTTGTCGATCACCTCGAATTCCAAAGCGTCCTCGACTACTATCGCAAGGTCTACATCCACAGCCGGTCCGTTCGCCGGCTGCATTCGAAAGACGTCATGCGTCCGCTCACCAGCCGCGAACGCTTGAACGCGTTCAACGATATGGTGCGCGCCGAACGCTACTCTCCACTACAGGCTCTGTTCCTACGCGCCATCCTGGCTGTTGGGATGTTGTTTTGGGTCGCCGGTTGGCTGGTTCCTCTCCCACAGCAGGCGGGGCCGCAAAGCGCGCGGTAGGAGCGCTTTCGCGAATCGGCTCCACGAGTTCCGGCCAGATCTCGAGATACACCGTTACAGGAGCATCCGGCATTCGAATCGAAAACACCCCGTCCGCAAAGTTGATCTTCCCTCCTTTCGCCGCGGTCGCCGCGACCGCACAACAAACGCAGCGCATCGGGCAAGAGCCGGCCGTCGTCATCCAAAAGCATCACGTAGTCACCTCGCGCCTTTCTCCCGCGCCGTCGAGAGGGTGGCCATCAAAGGCGAAGAACCGGGGCTCCTTCGGCGTACTCAAGAACATCTCCGCATGCTGCAGATGGCGATAATCCGCCGTTGTCCCCGGCTTTGACCCACCGTTCAGCAGCACATCAGGCCAGCCCATCGTAGATCGCCTCCAACTTCTCGCACTGCTTCACGATATCGAAATCGCGCTCCACCCGGGCTCTTGCCGCCACGCTAAAACGCCCCCATTCTTCATCGGAATTCAGCAACCGGGACAACCGCTCCGCCAACCCAACCGTGTCGCGTTCTTTCGCCAACAAACCGGTCTCGCCATCCGCTACGGCTTCCGGTGTCCCTCCCGAGGCAAACGCAACAACCGGCAACCCCATCGCTTGCGCTTCAAAAAACACGATCGGGCAGCCGTCCATATCGCCGTTGGCGGCACGCACTGTCGGCACACAGAATACACGCGCGCGGTTCATCCAGCGCTTGACGGCATCGCCCGGCTGCGCCCCCAGAAATTCCGCGCGCGGCGCCATCGCTTCGAGTTGGGTGCGAAGCGGCCCGTCTCCGATGATCACCAGGCGCGCGTCGATTCCGCGCATCGCTTCGATCAAATATGCGCAGCCCTTTTTTTCAACCAGCCTTCCAACAAACAGCACGATTCGCTCGCGCTCGATCGCTGCATCCGCCTTGAACCGTTCCGTATCGACCCCGATGTAATGCACGATTGTCCGCTCCGGCGGATAACCCAGTACCAACATTTTTTGCCGGATATGCTCCGATACCGCAATGAATAGCGCCCCTCGCGTTGCAGCGAGCGCCGCCTTCGGCGATACAGCCATCGCAGTGCGGGATTTGGCTAGCGCGCCGCATCTTCCGCCGTAACGTCCCACCCATGGCAAGCGGTCACTAGCGGCACGCCGAGCCGCCGCGCCAGCGGATACATCGCCACACCTCCGCCCTCGAAGTGGACGTGTACTAACCGGACATTCGCCCCGCCTAGCCGCTCCGCAAGCCTCGGCCACCAGCCCGTCAACTCCACCAGCGGCGCTTCTTTCTTCGACAGCGCCACCCAATCTTCCGGCAGATCAATCCCCTGCATCCGGCTTCTTCCGATAAAGTATGGACAATACCGTCGCAAGTGTCCGCTCTGCGCATCGATGAACGTCTCCGAGTACGCTAACAGATTCCGGCGATAAATCAGAACCATCATCCACGCCTCACGCCCAGCCGGTCGGCATGCGCGAAAAACGCTCGCAGGAACGCTTCGCGAGAATGTGTCGCCTCCACCCACAATCGTCCCGCGCGGCCAAGCCGTACTCGCTCCTCATGATCGGCGATCATCTCCCGCAGCGCGATTTCAAACGACGGCAATGCATCCAACCCGTCGCCCGGATGCCGGGCGACGGCCCGCCCAAACCGCGTTGCCAGCCCTTCCGTGTCGACACACGACACCAGTGGCGCCTCATGTGCCAGCGCCTCCAGGTAACTTACAGCCAAGCCTTCGTGGATCGACGTGTTCAACAACAGCCACGCCCGCGCCAACTCCGCTCGCTTCTCCGGTCCATCGGCATGCCCCAGCATTCGCATGTTTGGCGGCAACTCGCCTGGCTCCCAAGCGCCGGAACCGCTGAAGTGCCGTTTCCCTATCACCACGAACTCGGTCTCGGGGATTCGCCGCGCCAGTTCGGTTAGCAGCCATGGACGCTTGTAGGGATCGAGCCGCGCTAAGAACGCGATCACCGGGCGCTCGGCTTTCGCCGGCGCACCGATGCGCGGTTCGATAATGTTCGGCATCACGCCGACACTCTCGGCTGACAAGCCGTAGGAGTCCGGTACCTTCGCCGCCAGCGCTGGAGTGGTCACTACCAGGTGCAACCTGCGCCCGAAGACTTTCGAAATCGCCGCCATGTGGGCTAGCGATCGCGTGGGGTGCGAGGCGACGCCTTGCGGCAACCCGTGATGGCCCGGCACACGTAACTTCGCGATGATCTCCCGGTCAAGGTTGTCCCAAGGATCCCGCACCCAAACCAAAATCGGCGTCCGCGGACACAAGGCGAAAAACGCACGGTAGTTCGGCCGGAAGTCGATCGATAGAAACATGTCGATCCGGGCCGTTCGCACGTCCCGCGCCCAATCGATCAGACTGTCGCCGATCCACACCACCTCGCACCCATGCACGCGTTCCGGCTGCACAAACGGCTTCTTCACACGCTGCCCCATCAGCAACACCGGCTCTACGCCCAACCCCGGCTCGGACGTAAAACAAGTCGCCGCCTGGCGTAGCGCCCAGCCAAATCCTCCCATCCGGCCCACCGCAGGATCGAACAACTCGTTCGCTACAATCCCCAGACGCACACTCAATTATCCACGACCTGTCAGTTCTGCCGGCAGCCCCGGTAGAAGTTCGTGGTCGCGGCCGTACCCTGCAAACTTAGCAGCGTGACACCGAACAGATGCGGCGCGCCGTCGCGACTCGGCGTTGTCCAAGTTACGACATGCTGGTTGCGCAGAATCTGTCCGAATCGTTCCGATTGAAGCCCTAGATTTCCGCTGGCGGTGATTATCCGCCCCGCCGTTTCAAGGGCCAACTGCTGCAACGCCGGCAATGTAATCGCACTCGCGGCCGCCGCGCCGAACGGGATCGAGAACACCGGCACGCCACTGCTTCGCACACTCGCCCGCAGCGCCGCCGCCTCGCGCAGATTGCCACGCGAATTCTCGCTCCCGGTCAAGACGACAACCGCTCGCCGCCGGCCTAGCTGCGACGCCGTCTCGCGCCCGGCTTGCTCGATCGCATCGTAAAGCGCCGTCCCGCCCTGGCCGCTATTCACCATTGTTGCGAGCGCACCGCCGATCCCCGCCCGGTTCGCCGTGAAGCCGCCTACGGCCTGCGCGGTCGCGTCCGCTTGAATAAACATGACACGATCGTCCGCGTCGAGTTGCCCGATCAGTGTCGAAGCCGCGGCCTTTTCGATCTCCAGTTCCGAAGCCACGACCGACGTATCGATCACGATTGCCACCGACAATCCGATGCCCGCGCCACTCGCCGTTTCGGCTTGGCAGTTCACGGGCTGGCCGTCTTCGGTACAGCGGAAGTTCGCGCTGCCAAGCGACGTGATCGCATTACCCAACCGGTCGACCGGCGAAACGAAGGCGGTGACAAGCGGGTACGAATCCAAATCGAATTGTTGCGCCACGAGCGATGGCCCGGCGCTGCCACCAGCAATCGTGAACGCCTTCGCACTCGAAGCGCCGCCTCCGGGCGAGGGATTAAATACGGTGATCTCGACCGCCCCCGCGTTAGCGATGTCGCTCGCCGATATCGCAACCGTCAATTGCGTCGCGCTGACGAATGTTGTCGGCCGCGCCGCGCCGTTCCATCGTACCGTCGAATCGTTGACGAAGCGGGAACCGGATACTGCGATCGAAAAAGCTCCCCCGCCAGCTGCG
>Ga0194132_10007329_pt1 | contig 16511 bp, 13 predicted proteins | sample TA2KigOf80mmetaG_FD_148612 | JGI IMG/M metagenome (GOLD analysis project Ga0194132, IMG submission 148612) | Freshwater microbial communities from Lake Tanganyika, Tanzania - TA2015054 Kigoma Offshore 80m | ecosystem: Environmental > Aquatic > Freshwater > Lake | place: Tanzania: Lake...
TGCGGAAACTGCGTTCCAGAGCGGGCCTTCTGGATACTCTGGATACCCCGGATACTTGGTTACGTTTACATCCAACCCCATCGCCACCAGCCGCTTAACCGTATTGATTGCTCGGAGTTGCGCCGCGTAATGCAAGAGAGTCCCCACCCCTGTTTCCATTTTGAGCCCGTCGGGATCAGCGCGAACCAAACGCTCCACTTCGTCCGCATCGTCTCGCTCAATAGCGAGGCCGAGCGGAGACAATTTCTCCCCCTCCATAGTGGTTCCCTCCTCTTGTGGTTACGCGATCACTTCCTTGATCGGCGCGCCGTGGTCGATGTCCAGCCTCTTCCTTCCGGGGATCTCCAGCTTGCGCGAGTCGAGGCCCAGTTGGTGCAGGATGGTGGCGTGGACGTCGGTGACGTAGTGGCGGTTGTCGGTGGCGTGGAAGCCGATCTCGTCGGTCGCGCCGTGGACGATGCCGCCCTTCAGCCCGCCGCCGGCCATCCACACGCTGAACCCGTAGATGTGGTGGTCGCGGCCGTCGCTGCCCTGACTGCCCGGCGTGCGGCCGAACTCCGAACAGAACACCACCAGCGTGTGTTTCAGCAGGCCGGTGCGCTTCAGGTCTTTCAGCAGCCCGCCGATGGGTTGATCCACCGCGAGGCAGTTGCGCGAGTGGTTCGCCTTCAGGCCGCCGTGCGCGTCCCACACGCCCGCGCCGCCCGCGCCGTGCTGAATCTGAATGAACCGCACGCCGCGTTCCACCAGCCGGCGCGACGCGAGGAGCTGCATCCCGAAGGCGCGCGTTTCGGCGCGGTCGAGGCCGTACAGCTTCTTCGTCTCTTCGGTCTCCTTCGCGAAGTCGAGCACTTCGGGCAGCGACTTCTGCATCCGAAACGCCAGCTCGTAGCTCTTGATGCGGGCGTCGAGCGCCGGATCGTTGGGGTAGTCCCTCTCGCGCAGTTTGTTGAGCTTGCCGGACAGGGTGAACCCGGCCTTCTGCTCCGCGGGCGTGACCGCGATTTCCGGCTTGCCGTAGTCGAGCGGGTTCGCGGGGTCGACGCGCATCGGCACCGCGTCGTGCGCCGGGCCGAGGTAGTGTCCGTCCTTGATGTTCCAGTACTCGCGGTTGCCCATGCTGATGAACTGCGGCAGGTTCTCGTTGAGCGTGCCGAGGCCGTAATGGACCCACGCGCCGAGCGTCGGGTACTCGCCGTCGAGCATGTGCCGCCCGGTGTGGAACTGCGTCTGCGCCCCGTGGTTGTCGTCGGTCGTCCACATGGAGCGGATCACCGCGAGGTCGTCGACGCACGCGCCCATGTGCGGCACCCAGTCGCTGAACTCGATGCCGCTCTTGCCGTACTTCTTGAACCCGACTTGCAGCGGGTACAGCTTGTTCCGCTGTTGGCCGTTGGCGTCGTTGATGACGGTGACGCGCGCGAGCGCGAGCTTCGCGGGGTCTTGGGCGTCCGGCACCGGCCCTTCCTTGATGGTCTTCCCGGCGAACTTGGTGAGCGCCGGCTTCGGGTCGAACGTCTCCATGTGCGAGACGCCGCCGTTCATAAACAGCCAGATGACGCTCTTGGCCTTCGGCGCGAAATGCGGCTTGCCGCTGGGCTTGGCAACGGGGTCGGCGGCGTAGCCGTCCCGGTGGAGCATGGCCGCGAGCGCGAGGCCGGCGAAATCCCGACGGTTCATAGGGCACCAAAGGCAGAAGACAGAATGGCCACAAAAAAGCACAAGAACCACAAAAGAAGACAACAGGCAGAAGACCGTTCAGAATGCAGCATTTAAAAGGTCACGGGCGATCCGGTTGCGCGTCGTTCAGGATGTACTTCTTGATGTAAAAGTGCGGCGCGCCAAAGTTTATCAGTAGACCGTGTTCGATTCGCGAACACCGCAGATAACCGAAGAGCTGCGCGATGTGTTCGTCAACGACGTGGCGCACTGCCTTCAACTCGGCAATCAGCACGCCCTCAACGAACAGATCGGCGAAGAACTCGCCGAGAACCGTTCCGTCCTCGTCGTACACTGCGAGCGGGTGTTGAGGAAGAACCTCAAGGCCTTGATTTCTCAACCGATGAACGAGCGCGTTCTCGTACACCTTCTCTAAGTGCCCGCTGCGGAGGTACTCGTGGATCGCATAGCCCGTCTCGCGAATGATGTCGCACAACTCGAAGATCGTATTCCACGTCTTCATCACTCGCCTCCTGTCTTTTGAACGGATTCTGCCTTTGCCTTCTTTTGTGGCTCTTGTGCTTTTTTGTGGCCATTCTGCCTTTTGCCTTATCGAACCGTGACGAAGTCGTTGTGGTTGATGAGAGCTTGCACCAGTTGCAGGCGCACGCGCTTGCCCAGCGCGGGTTCGGGCACGCCCTTCAGTTCCGCGCGCAGTTCGGTGAGCGCCTCCAAGCACACCGCCAGTTCGTCCTTTGTGGGCAGCGTGCCGAGGACCGTCTCGAACGCGGCCGTTACGAACTTCGTGTCGTCGGCGTTCGCGTGCTTGGCGTGGAGCGCGTCGTTGATCTTCGCGGCGCTCGTCTGCGCGAGCCGGCTGTTCCACAGCGCGAGCGCCTGCTGCGGGACGATGCTCTCGGTGCGCCGGTAGCAGTCGAGGACGTTGGCGTTGTCGAAGATGTCGAGCAGCTTGTTGTGCTCGTTGTGCGAGTGGAAGAAGTACAGCGACCGGCGGCGGCTGGCCTCTTGCTGCGCGGCCGGGACCGGCGGGCCGCTGGCGGTCGGGTCGAGGTCGCCGGCGAGGTGCAGCAGGCTGTCGCGAATCGTGTTCGCGTCCATGCGCGTCGAGTTCATCCGCCAGTACGCGCGGTTCTCCGAGTCCAGCTTCGCGCTCGCGTCAGCGTTGGCGCTGGAACTGGAGAGGCGGTAGGTGTCACTTGTCACCATTAGTTTGTGCAGGTGCTTGAAGCTCCACTTCTTCTCCACCAGTTCCACGGCGAGCCAATCCATCAATTCCGGGTGCGTCGGCGCGGTTCCGCGGCGGCCGAACTCGAACACGTTGGCGACCAGCGGCGCGCCGAAGTGCCGGAGCCACAGGTGATTGACCGCGACGCGCGCGGTCAGCGGGTTCTTGGGGTCGGCGACCCAGTTGGCGAGCGCGGTGCGCCGGCCGGTGCTGGTGTCCGGGAACGGGCCGAACTTCGGGCGGGTGTCGAGGTTCGATTCCGCCGAGCGTACCGCGCCGGGGAAGGGCGTGTAGGTCTCCGACTCGGTGCCGACGGCCTTCTTCGCCGCGGTCAGCGCGGCTTCGGCGGCCTTGCGCTTCTGCTCCGCGGCCGGCTTGCCGGCCGGCGCGGCGGCCCTCACCGCTGCGTCGGCCTGCGCCAGTGCGAGCTCGGCGTTCGCCACCGCGACCAGCTTCTCCGCCTTCGCCGCGAGCTTCGCATCGTCCTTCGACGCGCTGGCGTCGGCCTTCGCGCGAGCTTCGAGCGCCGCAAGTTCGGCCTCCGCGACGGCGACGGCCTTCTGCGCCGCGACGACGTTCGCTTCGGCGATTTCCGGCGTCAGCTTCACCGCCGCGCCCGGCTTCGCGCCCGGTTGCAGCAGCGCGGTTTCCTTCGGCAGCTCGCGCAGGGCGAGGCCGGTGAACTCCGCGGTCGCGGTGTAGGTGATGAGGTCGATCTTGCCCGGCTTGCGCGCGACCGGCAGCGTGTACGCGAGTTTGTGTTCGCCGTTGAGCGCGACGTTCACGAGCGTGCCGCGAACGCGGACGTGCAGCTCGAAGGGCACGTTCGACGGGAACGGCATGCCGACCGCGGCGTCGTTGGGGTAGACGTAATCCGCGCCGGCCTTGTACGCCACTTGCAGCTTGCTCCCGCCGCCGCTGACGTACACGAGCACCTCGTTGCCGTCGCCCACGTCGAACGAAACGCCCACGGACTTGTACTGCCCGCCGCCCGTGATGGCGAAGTTCAGCTTGGCCTCGAAGTCGGCCGGGTGCACGGTCTTGCTGCGCACGTGCGAGCGGTCGCCGTCGGCCTTCTGTTGCAGCAGCTTGCCCTTGTCGTATTTCCACATGCCCGCGCCGAGTTCCCACAGCTCCGCGTTGGACTTCGCGAAGTCGTCCTTGAAGATCAGCTTCCCTTCCACCGCCTTCGGCGGTTCGGGTTCCTTGCCGGGGGCTTCGAGCTTCGGAAGTTTCGCGCGCGCCGCGATTGCAACCGCGAGCGCGTCCTTCGCGGCGCTCAGCTTCGCCTCGGCCGCCTTGCGGTGCCCGGCGAGCAACTCCGGCCGCGCGCCGGGCCGATACGCCAGCGGCGGCAGTTTCACCGGCGCGAACTTGAGGCCGTCCGGCGCGAGGAACTGCGGCAGGCCGGGCGAAACGGCGCGGTCCTTGTCGGCGTTGCGCTCGTCGCCGCGAATGTGGAACGGGGTCTTGGCGTCGAGGTTCGCGTCGTAGGCCCGCGGGATGCCGGCCTTCATCGCGTCCGGCTCGCCCGGCAGCAGGTCGGTGCGCAGTTGGTACGGCTCGAAGATGGCGCGGAAGCTGTAGTAGTCCTTCTGCGAGATCGGGTCGTACTTGTGGTCGTGGCACTTGGCGCAGTTGAACGTGAGGCCGAGGAACCCCTTGCCCGCGTGCTCCATGGTCTCGTCGAGCCACGACGTGCGGTTGAACAGGAAGTACGAGCGCGCGAGGTAGCCGGTGGCGCGGAGCTTCTTCGCGTCGGTCGGGTACAGTTCGTCGGCCGCGAGCATCTGCCGGATCATCTCGTCGTAACCGAGGTCGGCGTTGAAGCTCTCAATCGTCCAGTCGCGCCAGTGCCAGATGTGGCGCTGGCTATTGCGCAACTCCGCGCCGAGGCCCCACCAGTCGGAGTAGCGCCAGATGTCGAGGAAGTGCCGGCCCCAGCGCTCGCCGTACTGCGGGCTTGCCAGCAGCGCATCGACGACCTTCTCGTAAGCGTCGGGGGCGGGGTCTTTCACGAACGCTTCGGTCTGCGCCGCGGTGGGCGGCAGCCCGATGAGGTCGAGGTACACGCGGCGCAGCAGCACGCGCTTGTCGGCCGGGCCAACGGGCGTCAGGCCGCGTTTCTCCCTTTCGGCCACGATGAACGCATCGATGGGGTTCGCGCTCCCCTTGGGGTCGCGGTTACGCGGGAGCGGTGGGCGCTCCGGCGCTTTGAACGACCAGTGCTCGCGCGGGTCGGCTTCGGGTTGATCATCTGCGGGCACCTTCGCGCCCTGCTCGATCCACAGCTTGATCTTGGCGACCTGTTCGGGCTTGAGCGCGTGGCCCTCGGGCGGCATCCGCGTCGCCTCGTTCTCACTCGACACGCGCAGGAACAGCTCGCTGTCGTTCGGCTTGCCCGCGACGACCGCGCCTTTCAGCAGGTTCGCGCCGCTGTCGACGCGCAGTTTCGCCTTCTGCGCGAGCGCCCCGTGGCAGGCGTAGCACCGCTCTTGCAGAACGGGCTTCACGTCCTTGCGGTAATCGACCGGGTCGGCCGCGCGCGCGAACGCGGGAACCAGAACCAGTAGGGAGAGGCTGAGGAACCGCATGGAGAGCGTTCCGGGTAGGCGGGCGGAAGAGCAACCGGGCAGTTGGTAATAGCGTATCCGAGGCGAGCGCCGAACGCCACCGGGCGTTGTCCGGTGCTGAGGAATCGCGGTCCTTCGGACTGCACCACCTCTTCACCCGGAGGGTGGCACTCCTCAGCACCGGGCAACACCCGGTGGCGTTCGGCGCGCCCCGCACCTATCATCTCCCTCGCCCCCCTCCCCAACTCCTTTCGGAAGGTTCTCCCATGTTCCGCATCGCTGTTCCGGTTCTCGCGCTCGCGCTGGTGTGCGGCGCGCGCGCCGCCGACGACAAGCCGGTCGAGCCGTTCAACGGCAAAGACCTCAAGGGCTGGAAGCTCAAAGACGAGAAGAAGAGCAAGTGGAAGGCGACCAGCCTGGACCTGACGCTGGACGCGAAGAACCCCGGCCAGTTCGCGGACCTGACCGGGGCCACGAACACGGTGCTCGTACCGGCGATGCTGGTGAACGCCAAGAGCGGCGGGTGCGACATCTCCACCGAGGAGAAGTTCGGCGACATCCACCTCGAAGTCGAGTTCATGGTGCCGAAGGGGTCGAACAGCGGCATCTACGTCATGGGCGAGTACGAGGTGCAGATCCTTGACAGCTTCGGCAAGCCGGACGACAAGCTGACGCAGGGCGACTTGGGCGCGCTGTACAGCGCCGCGAAGCCGCCGAAGAACGCGAGCAAGAAGCCGGGCGAGTGGCAAAAGTTCGTGATCGACTTCCAAGCCCCGAAGTTCGACGCGGCCGGGAAGAAGACCGCGAACGCCAAGTTCGTGAAGGTGGTGCTGAACGACGTCGTGCTGCACGAGAACGTGGAGATGAAGCAGCACACGCCGGGCGGCCTGACCGGGAAAGAGGCCGCGACCGGCCCCCTCATGTTCCAAGGCGACCACGGCCCGGTCGCGTTCCGCAACATCAAGATCACCAAGAAGTGAACAGTGGGCAGTGGGTAGTGGGCAGAAAAGACAGAAAGGCAATTTCGACAGGATGAACAGGATGGAGACAGGATGAAGAGTAGACCAGTTCCGTCTTCATCCTGTCTCCATCCTGTTCATCCTGTCGAAACTCTTCTGCCTCTTGTCTTCGTGCCTTCTGCCCTCTGCCCTCTGCCCTCTTCCGAATCAGGGGGCTTACGCCCCCCGCTCGCCTCGCTATACATGTCTGTACGCCACCCCACCCGCCGCCACTGCCCTCCGAGACTGCCAATGAGCACCGAGACCGAATACAAGCCGGGCCTCGAGGACGTGCCGGCCGCGAAGTCGGCCGTCAGCTTTCTGGACGGCAAGAAGGCGGTGCTGGAGTACCGCGGGGTCCCGGTCGAGGTGCTCGCGAAGGAGAGCAACTTCGAGGAGGTGAGCTGGCTGCTCATCAAGGGCGACCTGCCCACGCAGAAGCAACTCGCCGAGTACGACGCCGAACTGCGCGCGCGCCGGGCGATCCACTTCCGGCTCAAAGACCTGATCAAGTGCATGCCGGCCGACGGGCACCCGATGGACGCGCTGCACGCGGGCGTGTCGGCGCTGGGCATGTTCTACCCGTGCCCGACGGTGTTCGACGCCGCGAAGAACTGGGACGCGACCGTGCGCCTCGTGGCCGCGCTGCCCACGCTGGTGGCCGCGTTCGCCCGCACCCGGCGCGGTGCGGAGATCATCGACCCGCGCGACGACCTCGACCACGCCGCGAACTTCTACTACATGCTGTTCGGCAAGGAGCCGTCCGCGGCCACGCGCAAGGTGCTCGACGCGTGCCTGATTTTGCACGCCGAGCACACGATGAACGCGAGCACGTTCACCGCGCGCGTGACCGGCTCGACGCTGGCGAACCCGTACCACGTGATCGGGGCCGCCGTCGGCTCGCTGTCCGGCCCGCTCCACGGCGGCGCGAACGAGGAGGCCCTGCGCCAGTTCGAGGAGATCGGCGGGCCGGCGAACGTGAAGCCGTGGCTCGACGCCAAGCGGACCGCCGACCCCAAGTACAAGGTCATGGGCATCGGGCACCGCGTCTACAAGGTGAAGGACGCGCGCGCCACCGTGCTGCAAGAGATCGCGGAGCACGTGTTCGCGGAGACGGCGCGCCCGAAGAACTACGAGACCGCGCTGGAACTGGAGCGCGTGTGCGCCGGCGTGTACGGGCCGAAGGGCATCTACCCGAACGTGGACTTCTACTCCGGCGTGGTGTACCAAGCGCTCGGTATCCCGACCGACGTGTTCACCCCGATCTTCGCCATCGCCCGCGTCGCCGGCTGGCTGGCCCACTGGAACGAGCAACTCGTGGGCAACCGCATCTTCCGCCCCGAGCAAATCTCGACCGGCAAGACCGGCGTGAAGTACGTCCCGCTGGAACAGCGCCCATGAGCCGCCTGTCCGACGCACTGGAGCAGATCGCGTTCGCGCACAAGTACACGCGCGAGCGCGCGGTCAGCGTGCCGCTCGCGGAGTGGTTCACGATTCCCGCCGGCGGCGTGTCGCACGTCGGCTGGCAGGTGGGGCACGTCGCGATGGCCCACTACCGCATCTGCCTCGGCCGGTTGCGCCCGCGCGGCCCGGCCGACGAAGCGCTCATCTCGGACGACTTCATCAAGCTGTTCGTGCCCGGCACGACGCCCGGCCCCGCGCCCGCGTACCCGCCGGCCGAAGAGATTCTGGCCGTGTTCGACCGCGTTCAGGCACGCGTGATGGAAGAGTTGCCGAACTACCCAGACGCCGACCTCGACCTGCCCCCGGTGTTCCCGCACGCGCTGTTCGCCACGCGCATCGGTAGCCTGCGCTACGCCCCGCTGCACGAGATGATCCACTGCGGGCAGATCGCCCTTATCCGCCGCGCGCTCGGCCACAAGCCCATCTGGTGAACCTGACGCGCGCGGGACATATCCTGATTCCGTCCGGCCGCTCGCGGCTTCGCGAGCGCTCGCGAAGCCGCGAGCAAATCCAAGCAGTCCGCCAACGAGAACCCATCCCATGCTCGACGCCGACTTCATTCGCCAGAACGCCGACACCGTGAAAGCCAACTGCCGCAACCGCGGCGCGTCCGAGGCCGCGGTCGATAGCGTGGTCGCGCTCGAGACCAAGCGCAAGGAACTGGTTCAGAAGCGGAGCGAGACGGCGGCCAAGAAGAACCAGATTTCCGCCGGCTTCAAGAACGCCAAGACGGACGCGGACAAGCAGGCCATTCGGGATCAGGGGAAGGCCGTCGACGCCGAGGTCGCGGCGCTCGACGCCGAACTGAAACTCGTCGAAGGCGACCTGCTCGCGAACCTGATGCTCTTGCCGAACCTGACGCACCCGGACGCGCCGGTCGGCGGCGAGGCCGCGAACAAGGTCGTCGCGCAGTTCGGCACCCCGAAGGCGTTCGACTTCAAGCCGAAGGACCACGTCGAGTTGTGCGAGAAACTCGATCTGGCCGACTTCGAGGCCGGAACGAAGGTCGCGGGGCAGAAGTTCTACTTCCTCAAGAACGAGGCCGCGCTGCTGGAAATCGCGCTCGTGCAGTACGCGATGCAAACGGCGGTAAAGGCCGGGTACACGCCGATCATCACCCCGGACCTCGCGCGCGTGGACGTGCTCGAAGGGATCGGGTTCATGCCGCGCGACAACGCCGAGACGCGGCAGGTGTACACGGTCGCCGATACCGACCTGTGCCTCATCGCCACCGCGGAGATCACCCTCGGCGGGATGCACCGCGACCGCATTTTCGACGAATCCGAGTTGCCGAAGCGGTACGTCGGGCTGTCGCACTGCTTCCGCACGGAGGCCGGGGCCGCGGGCCGCGACACCCGCGGGCTGTACCGCGTCCACCAGTTCACGAAGGTCGAGATGTTCGCGTTCTGCACGCCGGAGAACAGCGAGACGATCCACCAAGAGATTCGCGCGCTGGAGGAGCAAATCTTCAGCGGGCTGGGCCTGTGCTTCCACGTCATCGACACCGCGACCGGCGACCTCGGCGGGCCGGCGTACCGCAAGTACGACCTCGAAGCGTGGATGCCGGGGCGCGGCGAGGGCGGCGCGTACGGCGAGGTGACGAGCACGAGCAACTGCACCGACTTCCAAGCCCGGCGGCTCGGCATCCGGTACAAGGGGAAGGGCTTCAAGGGCACGCGGTTCGTCCACACGCTGAACGGCACCGCGGTCGCCTGCACGCGCGCGCTGGTCGCGATTCTGGAGAACTACCAGCAGGCCGACGGCTCGGTCGTCGTGCCCGACGTGCTGCGCCCGTGGGTGGGCAAGGACGTGATTCGGCGGTAGCGCCGGTTCCGAGCCGGCGCGCCGCGCGCGGGCGCGCGGCGCGCCGCCCGCGCGTCACTTCTTCGCCGGGTGCAGCACGAGGTCGAACGTGGGGCGCGTGCGCCCGTTCGCGAACGTGACGCCGGCCTTCGCGAACGCGATCCCGTCCGGGTGGCTCCGGTCGCGCTCGAACTTGCACGCCAGCGCCGTGACGCCGTGCGCCGCCAGCGGCTTCACCTCGCCCGCGTCGCACACGCCGTTGCCGTTGGCGTCGTGCCACAGCGCGAGGCCGTCCAGTTCCGTGCCCGTGAGTTGCCCGTCGCCGTTGTCGTCGAGGGCCGCGAGCGCGTCGTACCCGGTTTCCCAGAACAGCCAGAAGGTGACGCCACCGAACAGTTGCAGGGCCGAATCGACCTTGCCCGTGCGCTTCGGGTCGTGGACGAGCCACGCGGCCTTCGGGTTGATCCACGTCCACTCGCGCTTCAGGCCGGAGCCGTCGGCGTCGAACGCAACGCGCGCCGCGCGGTCCTCGATGTCCGCGGCCTTGAGGCCGTCGGCCAGCGGGACCGCGATGGGGGTGACGGCGCGCGGCAACTTCTGGAGCTGCGCGATGCGGTCCTTGAAGGTCGCCAGTTCGTCCTTGTCCTTCTCCTTGTCGAGCAGCGGCGCGAGGTAGCCCGCGACTTCGGGCGTGTAGACGTGCGAGCCGGGGAAGATGCTCTTGAGCTTCTGGTCGCTCTCCCAGCCCTTCTCCGCGACCGCGCGGAGCGCCTTGATCGCCTCGTCCTTCTTGTCGGTTTGCGTCAGCAGCCACGCGCGGCCGAGCTGCGCGCGCAAGTCCTTGGGGTCGAGCTTGATCGCGTCCTCGTACAGCTTCAGGGCTTTGTCGAGGTGCTCCTTCGCGGCCTTGAGCTTGTCCTTGTCGTCGGTCTTGGTCACGTTGCGGAACGGGACCAGAGGCGGCTCGTACCCGAACCAGATCGCGTCCGGGCGCTTCTGATCGACCGGCACCTCTTCGGAGCGCAGCGAGTAGGCCATCGCGTGCAGGCGCGCGAGGTTCAGCACCGCGGCGGCGTCCTTGGGGTTCTTCTTGATCGCCTCTTCCATGTTCTTCTGGAGGCGCTCGACGGGCACCTTCTCGACCTCGACGCGCAGGAAGATCGCGCGGGCAAGATCGGCCGACGCGACGACCGCGGCGGCGGCCAACAACAGGCGGAACGCGGACATGACAGTTCCTCCGACAAAGGGGGCGGCGCGGGCGGTTCGCCGGGCGTGTTCTAGGCAATTGTGAAGGTCCGGGCAAACACGCGCGCGGCTCGTTACGCGCGCGCGACCCGCGGGTATACTAATCGTTTTGGACGGACCCGCATTTCGGAGCGCGCGTCGTGTTACCGCCCGTGAACCTCGACGACCCGGCCCTGTACTTCAACCGCGACCTGAGCTGGCTGGAGTTCAACCGCCGCGTCCTCGAAGAGGCCCAAGACCCGTCCGTTCCCATGCTGGAGCGGCTCAAGTTCCTCGCCATCTTCAGCTCGAACTTGGACGAGTTCTACATGGTGCGGGTGGGGAACATTCAGCAGAAGGTGCAGGCGAACATTCCGCTCGGCTCCGGGGCCGACCAGATGCCGCCGCGCGCCCAACTGGATCGGATACGCGCGACCACGCGCGAGCTGGTCGCGGCGCAGTACCGCGTGCTGCGCGACGAGGTGCTGCCGGCGCTCGCGGCCCGCGGCGTCGTGATTCGCACCCCGGAACAACTGACCGACGCCGAGCGCGCGCACGTCCGCGGCGTGTTCACGCGCGAAATCTTTCCGGTGCTCACCCCGCTCTCGACGGACCCGGCGCACCCGTTCCCGCACTTACAGAACAAGACCCTGAACCTCGCGGTCACGCTCCGCAAGCCGAAGGCCGCGGACGACCTGTACGCGGTGGTGCAGGTGCCCGGCGTGCTCCCGCGGTTCCTGCCGTTGCCGGCGGGCAGTGGGCAGAAGGCTGTGGGCACCGAAGCCAAAGCCGCGCCCGCGAACGGCGACGCGCTCGCCCCTTCACTGCCCACTGCCCACCCGTCACTGCCCACTGTCCAGCACGCCTTCCTGCCGCTCGAGGACGCGATGCGGATGCACTTGGGCGAGCTGTTCCCCGGCTTGGAGATCGGCCCGGCGGTCGCGTTCCGCGTCACGCGCGACGGCGAGTACGAGCTCGATGACGAAGTGGACGACCTGCTCGAAGAGATCGAAGCGCACGTCCGCGCGCGGCGGCGCGGGCACCCGGTGCGGCTGGAAATCGAGGCCGGCGCGCCGGCCGACATGGTGCTGTTCCTAACGGACGGCCTGAACCTGAACGCGGCCGACGTGTGCCCCACCCCGGCCCCGCTCGACCTGACCGGCCTGTTCCCGATCCTCGCGGTGCCGGGGTTCGCGGACCTGCGCGACCCGCCGTTCACCCCGGCCCCGGTCCACGCCTTCGCGCAGGCCACGAACCCGTGGGGCGTGATCCGCGGGCGCGACGTGCTCGTGTTCCACCCGTTCGAGTCGTTCGCGCCCGTCGTGGACTTCATCGAGGCCGCCGCCGCGGACGACCGCGTCCTCGCCATCAAGCAGACCCTGTACCGCACCAGCAGCGATTCGCCCATCGTCCGCGCGCTCCAGCGCGCCGCCGACCGCGGCAAGCAGGTGACGGCCGTGGTCGAACTCAAGGCCCGTATGGACGAGGAGCGCAACATCCTCTGGGCGCGCGAGTTGGAGAAGGCCGGGGTCCACGTCGTGTTCGGGTTCGTCGGCCTCAAGACCCACTGCAAGGTCGCGCTCGTGGTGCGCAAGGACGAGGACCACACGATCCGCCGGTACGTCCACCTCGGCACCGGGAACTACAACCCGCAGACGGCCCGCGTGTACACCGACCTCGGCCTGTTCACCTGCAACACCGATTTCGCCGAAGACGTGACGCTGCTGTTCAACCACCTGACCGCGAGCACCACGCTCCCGCCCATGCGCAAGCTGCTCGTCGCGCCCGTGCGCCTGCAAACGCAGATGATCGAGAAGATCGACCGCGAGGCCGCGAACCAGAAGGCCGGGAAGCCCGCGCGCCTGCTGGTGAAGGTGAACGGCATCCTCGAACCGGCCGTGGTGAAGGCGCTGTACCGCGCCAGCCAAGCCGGGGTGAAGATCGACGTCGCGTGCCGCGGCATCTGCTCGCTGCGCCCCGGCGTACCCGGCGTGAGCGACAACGTCCGCGTCATTTCCGTTGTGGACCGCTTCCTCGAACACAGCCGCATCTTCTACTTCGAGAACGGCGGCACCCCGGAGGTGTACGTCGGCAGCGCGGACTGGATGGACCGCAACCTGAGCCGGCGCGTGGAAGTGGTGTTCCCGATCGAACAGCCGGACCTGAAGAAGCGCGTGATCGACGCGCTGAAGACGACGCTGGCGGACAACGTGAAGGCCCGCGAACTGCTGCCCGACGGGCGCTACCGGCGCGTGACCCCGGCCGAGGGCCAATCGCCTGTGCGGAGCCAGTTGCGGTTCTTGGAGCAGGCGAGCGAACCCCCGCCCCCGCCCCCGCCCGCGCCCGTCGCGCCCAAGCCCGCGCGCCGCTCGCGCGGCCGCCGGGCACAGTGAGGAGTAGGGAGTGAGAAGTAGGGAGTGAGGACGGGGCAGTAGCCCACTGCCTTCCCTCCTCACTCCCTACTCCTCACTCCTCAGTGCATTCACTCGTTGCCGCCGCCGGCCTTGGGCTTGGCGACCGGGGCCGTGGGGTAGGGGTTCGTCGCCCCTTGAATCTGGTAGTCGCTGGCGTTGTAGCCGCAGTCGCACTTGCCGCCGATGTGTTGGCAGCCGAGCGCGGCGACCATCAGCGCGAGCGCGCTCAACATTGTGATGTATCGGCGCATGACCGGGACCGTCCGTGGTTCGTGTGTGGTGTGGGGCGAGCGCCGCTCCCACGGCCGCCGCCGGGGAGGGAGCCGGGGTACGGCCCCCAACCCCGACGGCGACACGGGAGGGTGAACGCATCGACGGCCGCAGTCCGTGCGAACCGCCAACGGCCGGGCGGGTCGCGGTCTCCACCGCTCCCGCACCCGACGCCGGTTCTATCGACCGCCACGGTTCGCCCGGTTCACTCGTTTCGCGCGATTTCTCGGCCTGCCCCTCCTAAACTGATTGGGGCGCTCGCGCCGACGCCTTCGGCGTCTCCGCTACCCGAACTGCTTTCCGAGACCCATCGCATGGACGCTATCATTCTCGCCGCCGGTAAGGGTACGCGCCTGCGGCCCCACACCGAGGCCACGCCGAAGCCGCTGTTGCCGGTACAAGGGCGGCCGATCCTCGACTGGATCGTCGGGGCGCTGCCGCCGGTCGAGCGCCTCGTCGTCGTGGTGAACTACCTCGCCGACCAAATCGAGAGCTACCTCGCGCGCCAGACGCACGTGAAGAACTGGGTCGCGGTGCGCCAGACCGAGCCGCGCGGCACCGGCGACGCGCTGATGAGCTGCAAGGGCGCGATCACCGGCGACAGCGTACTCGTACTCAACGGCGACGACCTCATCGGCCGCGCCGACCTCGCGAAGCTGGCCGCGGTGTCGGCCGGCATTCTGGCGCACCCGGTCGACGCCCCGGACGCCTACGGCATCATCTTCCGCAACGCCGACGGCACACTGAAGGAACTGAAGGAGAAGCCGAAGGGACTGCCCGCGCCGCAGCTCGCGAACGTGGGCGGCTACCTGTTCCCGCGCGCGGTCTTCGACCTGACGCTGCCCCTCTCCCCGCGGGGCGAGTACGAGATCACGGACGCGGTGAGCCAGCTCGCGGCGCGCGCGCCGTTCCACGTGGTCGCCGCCGATTACTGGCTCCCCATCGGCACCGTCGAGCAATGGACCGCGGCCCAAACCGCCGACGTGAACAAGGCGCGGTAAGGGCCGTCGAAGAACGCGCTGGGGGTGGCGCTCGCAGAGCCTCGCTGACCCCAAGCGCGCTACACGGTTCCCCAACCGAGCGAGTCGTTGCGAGCGCCACCCCCAGCGCGCGACTCGCATGTTCTTCCTTCTGGCATCTCCGGCGGTCGGCGGGTAGGATAACGGCGCTGCCACGTCCGTTCGGGTCGCTTGGTTTCGCGGGGAGCTTGCGAATGGCCGTTTCGTACACCTGTACCAACCCCAACTGCGGGGTCACACTCAAGACGCCCGCCCGCGTGCAGGTCGGCAAGTCGGTGAAGTGCCCGAAGTGCGCCCAGATGTTCGTGCCCGAACCCGGCGACAAGCCCGAAGAGCCGGCGGCCACGCTCAAGCTGGTGGACGAACCGAAGAAGCCCGACCCCGCGCCCGCCAAGAAGCCGCACGACGACGACGACGAGGACGACGCCTCGGTCAAGAAGGGCTACGGCGTAGTGGCCGAGACCGAGGCCGAGAAGGAAGAGGCCGAGAAGAACAAGCCCAAGTTCGGCGAGGTCAAGGACAAGTTCAAGAAGAGCGCGCGCGGCCCCGCGATGTCGCTGCTGGTGATGCCGAGCAACCTGCTCACCATCGCCGGCCTGCTCACCTGCGTCTGTGGCCTCGGGTCGTTCGTCATCGGCATGTGGCCCCTCGTGTTCAACGACGCCCCGCCCGGCGAAGAGGAGTTGGAAGAGGCCATCGTCCTCATGACCCTCGGCGTGTGCGTCCTGTTCTGGGGCGCGATGGTGTGCTTCTGCGCCGCCCAGATGCAGGAACTCGGCTCGTACCCGTGGGCCATGGCAGGGTCCGTTATGGGCATCCTGCCGTTCCTCGTCGGCATCTACGGCATCATCATGCTCCAGAACCCGAAGGTGAAGGCCGGGTTCGAGGAGGGCGACCTCGCCGACGACGACGAAGAGGACGAAGACAAGAAGAAAAAGGACGAAGACGAAGACGAAGACGAAGACGAGGACGAAGACGAGGACGAAGACAAGAAGAAAAAGAAGGGCACGAGCGCGAAGAAGACGGCCAAGAAGGTTGGCAAGAGCATTCTCAAGAAGGCGATGGGCGGGGACGAGGACGACGAATGACGCACGGCGACACCCCCGACACCACCGACGCGAACCTGCTGGCCCGGTTCCGGGCCGGCGACTCGTCCGCGCTGGACCCGCTGTTCGCGCGGTACGAGGGGCCGGTGTTCCGGTTCCTGTTCGGCGTGCTGCGCGACCACCACGCGGCCGAGGACGCGCTCCAAGAAACCTTCGTGCAGGCGCTGCGCCGGGCCGACGCGGTCACCCCGGACACGTTCCGCGGGTGGCTGTTCACGGTCGCGTACCGCCAAGCCGCGCTCTTGAAGCGCAAGGCCAAGCGCCTGCCGGCCGCGGCCGACGACCTCGCGCTGCTGAACCTGATCGGCGACGCCCCGGCCGACGCGCGGGCCGGGGCCGCGGACGACGCGCGCCGGCTCCGTGAACTGCTGAACCTGCTCCCGGCCCCGCAGCGCGCGGTGATCGCGGCGCGCGTGTTCGACGGGCTGACGTTCCGCGAGGTGGCCGCGGCCGTCGGGTGCCCGCTGAACACCGCGCTGGCCCGGATGCACGACGGCCTGAAGAAGCTCCGCCAACTGTGGGAGGCCCGCCATGCCTGACCCCACCCTGCAAGCGACCGCGCTGCGGTACGCCGCGGACGACCTCGCGCCCGCGGAGCGGGCCGCATTCGAGGCGCGCTTGGCCGACGACCAAGACGCGCGCGAAGCGGTCGCGGAGGCGGTGCGCCTGTCGGCGGCGGCGCTCGGCGCGCCGGCCCCGGCCCCGCACCCGTCGGTCCGGGCCGCGCTCCGCGCG
>Ga0194132_10007330_pt1 | contig 16510 bp, 14 predicted proteins | sample TA2KigOf80mmetaG_FD_148612 | JGI IMG/M metagenome (GOLD analysis project Ga0194132, IMG submission 148612) | Freshwater microbial communities from Lake Tanganyika, Tanzania - TA2015054 Kigoma Offshore 80m | ecosystem: Environmental > Aquatic > Freshwater > Lake | place: Tanzania: Lake...
TGCACCAGCTCGTGGCCCCGCTCCAGGCCGTTGAGAGCCAGGTTGCGGCCGGCCCAGTCCAGATAGGTCCGCGACAGATCCACGGTGGTGGTCCCGGTGGCCCCGCCCAGGGCCGCGTGAACCGTGGCCGTGCCGGTGTAGCCAAAGAGGTTGAGGAAGCACCGGCCTTTGACCAGTTCCCCGATCAGGGCCCTGGTCAGGCGGTGGTCGAGGAAGAGGCCGGTGTCGAGGTAGTCGGCGAAATTGACCAGAAAGCGGCAGGGCCCCTCCTGTACTTGGTGAAAGAGACCCGCCTCCCCCAGCTTTCCGTATTGGGCCTTGCCCCGCTGCCGCTGGCGCAGTTTGAAGTAGAGGTGGGCCGGGGGGATCTCCAGCACCTGGGGCAGGAGGGCGAGGGCTTCCTCCCGCCTGGAGGCGGCTTTGGCCGGCTCCACCTCGGCGGGGGCCTGGTACTCCTGGACGTGGGCCCAGGTCGAGTCCCCCCTGTAAACGTCCACGGCTAAGGCGTACTCGGGCAGGTCCGCGTCGTACAGGCGGTAACAGGTGATGCCCTGGCGCCGGGCCCAGCGGCCCAGGGTGCGCAGGTTCTTCTTGAGCCGGTTGCGCAGCATCTCCCCGCCCGGGGTCAGGGGGGGAGGTGGCGGGAGGGTCTGACGGGGGGCCGCATCGAGGTGATAGACCAGGAGCCGGCAGCGCAGCGGGCCATTGTACAGGGTGTAGGACCGGCGGGGCCGCAGGGGGAGGCGCAATTCCGCATTGCCGGCGAAGAGGGCGGCCTGCCAGCCGCCGAAGCGCTCCTTGAGCACCTGGCCCAGTTGCAGGTAGAGCCGGGCCAACTCCCGCTCCTGGCCCAGCCGCTCCCCGTACGGGGGATTGGCCACCACCAGGCCCGGCAGCCCCTGGGGCCCCATCTGGGTAAAGGCCCCCTGCTCGAAGTGGACCCTGCCCTCCAGCCCGGCCCGCGCCGCATTGGCCCTGGCCGCCGCGATGGCCCGGGGGTCGGCGTCGCAGCCCCGGATCGGTGGCAGGCGCTCCAGCCCCGCCGCCCGCAGCGGCCCGGCTTGGGCCAGCAGGGCTTCCCAGTTCTGGGGCTGGTGCCCCTTCCACCCCTGGAACCCCCAGTAACCCCGCCCCCAGCCCGGCGGGCTCTGGGCGGCCATCAGCGCCCCCTCGATGAGCAGGGTGCCCGAACCGCAGAGGGGGTCCAAGAGCCCCCCGCCCCCTCCGGCGATGGCCGGCCAGCCGGCCCGCATAAGGATAGCGGCTGCGAGGTTTTCCTTGAGGGGGGCGGCCAGGCCCTCCTGCCGGTAACCCCGCCGGTGCAGCCTCTCGCCGGCTAGGTTCAGGCTCAGGGTGCCCTCCTCCCCCTCCAGGTGCAGGTGCAGCCGCAGGTCCGGCCGATCCAGGTCCACCGACGGCCGCAGCCCAAACCCTTCCCTGAACTGGTCGGCGACGGCGTCCTTGACCTTGAGGGCGGCAAAGTGGGTGTGGGTGATGGGGGATTTGCCGGCGGTGCAGTCCACGGCCAGGGTGCCCTCCGGGGCCAGGTGCGCCGACCAGTCGATCCGGCCCACCCCCCGGTAGATTTCCTGGGGGTCTGATGCAGGGAAACGGCTCAGTTCCAACAGGATACGGCTGGCACATCTAGACCAAAGGCAGGCCCGGTACCCGGCCTCCAGCTCCCCGTCGAACCACACCCCGGCCCGGTCGGTCTGGACCGGGGCGACCCCCAGCTCCCGCAACTCGGCCGCCAACAGCGGCTCCATGCCGCGCGGGGTGGTGGCAAAGAACCTCAGCGGGCCACCTTCACCGGCTTGCCCTGCCGCGCCGAGCGGTAGGCCGCGTCCGAAAACCGGGCCACCTCCAGGGCGTACCAGGGCTCCGCATACCCCTTGCCCCCGTTGCGGATCCAACGGAAGAGGGCCGCGTCCGGGTCGTCCTTTTTTATGCGGGGGGGAACCTCCAGGGGCTGGTCGTTGGGCAGCACGGTCTTGACCTGCCACTGGTGCAGGTGGAAGACCAGACAGCCCTTGCTGCCGTGGATGGCAAGGCGCTCGTCGTGCCGGCTGGCGCTGCCAAAGGTGTTGAGGGTGCCCGGGGCCCCGTCTTTGAAGCGCACATTGACCACGGCCTTGATATCCACCGCCTTGCCCTCGTTGTCGATAAAAGCGCTCACCCGCTCGGCCTGCAAACCCGTCACCCACAAGGTGGAGGCCACCAGGTGGCTGCCGGTGTCGAAGAACATCCCCCTGCCCGACAACTCCGGGACCAGGCGCCAGCCCCGCACCCCCTTCCAGTTCTGGGTCACAAAGGCCACCAAGCTTCTAATTTCACCTAAAGCCCCCTTCGCAAACAATTCCCGCGCATAGACCTGCGGAAAGGGGCAATTGCGCTGGTAACGCACCTGGAGGAAGCGCTCGCGGTTGCGGGCCAGTTCGATCAGAGCCCAAGCCTTGGCCGGGGTGATGGTCAGGGGTTTTCCGACCAGCACATGCAGATCCCGCTCCAGGGGTGCCTTGACCTGGGCGTAGTGGGAGGCATGGGGGGAAGTGATGAAGACCGAGTCCAACTGCGCTTTACGCAACTGGCCTTGTGGCCGGTGTAGTAGGGCACCTACTTACCGTACCTAACCATCAGAAGTCGGGCCTGGGTTTCTTCGGTGTCCATCACCGGCACCAGTTCGACCTTGGCGTCCTCGTGCAGCCGGGGCACATGGGCGCCGCGCATATTGCCGCCGCAGCCGATTAACGCGATGCGTATCTTGCTCTTGGCCAACGTAAAATCTCCTATGCGTTGTTTATCCTGAACAAAGTGGTGATCCCCCCGAACATGCCCGGAAAGCGGAAGAGTTCCGGGTCCTGTTGGCGGATGCGGCTGATCACCTCCGGGCTGAGCAGCCCCTGCTGCCTTGCAAAGAGTTCCTCCTCTCTGTCGGTCCCGTACGCCCCCTCCTGCCGGGCCTGGGCCTGGGTCTGGGCCACCTGGGGGTCGCCCTCCACTTTCCGTGCCATGCGCCCGAAAAAGCCCTCCAGGGCAGCCCTGTAGGCGTTGGGATCGGCCTGGGCCAGCGCCCGCACCGCGACAAAGGCTTCCTGGGCTTTGCCCAGCCGGGCCGCGTATTCGTCGGGGGCATGGCCGTCCAGGGTGAAGGGCGCGGCATTACCCATGAGCGGGGTGCGGTCCTGGGTCTGGAAGGCCACCAGCACCCTCCGGCCCGGCCGGGGCCGGGCCCGCAGCCGGACCACACTGCGCGGGCGGATGTGGACCCCTTCCCCCTCGCGCAGCGGGAGTTCCTGAACCCCATTTGAATCCAACACTTCCAGCCACCCCTCCATCAAGTTGAACACTTTAAGATGTTCCAGCGGAAGGTTTTTCACCCCGCACCTGCCAAAGGGCACGCAGGTGGCCCACTCCCCCGGATCTGTTGGCGCCCACGCCGGCTGGCCGCACAGGGCAGCCAACTCCCCGGCCAGGTCCCCGGCTTCCCGGGCTGGGCTAGTTTCCAGGGGCAGCAGGTGGCCGGCCCCAGCCAGCCTCGCCCGGTACGGCACCCCATAACCAAAGAGCCTTGCCCGCAGGGGATCAGCCACGGGCCAGCTCCCCGGCGTTTTCGGCCACCTTGCGCAAGGCCAGGGCGTGCTCCTCGATCAGTTCGGGCCGGAAGCGCTTGAACCAGGGAATCCAGAAGCAGCGCTCCGGCAGGCTCTCGCTGACGGGCAGGCTGCCCTTAGGTTGGCGCAGGTCGCGGTCGCTGTGGGCGATGCGGGTGGGTTTGCCGTGGCCGTACACGTCGGCCTCGTTGAAAACTGGGTGCAGGTGCATCAGGGGGTTGGCGCCGGGGTTACAGGAGGGCACCCCCTCGGCCCGCACTGCCTCGCAGAAACGGGCGATGGGCAGGTGGTCCAACTCCTCGGTCAGGTAGATCCCGTGGGCCGCATACCACCCCCCCATGGTGCTGCCCGAGCCCTTGGGGGGCCGATGGGCGCGGATACCGGGCACCCCTTCGAGCAGGTCCCAGAAGTAATTCATGGCCTGCTGGATCTCCCCCATGCGCTCGCGGTAGTGGCGCAATTGCACCCGCCCCACTGCCGAGGAGAGCTGGTGCATGCGGTACTTGTAACCGCCCAGGGGCATGCCGGCAAACGGCTTGAGGTCGGGATGGGTCAGTTCCGGCCCCCGCTCGTAGTGGCCAAAGGCCGCGGCCCGCTGGTAGATCTCCTCGTCGTCGGTGACCAAAAAGCCGCCCTCCCCGCAGGCCAGGGACTTGCCCGACATAATAGACATGGCCCCCACATGGCCGATGGTTCCCAAGAGCCGGCCCTTATACAGGCCGCCCTGGGCGTGGGAGACGTCCTCGATCACCTTAAGCCCTCGGCGACTGGCGATCTCCATGATCGGGTCCATGTCGGTGGGGTGGCCGCAGTAGTGGACGGCGACGATGGCCTTAGTGCGCGGGGTGATGCGGTGCTCCACATCGGCGGGGTCCAGGGTGAGGGTCTGGGGGTGGGTCTCGCCGAAGACCACCGTCCCCCCCAGGGTGAAGACCTGTAAGACCGAGCCCCAGTAGGTCAGGCTCTGGCAGATTACCTCGTCCCCGGTCCGCACCCCGCAGGCATACATGGCCGCCTGGATGGCCGCAGTGCCGGTGTTGTGGCATAGGGCGTGTTTGAGCCCGAACCACCGGGCCAGGTCCTCCTCGAATTTGCGGGTTACGTCGGTGGCCGACATGGCCCCCCGGCGCAGCACCTCCAGCGCCGCCTCCTCGTCCTCGGGGGTGACGATGGGCCAGGTGAAGGCGTCTCCGGCCTCGCGCTGCACGGCCTTGGGCCCGCCGCGAAGGGCCAGCTTGGTATCTTGGGCTAATAGGGTCATGGGTTTGCTCCTTTTTGGCTAAGGTGTGGGACTGGTCTAGGTCGAGATCTGCGCCTTTAGGGTGGACAGGGCCCCGGTGCACCGGAAGGTCCCCTCCGTGGGCCGGGCCAACTCGTAAGTTGGGCCGGCGGCCAGGGCCACATGACGTTCGGCCACCGTCAGGCCCTGGGCGGGGTCGTACCCGCGCCAGCCCGCCCCCGGCAGGTAGACCTCGGCCCAGGCATGGAGCTGGTGGGCCTCCTCAAGCGGGGCGTCGGCCTGGTACCCGCTGACAAAGCGGGCCGGGAGGCCCTGGCAACGGCAGGCCGCCATGAAGAGGACCGCCAGGTCCCGGCAGGCCCCCTGGCGCTCCAATAAAGTACGCTCTGGGTGCCAGGGATCGCCATCGGCCCGGAAGAGTTGGCCCCAGTGTTGGTGGAGGTGGGTGTTCAGGCTGCGCAGGAAGCGGAGGGTGTCCCCCCCTCCTCCCGGGCCAGGTCCCCGGCCAGGGCCGCCACCTCCCCGCCCGGGGGCTTGTCCAGGTACGGGGCCAGCAGCGGGGCCAGGCAAGGCGGGCAGCGCAGGGGCAGTTGCAGGGCCTGGGGCCCGAGAAAAAAATCAAAGGGATTGGGCCCGCCGTCTCCACCTCCGACTCCACCTCCAGGCCCAGGTGTTCCCCTCGAACCACAGCCGCGTCGCCGCGTTGCCCTCCAGCTCCAGGCAGGGGGAGAGGCCGGCTGGGGCGGGAGAAACCTTTAGGTGGCAACCCGCCAGCCGCTGCGCCGGGGCAGACCGGGGCTGAAAGCGCAGGGTATGGGGTTCAAGGAAGACAGGCCGGTCGCAGCTGAAGCGGGTGGTGTGGCGGATCGAGAATCTCACCTCCATAGCCTCAGGGGGCGGCGGGGCCCGGCGCGAAGATCTCCCCGATCCAGGGGGCCGGTGCCTGGTCCACCAGCAGACGCAACTGCTCCTGCCACCAGTCCGAGGTAGTAATCAGCGCCTCCCGCCCAAAGCAGTGCTCGGCCAGGGTGTAGGAGCCACACCGGTAGCTGACGATGTCGAGGGGAAAGTCCACATCGGTGGCGCTAGTGCGGGTGGCGTCGAAGGCCAGGTAGCCGATCTTGAGAGCCAGCTGCATCGGGGTTTCCCAGCGCAGGGCCCGGTCCAGCAGGGGTTTGCCGTACCCGGTCCCGCCGATGATATGGTACGGGCTACCCTCGCCGATCTCCACCCAGTTGGCCTGGGGGTAGAGCAGGTACAGCTTGTGCTCGCGGTCGTTTTCGAGCTGGCCGCCCACCAGGGCGTGCAGGCTGAAGGGCAGGCCGCTCTCGGCCAGGGCCTGCTTGTCCTCCCTGGCGGCGCGGCGGATCTGCTCGGCAAAGGCGTTGACCGCCTTGTAGAGCTTGTCGTAGCGCCCCCCTCTTCCTCCATCACTTCCTCGAAATAGGTGAGGTCCTTGTCGCGCACCGAGCGCAGGCCCGGGGTCATCACGAACATCGAGTGATGGCCGTTCTGGTGGATGGAGACCTTGCGGGCGGTGCTGTGTTCGGTGCCGGAGGTGATGCGGCTGTCGGCGATGCCGATCAGGCCCTGTGCCACCTTGATGCCCAGACATAAACTCATCGCTGCTCCTGGTTCAGGACCTGGGCCCTGACCGCCGGGCGCAGGGCGAAGAAGGTGGAGAAGACGGCGTTGTCGACGTGGTTGAGCCGGCTCTGGAGGTGGTCGAGGAACTCGTGCAGGCCCCCGGAGATGACCTCCTCGATCTGGGCGTAGCTCAGGGCGGCGCGCAGCCGGCCCAGCTCCTGCTCGGCCTCGTTAGCAAAGGTACCCGCCGCCGAGCCGGTGACGGTGCGCAGGGACTCGTCCGCCCCGATCAGGCAGTGGAGGATGGCGCGGGGGAACTGCCGGTCGAGGATGAGAAAATCGGCAATGCGCTCGGGGGCGATAAGGCCAAAGCGCTTGCGATACATCTCGAAGGCGCTGGCCGAGCGCAGGAGGGCCGCCCACTGCACGTTGTCCACCGGGGTGCCCACGTCCGCCGGGTCGGGCAGCAGGATGAAGTACTTGACGTCGAGGATGCGCGAGGTCTTGTCGACCCGCTCCAAGAACTCGCCCAGCCGGCCGAAGTGCCAGCCCTCGACCCGCGACATGGTGGCGTGGGCGACCCCCGAGTAGAGGTGGCTGGCCATCTTGATCTCGGTGAAGAAGTCGTGCGGGGTCTCCAGGGCCCGCTCCCGCGACGCCCCCCGCACCAAAAGGTAAAAGCGGTTGATCTGCTCCCACATCTCCGAAGAGATGAGCTCCCGCGCTGAGCGGGCATTCTCGCGGGCGTGGGATAGGCAGGAGAGGATGGAGTTGGGGTTCTCAGGGTCGAAGGTGAGGAACTCGATCACCCCCTCCCGAGTGGGCGCCCCGTAGCGCCGGGCGAAGTCCTCGTGGTCCCCGCTCACCAGCACCAGGGGCCCCCACTGCTCCCCGGCGGGGGCGGCCTGGTCGAGGACCAGGTGCAGGTTGGTGTGGATGAAGCGGGCGACGTTCTCAGCCCTTTCGAGGTAGCGGTTCATCCAGTTAGATGGCTTCTGCGACCCGGTTCAGCAACGGTCAGGCTCCCGGCAGTGCGCCCGGGTGCAGCACCCAGGTGTCCTTGCTGCCCCCGCCCCGGGAGGAATTGACCACCAGGGAGCCGGGCTGCAGGGCCACCCGAGTCAGACCGCCGGGCACGATGTAGCTTTGGCGGCCGCAGAGGACAAAGGGTCTCAGGTCTACCTGCCGGCCTTCGTAGTGGTCCTCCACCAGCACCGGCACCCGCGACAGGGCGAGGGTGGGCTGGGCGATGTAGTTGCGGGGATTGGCGTGAATGCGGCCGGCAAAATCGCGCCGTTCCTCGGCGGTGGATTGCGGGCCGATCAGCATCGCGTACCCCCCCGATTCGTTGGCCGCCTTGACCACCAAGTCGTCGAGGTGCTCCAGCACAAACGCCCGCTCCCCATCGTCCCAGCAGACGTAGGTGGGCACGTTGGGCAGCAGGATCTCCTCGCCCAGATAATACCTGATGATCTTGGGCCACATAGGCGTAGACCACCTTGTCGTCGGCCACCCCGGTGCCGGGGGCGTTGGCGATGGCCGCCCGGCCGGCCTGGTACACCTCCATAAGGCCAGGCACCCCCACCGTGGAGACGGGCCGGAAGACCTGGGGGTCGAGGAAATCGTCGTCGATGCGGCGGTAGATCACGTCCACCCGCTCGAAGCCCCGGGTGGTGCGCATACACACGGAGCCCTCCACCACCACTAGGTCGCGGCCCTCCACCAGCTCGATGCCTATCTGCTGGGCCAGGAAGGAGTACTCGAAATACGCCGAGTTGTAGCTCCCCGGGGTAAGCAACACCACGGTGGGATCGGCCACGTACGCGGGGGTCAAGCTCTGGAGGGTAGCGAGGAGCCGGCCTGGATAGTCCTCCAGCAGCCGCACCCCCAAAGCCTCAAAGACCTGGGGGAAGGTCCTCTTGAGAATGCGGCGGTTCTCCAGCACGTAGGAAACCCCCGAAGGGCAGCGCAAGTTGTCCTCCAGCACATAGAAGTTCCCGTCCCGGTCACGCACCAGGTCGATGCCGGCGATATGGCACCACAGCCCCAGGGGCGGCTTGAACCCGGCGCAGGCCGCCAGGTAGCCCTTGGCGGTGGCCAGACGTGGCCGGGGATCCCCCCGTCGCGGACAGTGGCCTGCTGTTGGTACACGTCGTCGATGAAGAGGTTGAGGGCACGGATGCGCTGCTCCAGCCCCCGCTCGACCCGCTCCCATTCGGCGGCCTCGACGATGCGCGGGATGACGTCGAAGGGCCAGACCTTCTCAATGCCCGCCTCGCTGCCGTGCACGTTGAAGGTGATGCCCTTGTTGAGGAAGGCCCGCTCCGCCGCCTGCTGCCGGGGCTGTCCCGGCGCGGCGAAGATTTCGTCGTAGAAACTCCCCGGATCGTAGGTGTCGAAGCGCATCGCTCTTACCAGTCGATAGCAGTGCCGTCGTCAGGGTGATAGGTCTCGGGGTTCCGCCAGTCGTGGCCGATCTTGTCGGCCATCAGTTCCTCGTCCAGTTCGATGCCCAGCCCTGGGGCGGTGGGCAGGTCCACGTACCCGTCCTTGATCACGAAAGGCACTTTGAGGTACCCCACCCCCATGCTGGCGTGCTCCTGCACCAGGAAGTTGGGGATGGAGGCGTCGAGCTGGATGCAGGAGGCCAGAGCGATGGGCCCCAGGGGGCAGTGCGGGGCGATGGCGGCGTACTGGCTCTCGGCCATACCGGCGATGAGCCGCCCCTCGAAGATGCCCCCCGCATGGGAGATGTCGGGCTGGAGGATGGTGGCCGCCCGCTTTTCGAGCACCTCGCGGAAGCCCCACTTGGTGAAGATGCGCTCACCCGTGGCAATGGGGATATGGGTCTTGCGGGCCAGCTCGGCCATGCCCTCCACGTCCTGGCACTGGATGGGCTCCTCGAAGAAGAGGGGCTGGTAGGGTTCGAGGGCCTTGATCAGCAGACCGGCGGTCTGGGGCGAGATGGCCCCGTGGAAGTCGATGGCGATGTCCAGCTCCTTGCCCCCGGCCTCGCGCATGGCCGCAAAGGTCTCCACCACCCGGTCCACGAAGGCCATGTTCTCGACGATGCGGGCCTGCCTGCCCCCCGCCGGGCCGGTCTTGATGGCGGTGAACCCCTCGGCCACGGCCTTCTTCACCGCCTCGGCAGCGGCCTGGGGGGTACCCCCGCCGCAGCCGCGGTACATGCGGATGCGGTCGCGCAGAGGACCGCCCAACATCTGGTACACCGGCATCCCGGCCGCCTTTCCGGCCAGGTCCCACAATGCCTGCTCCACCCCCGACAGGGCGCTGGTGAGGATAGGACCGCCCCGGTAGAAGGCGTGCTTGTACATGGCCTGCCAGTGGTGCATCACCCGGCGGGGGTCCTTGCCCAACAGATAGGGCTCCAGCTCCGCCACGGCCTGGGCGCAGGTCAGGGCCCGGCCCTCCAGGATGGGCTCGCCCAGGCCCACCAGCCCCTCGTCGGTGTGGATCTTGAGAAAGAGCCAGCGCGGCTTGACCAGGAAGGTCTCCAGCTTGGTGATTTTCATCTTCATCCATCTCCTTTCAATGGGTGCCGACCCTTTCTATTATGGGGAATTTACCCGCTCCAGTAAAAGGCCCTTTTGCCCCTCTTGGTAAATCCCGCTTGACAACCAGGGGCGACGATTTTATTCTTGGAATTATAAGCCGATTTTTTACAATGATTTGCCCCAAAATCAGCCCAGAGGTGCTCCGCCTTGTACCAGGCGCACTGGGGTCTGAAGGAAAAACCCTTCGAGAACACCCCCGACCCCCGCTTCCTCTATAAATCCCCGGCCATCGGCGAGATCTACGCCCGTTTGCTCTACGCCCTCAAGGGCAACCGGGGCGCGGTGCTGCTGACCGGCGAGTCGGGCTGCGGCAAGACCCTGATGGCCCGGGCCCTGATCCAGGACTTCAGCCCCGAGCACACCGAGTTGGCCCTCCTGACCAACCCCTGCCGCACCCCCGAGGAGTTGCTGGGCGAGGTGCTCCTGCAACTGGGGGTCGAAGCCCCGCAGCTCAGCCGCGCTCAGCGCCTGCACCGGCTCAACGAGGCCCTGTACGCCAATTTCTCCGTGGGCAAGGACACGGTGGTGGTCATCGACGAGGGGCAGTTGCTCGAAGACCCGGGGATCTTCGAGGAGTTGCGCCTCTTGCTCAATTTTCAGCTCAACGACGCCTTCTTGCTGACCCTCTTCCTGGTGGGTCAGCCCGCCCTGGCCGAACGGGTGCGGCAACAGCCGCAGCTCGACGAGCGCCTCTCTGCCCGCGGGGTGATGCGGGCCCTGGAGAAGGAGGAGATCGGTGCCTACATCAGCCACCGCCTCAAGGTGGCCGGCCGCGAGGAACCCATCTTCTCCCAGGGCGCCGTGGAACTGATCGCCCAGTACTCGGGGGGGGTGCCGCGCAAGCTCAACCACATCTGCGACATATGCCTGGTCATCGGCTATAGCCGCCAGGCCCAGCAGGTGGACGAGGAACTGGCCTACCGCCTCATTCTTCACGAGGAGGACAGCCGTGTCTAGGGGAGATTGGCATGGCCTTTAAACCGCGCCAGATGCTGCGCTCCTCCCAGCAGGTGCGCAGTGCGCCGGTGGTCCGGGAGCGCCCCGCCGAGACCCCTGGCGAGGCCCCTGCCGATCCGGGCCAGGAGGCCCCGCTCTTCGCCGCGGTGCCCATGCCCGAGGAAGCGCGCCCGGCCCCCACACCCCCTGCTCCCTCCCCGGCCGCCCAAGCCCAGGCCCCCCCGCCCGCCCCGGCCCCAGCGCAGCCCCAGCGCGGCGGTCCGGCCCCCTGGCTGGTCAACGCTCCGCCCCCCCAGGTGGACGAAGAGACCACCCTCGACCTGTACAACAACCTCCTCGCCGCCGGCCAGTTCATCTACGAGGCCGCCGTCGGCAACACCCCCCTGGCCATCGACGTGCTGGTAAAAGCAGTCAAGGACGCCCTGAAGAGTTTTGCCAACGGCGACCAGTTGCTCACCGAGGCGGTGCGCCAGCGCGGCGCCGCCTCGAACCTCTCCCAGGACCAGATCGACCGCATGCTGGCCGACCCGGCGGCGGCCAAGGAGGCGGAGCAGCCGCCTTCGCCCAGCTACGCCTGGGCCCAGCGGGCGGTCAACGGGGCCATCCTCTCCATGCGTCTGGGCCAGGAGATCGAGTACGACGAGCGCCGCAACCTGGCCCTGGGCCTGTGCGGCCTGATGCACGACGCCGGGATGCTGCGGGTGCCCGAGGAGATCCTCAAAGCCTCGCGCCTCACCCCCCAGCAGTTGGAGGTGTTGCGCAACCACGTCCAGGAGTCGAAGAAGATCGTCGAGGGTTTCGGCCAGGACCTGGCCTGGATGGGGGCCATCGTGGTGCAGGTCCACGAGCGCTACGACGGCAGCGGCTACCCCCAGAAGCTCAAGGAGGAGGAAATCCACGAGTTTGCCCGCATCATCGGCCTGGCCGACACCTACGAGGCCATGGCCCACCCGCGGGCGGACCGGGCGGCGCGGGTGACCTACACCGCGCTCAACGAGATCATCGACATGCGCAACAAGCTCTTCGATCCCCGCCTGATCAAGGCCCTCATCCGCATCGTCTCCATCTTCCCCCTGGGCAGCCTGGTCAAGCTCAACAACGGGGCCATAGGCCGCGTGGTGGGCGCCAACCGCCTCTACCCCACCCGCCCGTTGATCGAGATCCACCTCGACCCGCGCGGCCGCAAGGTCTCCCCCTCCTACCTGCTCAACCTGGCCGAGGAGCCCATGCTCAATATCTCGGACCCGGCCATCGACGAGTCCATCCTGAACAAATAGAGTAGAACCGCGCGGGAGGGAACTACTGCGCGCAGCGGAAGCCGGCGAAGCGGCTGAAGTGCCCTGGGGTCTGGTGTTCGCGCTGGGTGGCCCGCAGGTAGCGGGGATGGCAGATCCAGGCCCCCCCGCGCAGCACCCGCTGCTGTCCCTGCTCGGGGCCGCGCGGATTGCGGGCCGGGCCGCGGCCGTAGTAGTCGGGGGCGTACCAGTCGGCCACCCACTCCCAGACGTTGCCGGCCAGATCCAGCACCCCGTAGGGGCTGGCCCCGGCGGCAAAGGAGCCCACCGGGGAGACCCGGTTGTAGTCGTTGCCCAGCACGCTGGCGCGGCGGGCATCGAAGGTGTTGCCCCAGGGGTAGAGGCGGCCGTCCGGGCCGCGGGCGGCCTTCTCCCACTCGGCCTCGGTGGGCAGGCGCTTGCCGGCCCATTCGGCGTAGAGCCGGGCGTCCTCCCAACTGATGTTGACCGCGGCCAGGTCCTGGCTGCCCGGGGCGGGCTTCCAGTGGCGCGGCTGGTACCCGGTGGCCGCGGCAAAGGCGGCGTACTGGGCGTTGGTGATCGGGCACAGGTCCAGGTAAAAGCCGTCGAGTTCCACCAGGCGGGCGGGCCGCTCGTCGCGGTTGCCCGCGGCTGCGCCCATGGTGAAGGGACCGGCCGGAATCCACACCGCCAGCCCGCTGTCGGCCGGGTTGCGCAGCACCAGGGGAACCTGGGCGGAGGCCTCCAGCCCCAGGGCCCGCAGCCGGTCTGCGTGGGCCTCCCATTCCGCCTTGAGCTCCGGCGGCACCGGGGGCTGGCGTTCCCCGGCCGCCATCTGCCAGGCGTCTGCCCCCCGCCCACCCTCGTCCACCAGTCCGGGGACCAGGGCGAAGAGGGTCTCGCCCTCCTCGGGGGTCGGGGCAGGTGGCGCCGCCACTGGCGGTGGAGACGGGGCTGCCGTCGGGAAAGCCACCCCCTGCCACAACCCGCTCTCGGGGGCGGCGGCTAGAGCCGCGGCCGGGACCACCAGGGCCACCCCCACCACCACCGGGGGCAGGGGCAGCAACAAGGGGCGGGCGCCGGGGTTGCGGGCGGCCTGCTGGTCCTGCCTGGCCTGGTTGAGCTGGGCCGGCAGGGTGTGGGCCACGGCGCAGTCGATGGCCTTCTCTTCGAGGGCCGGGTCCTGGAGCCAGGGGGCCAGGCGAAGGGGCTGGACCAGGTTCTCCTCCCCCTCCCGAAGGGCCCGGTACCGGCGACCGGCCTCCACCGGGGCGGCGCGGCCCCGGGCATCCACCTCGATGGCCTGCACTCTCTTGGAAAAAACCCGCCGCCCGCCCAGGCCCTCGCTGATCTCGATGGCCTGCTCCAGGTAGCACAACAGACGCACTTCGCCCGAGGGCGACTGCTCGTCCACCAGCACTGCCCCCTGGACCAGCACCTGGCGGTGGCGCTCCAGCACCTGCTCGGCCACCTCCTGCATCAGCGGGTGGGCCGGGTGTAACCATTCGGCCGGGCCGGCCTTGGCAGCGGCAAAGGTGAGGATGGCGGGAAAGGGATGGCCGTCGAGGGCAGGGGGCAGGTGGTGTAGTTCGTAATAGCCCGGTTCGGAGGGGCGCAACTGGCCGCCGAGGAACTCGACGGCCCCGCTGAAAAAGGCGGCCCGCTCCTCCTCGCCGCCCAGGCCGGGGGCGGGGTCGGCGGGCAGGCGCAGGCCAAAGGCGTGGAGGACGCACTGGAAAAGCCGGGCATCAGCGTCGAAATCCCGCTCCACCACCGGCACCAGTAGCTCCAGGGAGGGCTCGGCGTCGCGGTAAAGCAGGGCCTTGCCCGGCCGGCCGCTCTCGTCCTGGTAGAGCAGTTCGAGGCCCGCCGGGCCGTGCCATTTGTAGTCCACCACCGACACCGGCCCCTCGGGCAATACCCCGCTCACCCGGGTCCCGCGCCGCAGGTCTTCGAGTCGCGCCATCCTGCTCTTTTTGCTGCTCATCTGGTAAGGGCCACCCCTTGGGCTATCCAAGGCAAAGATACTTACCCGCCAGATTTGGTGTCAAGTAGTATTTCGCCCTACAACACACTTCAGGGGCCGACCAGGGCCCGGATCTCGTCTGCCGTGGGCATGCCCTTGTACTCCCAGACCCGCACCACCTCCCCCCCGCGCACCAGGGCCAGGCGGGGGTACCCGTGGCCGGCGGTGAGGCGGAGGAAATCGGTGGAGGAGATGGTGGCCGTCGGGTAGAGAGGTTGGAGCCGCTGGCGGAAATCCCGCAGTTCGGGGGAATCCTGGACAAAGTTGGTCAGGGCGAGGATGGGAGGCACCCCCTCGGTGCGGCTCCATTCATTTAGCTTGGGCACCTCGCGCATGCAGTGGGAGCACTTGGGACTGAAGAGTTCGACCAGGTAGGTGCCCTGCACCAGGTCCACCTCGGCCCCCCCGATACGCAGCCCGGCCAGGTTCAGGCCCGGGCGCAGGTCCGAGTCCTGCAGGCGGGCCAGGTCCGGCACCAGGCGGGCCAGCCCCACCACCAGGGCCAAGGCCGTGCCGGCGAGCACCACCTGGCTCCCGCGGGACCAGGCAGGGGCCGGCTGCCGCCCCAACACCCGCCAGGAAAAGAGCAGCAGCCCCAGCATGGCGATGTCCTCGACCAGGGCCTCGCCGGGGGTGCGCTCGATCAGGGCCCCGAAGCAGCCGCAGTTGCCACCCCCCCCCTGGTACAGGGCCAGGCCGACCAGCACGGTGAAAAAGGCCATCAGCCCGGTGGCCAGGGGCAGCGCCAGGCGGGGCCTCCAGTTGCAGACCAGGGCCAGGCCCAGGCCCCACTCGATGGGCCCCAGGAGCATGGCCAGTTGCGCCAATTCGCGGGTATAGGCCCCCATGCCGATCAGGCCGGCGTGGGGCACGGCTTCCCAGAAGAAGAGCACCGGCTCCCAGACCTTGACGCCGCCCGAAAGCAGAAAGACCAGGCCCATGAGGACCTGGCTCCACCGGGCCGCCTTATGCACCCCTGCCATCGCTCCTTCAGCTCCCTTTGGTAAATGTGGCGAAGATCCCGTTGAACAGACCGCGGGTCTGCCGCATCAGTTCCGCCACCTCGGCCACCAGCGCCTCGGGGCCTGGCTGGCCCAGAGTCCGGGCCAGGACGGCCAGTTCACCGCCTTCGGGCAGGGTGTTTTCGGCCTGGTCGCTGGCCAGGCGCAGCGCCTTTTCGATGCCCCGCAGTCGGTCGTAGGCGTCGAGCAGGAACTGGGCTGCGGCCAACTCCCCGGTCTGACCCAGCCGCTCCAGCACCTGGCGGGTGCTGGTCAGGCGCAATTCCCGCTCTTTCCGACCCAGCTTGAGCACCAGAATCTGCGCAATGAATTCGATGTCCACAATCCCGCCCGGCCCCCGCTTGATATCCACCGGCCCGGAGGGTTCCGGCTCCATGCGCCGCCGCATCTCCTTCACCTCGGCGGCGGTCTGGGCGTCCACCTGGCGGCCAAAGACGAAGCGGTGGATGGCCTGCTGCAGCCGGCGGCCCAGGTCCGCGTCGCCGGCCACCAGCCGCGCCCGGCTGAGGGCCAGCCGCTCCCACAGCGCCGCCCGGCCGGCCAGGTAGCGGCGGTACGCCGGGGCCGAGACCACCATCGGCGCGTTGCGGCCCTCTGGCCGCAGCCGGGTATCCACTGGGTACAGGTTGCTCTCAGCCAAGAGGCGGACCAACTCCTGGGCCACCCCGGTGAAGAAAAGGGCGTTCCCGGTGCGGGTGCGGCCGGTGCGCCCCTCCCCCTCGTACACGAAGAAGAGGTCGAGGTCCGAGCCAAAGTCCAGCTCCCGCCCCCCGAACTTCCCGCCGGCAAAGACGGCGAAACGCGCCTCTCCTTTCCCGCTGCGGGGCTTCCCCAAACGCCTGACCACCCCTTTCACTGCCTGGGCGTAGGCGGCCCGCAGGATCTCCTCGGCCAGCTCGGTGAGGCGCAGGAAGGTCTCCTCCTCGGTGGCCAGGCCCAGCAGATCGTCGGTGCCGATGCGCAGGAATTCCTGGTTGCGGTGGCGCAGCAGGGCCGCCGGGTCGCGCTGCCAGCCCTCCTGGGGCTCAAAGTGCCGGCTGACCAGGCCGTCGAGCAGCCCGGGATCGCGCCGGATCAGCTCGGCCAGGAAGGGGCTGGCCCCGCAGATGGAGACCAAGAGCTGGCGGAAGGCCGGATAACTGTGCAGCAGGCCGTAGAAGCTGCCCGGCGCCCCGTAGGCGGCCACGATCTGGGCGAAGCGCACCAGGGCCTGGTCCGGGTCGGCCGAGGCGGCCA